>Ga0194115_10003475_pt1 | contig 17706 bp, 19 predicted proteins | sample TA2MahsurfametaG_3_FD_148656 | JGI IMG/M metagenome (GOLD analysis project Ga0194115, IMG submission 148656) | Freshwater microbial communities from Lake Tanganyika, Tanzania - TA2015002 Mahale S4 surface | ecosystem: Environmental > Aquatic > Freshwater > Lake | place: Tanzania: Lake... | reverse complement strand
CGAGCTCGCGGTCTTTGGCTACCTCTAAGGCCGCCTCCCGCGTGATCACCCCCAGCTGACTGCCGTCTGCATCCACCACCCGGAGCTGGGGGTAAGCGATGCGGTCGTTGATGTTGGGGAGCTCCCGCACGGGAGCGCGGCGGTCAAAACGGGGACGGGGTGGCATTCAGGCGGGCGAGAGGACGAAAAGAAAACATGGACTGTTCATCCTTCACCCTAGGACGCGCCCGATCGCCTGCAAGGCCTGCTGCAGTGGATCGGCACCCTCGAGCCAGATCGGCTGATGTTGCCGGCGAAACCAGGTGCGCTGACGCTTGGCGAACTGCTGGGTGCGCTTGGTGGTGAGCGCGATCGCTTCGGTCTCCTTTAGTTCTCCCTGCAGCACCGCCTTGGCTTCGCCGTAGCCAATCGTGTCGAGCAGGGGGCAATCGGCGCCGTAGCGCTCCACTAGGCGGCGCGTTTCCTCCACCAGCCCTTCGCTGAACAGCTGGGCACTGCGTTGGGCGATGCGATGGCGCAGATCAGGGGGATTGAGCCCGAGCTCCAGCACCCGCCAGGGAGGAGGGGTGGCGCCCTGTTGGCTGCTCAGCGCCGCTCCCGTGGCGTAGATCACCTCCAGCGCCCGTTGGGTGCGCACCGCATCGTTGGCCATAATCCGCGCCCCGGCCAGCGGATCGGCGCTCACCAACAACTGATGGCAGAGCGGCTGGCCCAGGGCCTCCAGCTGCGCCCGCAGCTGCGGCTGGGGCGGCACCGCCGGCGGGGTCATCCCCTGGGTGATCGCTTTTAAGTAGAGGCCACTGCCGCCCACCAGCAGGGCGATGCCGCGGCGGGCGTGTTCGGCGGCGATCGCCTGTTCGGCTTCGGCCCTGAACTCCTGCAGGTTGATCGGCTGATCGGGCCGGCGCAGATCCAGCAGCTCGTGGCGCACCGCCGCCCGTTGGGTCGCCGTGGGTTTGGCGGTGCCGATCTCCATTTCTTGATACAGCTGCCGTGAATCCACCGACAGCACGGCCAGATCCAGTGCCTTCGCCAGCTCGATCCCCAGCGCGGTTTTGCCGCTGGCGGTAGGGCCCAGCAGCACGATCACCAGGGGTCGATCACTGCCAGCGGCGGGGTTGCAGGCGGGGCTGGACGGGGGAGTGGGCGCATCGCTCATTCAGGCACTCTGCCGGGCACCAGTTGCACCCCTTGCCGAAAAGCGCGCTGAGTGGCCGCCAGGAGCTTCTCTATTGCATCGGTGGTAGATTGGGCCTTCAGGCACGGCCTTTGCGCGCCTCCCTGCCCCTTGCCGCGCTTGCCACCGAGCTCCTGCGGCAGGAGGACGTGCCCCCGCCGGAACCCATGAGCGAAGCCACCAAAGTTCAGGCCGCCTACGGCGCCGAGCAGATCCAGGTGCTGGAAGGCCTGGAGCCGGTGCGTAAGCGCCCGGGCATGTACATCGGCACCACCGGGCCGCGGGGTCTGCACCACCTGGTGTACGAGGTGGTGGACAACTCAGTGGATGAGGCGCTCGCCGGCCACTGCAACGAAATTTTGGTCGTCCTTAATGAGGACGGCAGCTGCGCCGTGACCGACAACGGTCGCGGCATCCCCACCGACGTGCACCCCCGCACCGGTAAGAGCGCCCTGGAAACGGTGCTCACAGTGCTACATGCCGGTGGTAAGTTCGGCGCCGGTGGTTACAAGGTGTCCGGCGGCCTGCACGGCGTGGGCGTGTCGGTGGTGAATGCCCTCTCCGAATGGGTGGAGGTCACCGTCCATCGCCAGGGCCAGGAGCACCAGCAGCGCTTTGAGCGCGGCGCCCCGATCGGAACGCTGGCCTCGAAGCCCGCCGCCGACCCGAGCCGCACCGGCACCTCGGTGCGATTCAAGCCCGATATCCAGATCTTCACGGGTGGGATCGAGTTCGATTACCACACCCTCTCGGCCCGTCTGCGCGAACTCGCCTACCTCAATGGCGGCGTGAAGATCGTGTTCCGTGATGAGCGCCCCGCGGCCCGCAACGCCGAAGGCGCTGCGCACGAGGAGATCTACTTCTACGAAGGCGGCATCAAGGAATACGTTGCTTATATGAATGCGGAGAAGGATGCCCTTCACCCCGACATCATCTATGTGAACTCCGAGAAGGATGGAGTTCAGGTGGAGGCGGCGCTTCAGTGGTGCGTGGATGCCTACTCCGACAACATCTTCGGCTTCGCCAACAACATCCGCACCGTGGATGGTGGCACCCACATTGAGGGACTGAAAACGGTCCTGACGCGCACCCTCAATGCTTTCGCCAAAAAGCGCGGCAAGCGCAAGGAGGCGGATGCCAACCTCGCCGGCGAAAACATTCGCGAAGGCCTCACCGCCGTGCTCTCGGTGAAGGTGCCCGAGCCTGAATTCGAAGGCCAAACCAAAACCAAGCTCGGCAACACCGAGGTGCGCGGGATTGTGGATTCGCTGGTGGGTGAATCCCTCAGCGAATACCTGGAATTCAACCCCTCGGTGATCGATCTGATCCTCGAGAAGGCGATCCAGGCCTTCAATGCTGCCGAAGCGGCCCGCCGCGCCCGCGAGCTGGTGCGCCGCAAGAGCGTGCTCGAGAGCTCAACCCTGCCCGGCAAGCTCGCTGATTGTTCCTCCCGCGATCCCGGTGAATCCGAGATCTACATCGTGGAGGGCGATTCCGCCGGCGGCTCGGCCAAGCAGGGCCGCGATCGCCGCTTCCAGGCGATTCTTCCCCTGCGCGGCAAGATTCTGAACATTGAGAAAACCGACGACGCCAAGATCTATAAAAACACCGAGATCCAGGCGCTGATCACGGCCCTTGGATTAGGCATCAAAGGCGAAGAGTTCGACGAGAAGAACCTCCGCTACCACCGCATCGTGATCATGACCGATGCCGACGTGGACGGCGCCCACATCCGCACCCTCCTTCTCACCTTCTTCTACCGCTACCAGAAGGCATTGGTGGAAGGTGGCTATATCTATATCGCCTGCCCACCGCTGTACAAAGTGGAGCGCGGCAAGAATCACACCTATTGCTACAACGAAGCCGATCTGAAAACCACGATCGAAGGCTTCGGCGAAAAGGCGAATTACACGATTCAGCGCTTCAAGGGTCTGGGCGAAATGATGCCCAAGCAGCTCTGGGAAACCACCATGGATCCCACCACCCGCATGATGAAGCGCGTGGAAATCGAAGATGCGGCCGAGGCCGATCGCATCTTCACGATCCTTATGGGCGACAAGGTGGCCCCCCGTCGCGAATTCATCGAAACCCACAGCGCTGAGCTCGATCTGGCCCAGCTCGACATCTGATGGCTGGTGTGATGACGAGCGCACCTTCTCCCATGCAGCGGATGGCGGCCTGGCGTTGGGGCGCTCTGTTGGCCTTTGCCTTGTTCGCGCCCGTGGGCTTGCCCGCCGGTGGCGCTGATCGCCGTGCCCTTGAGTTGCGCCGTCGCAGCGCCGGCGAACCGCTGCTGAGCACTGGTGGGCACACTCTGCAGTCGGCCCCTGAGCAGCAGGCTCCGGTGGTGGCCGATCTAGACGCCGACCAGCCGCTGCGGGTGTTGCGCAGCTGGCGATCGGGCGGCGGTGAGCAGTGGTTGCAGGTGGAAGCCGCTGAACGCCGCGGTTGGCTGGCGGTGGCCTGAGCTGATGCGGGATGCGCTGCTGGTGTCGATCGGAGCCATCCCAGGGGCCTGGCTGCGTTTTCGCCTGGTGAACCACTTCGAGCCGCTGCTGCCCCGCAAGCACTGGGCCACCTTCGGCGTGAACATCACGGCCTGTTTTGCCCTCGGGCTGATTGCCTCCCTGGCGGGTCGTTGCGGCCCCGATCACCAGATCGGTTTGCTGCTGTCCACGGGCTTTCTGGGCAGTCTCAGCACCTTCTCCACCTTCATGGCAGAGCTGCTTCAGGCCTGGCTGGCCGGCCTGCGCCGCCAGACCGTGTGGCTGATGGGCGGGTCGGTGCTGGCGGGCTTGCTCGCTGTCGTCGCGGGGATGATCGTTGGTGGCTGATCCACTCCAGGGGCGTCGCCTGAGCTTTGAGCTGCGGGAGCTCCTTCTCGTTGCTGCGGGTGCGGTTCCCGGGGCGCTGCTGCGCTGGCAGAGCGGCGTGCAGTTGGGCCCTCACCTGGGTGGTAGCGCCGGCGCTGATCTGTTGGTGAATCTGGTGGGCTCGTTTCTGCTGGGGTTCCTGGCTGGACCGATCCCCCGCCGCACCGGTTTGGTGCTCCTGCTGGGGATCGGCTTCTGCGGCTGCCTCACCACCTTCAGCAGCTGGATGCTCGATGTGACCAAGCTGATTCAGGCGGGCCGACCCCTCTGGGGACTGCTCCTGATCGTTGGCAGCGTGGTGCTCGGCTTGCTCTTTGCTGCTGTGGGGTTGGGGTTGAGCCGCTTGGTGTTCCGCCGCGAGCCCGGTTGAGCGGAACTCAAGGTTGCCCAGGGGCCGGCGGTAAGAGCTTGTTGAGCCTCCAGGGTTCCGTACGGTCTGTACGAAACCCTGGAGGTCGATTGGTGGTCGTTCAGTTAGGCGGCCAATGCGGCTTCGATCGCGCCTTTCAGCTCCGCTGACTCCGGCTCCACGCCGCTCTTGAAGCGGGCGATCACGGTGCCGTCTTTGCCCACGAGGAACTTCTCGAAGTTCCAGGCCACCGGCCCAGCCGGTGCGCTTTGCACCAGGGTGTCGAACGGAGCTGCGCTGATCGCCACCTTGGCGTAGATCGGGAAGGTGACGCCGTAGGTGGTGGAGCAGAACTGCTGCACCTCCTCCACAGTGCCGGGCTCCTGGGCGCCGAAGTCATTGCAGGGGAACGCCAGCACCGAGAATCCCTGGCTGCCGTAGGCCTCTTGCAGCGCCTGCAGACCGCTGTACTGGCGTGTGAATCCGCAGCGGCTGGCCACGTTCACGATCAGCCGCACCTGGCCGTCGAGTGATCCGAGGGATTGCTGCTCGCCGCTTGCGGTGCTCACCACCACATCACTCACGCTGACGGACATGGCTCGTGTGTCGGAAGGCGAGACCTTAGCGACCTCAGCCCATACACTCGGTTTGCCGCAGCCCCGGGGCCATGAGCGAGGCGTCTGCAGCTGCCGCAACTCCACCGACGAACGGCTCAGCACTGGCTGAGGTGCTCACCCAACAGCTGAAGGTGCTGTTGGAGGCGGGCAATTACGACGGCGTGAAGCTGCTGCTGCAGCCCGTGCAGGAGGTGGATATCGCCGAGGCGATCGGCGGTCTGCCGCGCACCCTGCAGGCCCTGGCGTTTCGCCTGCTCCCGAAGGACGAGGCGATCGCCGTTTATGAATACCTCAAGCCGAGCGTGCAGCAGACGCTGCTTGATCGGTTGCGCTCCAGTGAAGTGCTGGAGCTGGTCGAGGAGATGTCACCCGATGACCGGGTGGATCTGTTTGATGAGCTTCCCGCCAAGGTGGTGCGCCGCCTGCTGGCGGAGCTGAGTCCGGCGGAGCGGCGCGTCACCGCCCAGCTGCTCGGCTACGAGCCGGAAACCGCTGGCCGGTTGATGACCACGGAGTTCATCGACCTCAAGGAATTCCACAGCGTGGCCCAGGCGCTCACGATCGTGCGCCGCCGCGCCCGTGACACCGAAACGATCTACGCGCTCTACGTCACCGATGCGTCGCGCCATCTCACCGGCATCCTTTCGCTGCGCGATCTGGTGGTGGCTGATCCAGAGGAGCGGGTGGGCGATGTGATGACCCGTGAGGTGGTGAGCGTCGGTACCGACACCGATCAGGAGGAGGTGGCGCGCGTGATCCAGCGCTACGACTTCCTTGCCGTGCCGGTGGTGGATCGCGAGCAGCGGCTGGTGGGGATCGTGACCGTGGATGACGTGATCGACGTGATCCAGCAGGAGGCCACCCGCGACCTCTACGCCGCCGGCGCCGTGCAGGCCGGTGATGAAGACGACTACTTCCAGAGCAACCTGTTCAGCGTGGCCCGCCGCCGGGTGGTGTGGCTCTTGGTGCTGCTCCTGGCCAACAGCGGTACCGCCGCGGTGATTGCCTCGATGGATGGGGTGTTGAAACAGGTGGTGGTGCTCGCCGCCTTCATTCCCCTGCTGATTGGCACCGGCGGCAATGTGGGCGCCCAGAGCTCCACCGTGGTGATCCGCGGCCTCAGCACCCAGCGCATCCAGAGCCTCGGGCCCGCTCGCGCCATCGGCCGGGAGGCGATTGCCGGTGCGCTGCTTGGCGTGTTGATGATGCTGGTGGTAGTGCCCTGGTCGGGCTACGTGAGCGGTGGCAACTGGCTAGTGGCCACCGCGGCGGGCATCAGCCTGGTGGCGATCACCACCCTCGCTGCCACGGCCGGTGCGGCGCTGCCCTTGCTGTTCAACAGCCTTGGCCTGGATCCGGCGCTGATGTCGGCCCCGTTCATTGCCACCGCTACGGACGTGGCCGGGGTGTTCATCTATTTGCAGACCGCGAGCTGGTTGCTGAGCCGCAGCGGCGGCTGAGGCGCAGCCCCCATGCCTGTAACCAATCCGCCTGTTTTCTGAGAGTCGCTTCACACTTCTTCAGGGTAAGCTTCACACCAGTTCACAGGCCTTGCCGTGGTCGTTGCTGTTGATGCCTCGGGGCTGAGCACCGATCTGGTGCGCTCCTATCTGCGCGACATTGGTCGCGTGCCTCTGCTCACCCATGAGCAGGAGATCACCCTTGGTCGCCAGGTGCAGGAGCTGGTGGCTCTCGAGGAGCTCGAGCAGGAGCTGGAAATGCGCTCCGGTGGCTCCAAGCCCGACCACGCTCAGCTGGCTAAGGCCGCTCAGCTCACCCCCCAGCAGCTCAAGAAGCGCCTGCGCAGCGGCCAACGCGCCAAGGAGCGGATGGTGGCGGCGAACCTGCGCTTGGTGGTGAGCGTGGCGAAGAAATACACCAAGCGGAACATGGAACTCCTGGACCTGATCCAGGAAGGCACCATTGGCCTGGTGCGGGGCGTGGAGAAGTTCGACCCCACCCGCGGCTACAAGTTCTCCACCTATGCCTATTGGTGGATCCGCCAGGGCATCACGCGCGCGATTGCAGAGAAGAGCCGCACGATCCGCCTGCCGATCCACATCACCGAAACGCTGAACAAGCTCAAGAAGGGCCAGCGCGAACTGAGCCAGGAACTGGGCCGCACCCCCACCGTCACGGAACTGGCCGAGTTTGTGGAACTGCCGGAGGAGGAGGTCAAAGACCTGCTCTGCCGCGCCCGCCAGCCGGTGAGCCTGGAAACCAAGGTGGGCGACGGCGACGACACCGAACTGCTCGATCTGCTTGCAGCAGAAGGCACCCAACCCGAGGAGCTGGTGGATGGCGAGTGCCTGCGCAGCGACATGCAGTGCTTGCTCGAGCAACTGCCCGATCTGCAGTGCCGCGTGCTCAAGATGCGCTACGGCATTGGCATCGACGAGCCGATGAGCCTCAGTTCCATCGCCCGCGAGCTGGAGATGAGCCGCGACCGCGCCCGCAGCCTCGAGCGCCGCGCCCATGAAGAGATGCGCCGGCTCTCCCGGGAGATGGGTGCCTACCTGGCGGCCTGAGCCTTAGAAGAACTGGTCGAAGTTGTCAAAGTCGACGGCGCTGAAGGTGCCGTTTTCCACTTGAGTCATCAGCCGTTCGAGCTGCACCCAGAGGGCGCCGGCCGTGGCCAGCGACAACAGCAGTGCCACGAGTAGGGCTGCGCCGGCCGCGAAGCCGAAGATCTGCAGGCTGCCGCCGATGAACAGCGTGATGCCGATGATGATGCCGCTGTAGCTTAGGTTGGTTTCAAAGCAGCCGAGGGGCAGCAGTGCCAGGCGGTCTTGCTTCCAGCCGTTGAGCTTCTCCTGCACCAGGCGCGCGAAGGTGAGCCCGCAGAGCACGCCCATGGCCAGGCCGATGCCCGCCAGCACGTAGGGCGGCTGCAGATAGGGCGCGAACTCCAGAAAAATTTCCTGGGCATCCAGATCGCCGTAATCGCCGCTGGCCATGTCCTGGGCGGCTTCGCTCAGGTTGATCGGGGCCAGTGACATCGCTCTGCGCTCAGGTGGCGCCGACCCTAAGCGGCCAGGGGGTTCAGCCGGGTCAGCAATTGATCGCGCATGCGCCGGGCCAGTCGCTGCGGAGCAAAGGTGCGCCCCAGCAGCGCAAACAGGCCGCGAATGTCTTCCGTGTTGAGACGGTCGTCGCGCACCAGGGTGAGCAGCAGCCGCTGGCGCAGGCTGCGGCCTTCCTCACCCAGCAGCAGCTTCAGGCCAGCTCCCGCAACAGGCAGCAGTTCGGGGCCCACCGAACCCTCGTCGTTTTCCACGACGGCTAGGAGGTTTTCCAGGCGCTCGAGCTGCAGCCGCCCCTCGCGATCAAACAGCACCTCGAGCAGTTTCTCGCGCATCTCAGCGGTGTCGCCCGCCAGCAAGCGCCGGGCCACGTAGGGGTAGGCCACGCGGATGATCCGGAAGCTCGGATCTAGACGCAGCGCCAGACCCTCCTGGCTCACTACTGCCCGGATGATCAGCGCAAAGCGCGCCGGCACCCGGAAGGGGTAGGCATACATCAACTCCGAGAAGCGATCGGTGATCGCCTTGAAGTTGAAGGAGCCCACGTTGTCGCCCAGGGCACCACCGAGCACCTCTTCCAGAGCCGGCACGATTGGGGACAAGTCTGTGCTGGGGTTTAGGAAACCCAGAGCAACAAAGTCCTGCGCCAGGGCAGCGAAGTCGCGGTTGATCAGGTGCACTACGGCGCCTGTAAGGGTGAGGCGATCGCTGTCGCTGATCGAGTCCATCATCCCGAAATCAACGTAGGCCAGATGGCCCATGGCGCCGGTTTTACCCGGAAGGGCAAACAGGTTGCCGGGGTGGGGATCGGCGTGGAAGTAGCCAAACTCCAGCAGCTGTTGCAGGCCGGAGATCACACCGGTGCGAATGAGCGAGGCCGGATCAAGGCGTTGGGCCTCCAGTTCCTGGCGTTGCTGCAGCTTGGTGCCGTTGATCCAGGTGGTGGTGATCACCCGTTGAGCTGAGAGGCTCCGATCGACCCTCGGCACAATGACGGCAGGGTTCTTGGCAAACATGCGGCCGAACCGTTCGGCGTTATCGGCCTCGCGGCGGTAGTCGATCTCTTCGAACAGGGACCGGCCGAACTCATCGATGATGTCTCCCAGCCCGAAGCCCAGGTTGAGTGGGAGCAGCGGCGCTGTGATCACCCCCAACAGGCGAATCAGCACCATGTCGCGCCGCAATTGTTCGGTGAGCCTGGGGCGCTGCACCTTCACCGCCACCCAGGATCCGCCCACCGGCTTGGCCCGGTACACCTGTCCCAGGCTCGCGGCCGCGACGGGGTGATCAGGGAACTCCTCAAAAAGCTGATCGACCGGCGCTCCGAGTTCTTCCTCGACCGTGCGGAGCGCGATGGCGTGGGGGAAGGCCGGCAGGTCGTCCTGGAGCTTGGTGAGCTCATCGAGCCAATCACGCCGCACCAGATCAGGGCGGGTGGAGAGGGCCTGGCCGAGCTTGATGAAACAGGGCCCCAGGTTGGTGAGGGTGGTGAAAATGCGCTTGCCCAGGCGCTGTTGAACCTTCGGATCGTTGCTGCCGCCCTGGATCACCAGCACCACAGCCAGGGACAGCAGCTGGCTGAGCAGCACCGTGAGCCGCCCGATCAACTGCCAGGGACGCAGCAGTAGCCAGCGCAGATCAGCCCCTGGGTCGTAGCGATGGGCGGGGCTGCTCAACATCGGCCGCGGCAGGAGAGGGTCAAACTCTAGGGAGAACGCCCGAGGGGCCATGGCTCTGCTGGAGTGCCTGTTGGCAGGGCCGCCACCTCTGCCCTTGCATCTGCCGGCCCATGGCAGGGGCCGAGCGTTGGCCCCCGAGCTGCGGCGCCTGCTCCGCCAGCCACCTGGCCGCTGGGATCTGCCGGAGTTGCCGGAGATCGGTGGCCCTCTGGAGGTGGAGGGGGCCGTGGCGGAGGCCCAATCCGCTGCCGCCGCTTTGCTTGGCGCCGAGCGCTGCTGGTTCGGAGTCAATGGGGCCAGCGGGTTGCTGCAGGTGGCGCTGTTGGCTTTGGCCCAGCCGGGTGATCGGGTGTTGCTGCCCCGCAACCTGCATCGCTCCCTTCTGCACGGCTGCGTGCTCGGACAGCTGAGGCCGGTGCTCTTCGATCTTCCTTTTGACGCCTCCACCGGGCTGTGGATGCCACCCACAGCCGAGACGCTGGCCCGGCATCTGGATGCGGCCCTGGCTGGAGGGCCCTTGGCGGCGGTGGTGTTGGTGTCCCCCAGTTATCAGGGCTTGGCGGCGGATTTGCCTGGCCTGATCGCTGCGGTGCATCGCCGCGGGTTGCCTGTGCTGCTGGATGAGGCTCACGGTGCCCATCTGGGTTTGGATCCGCGCTTGCCGAAGGCTGGTTTGGCCTGTGGTGCTGATCTGGTGGTGCAGTCGCTTCAGAAGGCGGCTGGTGGCTTGGCCCAGAGCGCGGTGCTGTTGCAGGCGCGGGGTCCTGAGCCTGCCGTGGCTGAAGCCCGTAGCGCCGCCATCGAGCGGGCCTTGCTCTGGTTGCAAACCTCCAGCCCCAGCGCCCTGTTGCTGGTCTCGGCGGCGGCGGCCCTCAGCGATCTGCACAGCGCCGCTGGCCGCCGCCGCTTACGGGTGGCCATCGATACCGGCGTGGCGTTGCAGCGGCGGCTGGAGCGGCTGGGTTTCCCGCTGCTGGCCAACCACGATCCCCTGCGCCTCTGCCTCCACACCGCCGCCCTGGGAATTAATGGCCTCGATGCCGATACCTGGTTGATGGAGCGAGGTGTGGTTGCGGAGCTGCCGGAGCCCGGTTGCCTCAGCTTCTGCCTGGGGCTGGCGCCACCGCGGGGCCTGCTGCGGCTGTTGCCCCGCCGCCTGCAGCAGTTGCAGCGGGCCCTGGGCGGAGTGGCCCTGGCTCCCTTCTCGCCAGCGCCCATCCCGCCGCTCGCTGAACCGGAACTCCCCCTGGCGCAGGCCTGGCGTGCACCGCAAGAGCGGGTGCCCCTGGGTGCTGCTGTAGGTCGACTGGCCGCTGAACCGCTCTGCCCCTACCCCCCTGGGATCCCGCTCCTGATTCCAGGTGAGCGCATCGATGCGCAGCGGGCTGAATGGCTGCAGCAGCAACACAGGCTTTGGCCCGGCCAGATCGCTGATACGGTGAGCGTTGTGGCCGGTTGAGAAGCGGATGGGCTCGCCAGGCGATGGCCCCTTCCAGTGGGACTTCGTAACGCCCGGGCTGCCCGATGCGGCTTTTGCCGATGCGCCTGGTTTCAGCCCCACCCCGATGGAGCAGCGGGTGATGCTGCTGTCCCATCTGCGTCCGCGCCACGATTCGCTCGTGTGGGATGTGGGCGGCGGCACCGGTGCGTTGGCCTTGGAGATCGCCCGGCTGATGCCTGCCGGCCAGGTGCATACGCTCGAGCGTGATCCCGAGGCGGTGGAGTTGCTGCGGCGTAATCGCCAGCGGTTTGGCATCGACAACCTGCACATTCACGCCGGCGATGCCCCGGAGGGGCTGGCGCAATTGCCGCCGCAACCGGATCGCGTGTTGCTGGAGGTGGGCCGGCCCCTGCGGGAGGTGCTCGACCTGGTTTGGGAGGCCCTGGTTCCTGCGGGCCGCTTGGTGATCAGCACCGCCAGCCTGGAGGGGTTGGTCGATGCCACCGACACCCTCAGTCGCCTCGAAGCGCGGGATCTGCAGGTGGTGCAGGCCACGGTGCACCGCATGCAGCGCCGCGGCAGCCAGGCCAGGCTGGCGGCGGCAGAGCCGTTGTTCCTGATTGCTGCCGAACGCCCTTGATCCCGACCCCGCGCACCCGCACCTCGCCGCAGCGCTTGCTGAGTGGCTACGCCGTGGGCGCTTTCGGGTTTGTGGTGGTGGTGCTCGGCGGCTGGTGGTTCACCCTCGCCCTGGGGGTGATGGTGCACTTGGGCCTTCTGGAGTATTTCCGGTTGGCGCGCTTCAAGGGCATCCGCCCCGCCAGCAAAACCACGCTGGTGTTGGTGCAACTGCTGTTGATCACCACCCAGTGGGCCCATGGCAGTGATGCCCAGGCCGCGGGTTTTGCCACGGATCTTGCGGCTGCTGTACTGCCCCTCTCCGGAGCGGCGATCTGCGGATGGCTGCTGTTGCAGCCCCTCACCGGCAGCATTGCCGACATCGCTGCCTCGATTTTTGCCCTCTTTTATCTGGGCTTTCTGCCGAGCTACTGGATTCGTTTGCGCGATCTCACCGACCCGGCCCTGGCGCCGCGGTTGAGCGCCTGGAGCGGGCACTGGCCCCATCTCAACTCGGGCATGGTGCTGATGCTGATGGCCTGCTTCCTGATCGTGGCCACCGATATCGGCTCCTATGTGATTGGCCGGCGCTATGGCCGCCGCCCCCTCTCGCCGATCTCCCCGGGCAAAACCGTGGAAGGGGCCTTAGGTGGTGTGGGCTGCGCCGGGCTGCTCGGGGCCGTGTTTGCCGAGCTGCTGGGCTGGAACTGGGGCTGGGCCGTGGGGGCGCTCTTGGGTGTGGTGGTGGCGCTGTTTGCCCTGGTGGGCGATCTCACCGAATCGATGATGAAGCGCGATGCCGGCGTGAAGGATTCCGGTGATCTGTTGCCGGGCCACGGCGGGATCCTGGATCGCATCGATAGCTACCTGTTCACCCCGGCGGTGTTTTTCACCGTGGTGACCCTGCTTCTGCCGCTGATCCGCTAGGGCGAAACGCGGGCTGTGCCGTGCAGCTGCAGCAGCCCACCCTCGAGGTTGGCTTCCCGGATCCTGATGTTTGGATCAGCGGGCAGGGCAAAACAAGGGCCTTCGTTGTTGGTGCAGAGCTGTAGGCCACCCTCCACCGCGCGGGGGGTGGTTTCGCAGCGCCGCTCCTGGGCCTGGAGCACGAGGCGATCGCGTTCGATGGTCAGTTTCTGCAGGGGGGTGAGGCCCAGCAGGGCATCAACGATCTGATCGCCAAGGGGCCTCCATTGGGGGGTGCAGAAGGAGCGGCTCATGCCGGGGCCCGAGAAGGCGGCATACCCCTCGATCTGAAAGGGATGATCGAGTTGCACCGCCTTTCCGCGCAGCAGGTTGCCCACCTGCACCTGAATCGCATCGCTGCGCAGCTCCACCATTTCGATTTCCAGGGAGCTGAACACCACCCGCCGCGCCACCAGGCTCACACCGTCCAAGCGGCCGCGCAGCAGGCCGAGCCCGGAGCCATGCAATTGCAGCTCCAGGCTCTCCACCGCCTCGCATTGCTGGCGGATCCAGAACTGCAGGCCACTGGCCAGCAGTTGAAGCACTGGGCTGGAGCGTTGCGAATCGGCGTCGTCAGCCATGCCAAATGCGAGCCACGGTGGTGGGCTGGTCGATGTGGGGCAGATGCCCGCAGCACTCCAGCTCGGTGATGCGTTCTCCTAACAGACTTTGGGCGGCGCGTTTCTGCGGTGGTCGCAGGATGCGATCGTTCATGCCCCAAAGCACTTCCAGCGGCTGGGCAGGCAACGGCTCGCCGCAGCCGGCAAAGCCACCGCTGCCGGCAAAGGCCGCCAGGGCCCCGGCCCAGTTGGGGCAGCGCAGATGCAGCGAGGCGATTTCCAGTTCAGCGGGCCCCACATCCCGATCCGGCATGGCAAACGCCGAGCGGCACAGGCCGCGGCGAATGGCCGGTAGCCCCAGGAAGCGGGCGCCGAGTTGATTCATCGGAGCGGGTACGGGCATTGGTTTGCCGGTGAGCCCCGCCGGCGCCAGCAGCAGCAAGCGCTCGATCTGCTCCGGGCAGCGCCGGGCCAGTTCCACGGCCACCGATCCGCCCATGGAGGCACCGATCAAGCCCACCTGCGCCGCGCCGCTGCGCTGCAACACCTCGGCCAGCACACGCTCGAGGTGATCGAGCACGGCTGCAGGGCCGTAGCTGGCCTCCAGCGGCCGCGGGCAGAAGCCGAAGCCGAAGAGATCGGGGATGAACAGCTGATGGCTGCCGGCTAACAGCGGTGCGAGCCGCCGGTATTCCAGATGGGAGCTGTCGAAGCCATGCAGCGCCAGCACGGGCGGGCCGGCTCCGATCACCGCCACCGGCCAGGGGCCTCCGTCTAGGCCGGGCAGCGACCACCACTGCACCGCAGCGGCCAAGGCACGGCCATCTGGATCGAGCAGGTGATCGGCGGCGTGCGCCAACAGCTGCTGCGGCTGTAGATCAGTTGTGTTCGCCATGCCTGCTCAGCCCTGGGGAGCGGGCAGCAGGGCTTCGCGCATGGTGGTGCTGCTCACCAGGGCTGCCAGTAGATCGCTGGGGTCCACCGGGAAGGGCAGATGGTGCAGATCGGAGCCGGGGCGGCAGGCGAAGCTGGCCACCTCCTGCAGGTCGCTGAGGCTGGCGTTGGCCAGGCCCAGATCCTCCAGGCTCACCGGCAGACCGAGCTCTTGGAAGAAGGGGAGTAACTGCCTGCGGGCCTGACCGGCGAGGCGATTGCCGCCGATCACTTCTTCAAGGCGCAGCTGCACCAGGATCCCAAAGCCCACCTTCTCGCCATGCAGGCGGCCATGGCTGGCCTCCAATTGGGTGAGGCCGTTGTGCACGGCATGGGCGGCCACCGTGCGGCAGCGGGCACCGCCGATGCCCCCGATCAGTCCGGCGGTGAGCCCGCAGGCTTCCGCCACGCGCACCCAGGCTTCACTGCCAGGATTGTTGATGGCTTCGCGGGATTCCAGCAGCAGCTGATCGCGGAGCACCCGTGCCATCTGCACCGCCTGCTGCACCAGTCCATCGCTGCTGGCGCCACTGCTCACGGAAGCCTCGTACCACTTCGCCATGGCGTCAGCGATGCCGCTGGCGAGGGTGTGCGCCGGCGCCTGACGCACCAATTGGTGGTCGAACACCAACAGCTCGGGGCAGCGATCAAGGGCGACATCGCCCCGAAAGGCTCCCTCCTTTGAATAGATGTTGGCCAAAGCGGTCCAGCCGGCGCAGGTGGCCGCACTGGTGGGCGCCGTGATGCAGGGAAGCTTGAGGCGATGGGCGAGCAGCTTGCCAGCGTCGAGAACCTTGCCGCCTCCAGCGGCCAGTACGGCGTCGCAGCCCGCGGCTGTGATCTGCCGGCTCAGCCGCTCCAGATCCGGCTCGCAGCAATCGTGGGCTAACGCACCGTCCTGCACCGCAAGCCCGCGGTCGCTCAGATCGGCTGCGAGCTGCTCGCGCAGGGCGCGGGTGGCGGCACTGCGCCCCAACAGAAACGGTTGTTGGCTGAGCTGGGCAATAGCCGGCAGGGCCTCCTGCCAGGCCCCGTCCCCGCGCAGCACAACGCCCGGTGCGATTGCGTGTTGCTGGATGGTGATGGCCACGCTCAGCCCAACTGCCAAGGGTCCACTGTAGAAGTGACGGGCGGCGCCGCTCGGCCGTCCCCGCGATCAGGCATGCCCTCCTCTCTCCCTTCGGATCCGGGCCTGGCGGCCTTTGGCTCGAGCCTCACAGCCATCACCCTGGCCGAGCTGGGCGACAAGACCTTTTTTATGGCCCTGATCCTGGCGGTGCGTCACAGCGCCAGGTTGGTGTTTGTCGGCGCTTTTGCAGCCCTGGCAGTGGTCACCCTGCTCTCGCTGGGGGTGGGTTATGGCCTGCGGGAGCTGCTGCCTCAGAGCCTGGTGCCCTGGTTGGCGGCGCTGCTGTTCCTGGGATTCGGCATCAAGCTGCTGATCGACGCCCAAGGTTTGGGGGCGGCTGCCGCTCAAGAGGAAGCGGATGAGGCCGAGGAGGCGGTGCAGGCCGCCGAACGCAGGCAGGCTGCAGCCGGCACCTGGGCTGTGATCTGGGAGTCGTTTGCCCTGGTGTTCGTGGCGGAGCTGGGGGATCGCACCCAGTTCGCCACGATCGTGCTCGCCACCGCTCCTGCTGCGGTGTTCAGCTTCGTTGGATTACTCGCGGGCAGCCTCGCTGGCCATGCCCTGGTCACGTGGCTGGCGGTGGGCGCCGGTCAATGGATTGGCGGCCGCGTGGATGAGCGGCTTCTGTATCGCCTCAGTGGCGGGCTGTTCTTGGTCTTCGGCTTGGTGTCGTTGCTGCAGGCTCTGGGCTCGGCGGCCAATAGCTGATTCTTCGGCTTTCCCTCCGTCTGCGGGGGCCGTTTGGCGTCAGATTGAGTGCAGTGGCGTGAGCAGGTGATGTCCAGGCGGGGATGGCGCACGCGGCTGGCCGACACCCTCATGCGCTGGGGCGCTGCGCTGAAACCGCCTCAGCCCTTACCTCCAGCGCCAGCCCGCATCACCCTGCCGCCTGAGCCGCGTCAGCCTGCGGCGATGACCCAGCTGCCCGGGGTGCGTCCGCCCCTCTCGATCGAGAAGGCCGTGCGCAGCCGTGATCTCACCGTGCTCAAGCGCGAGGCCTGTGATGCCCTGGCGGCGCTGGCGGCGGCCCATGCCCTGGTGACGTCGGCGCGGCTGGGGCAGATCCAGAACCTGCGCACCGATGTGGAGCGCGGGGAGCTGGAGGAGCAGGACCTCGCCGATCTGGCCGGCGACTACCAGGCCTGGCAGAACGATCAGGTGCGGTTGTTTGATGCCCTGGCGTTGGTGCTGGGCATGGCGGTGCCGGAGGGGCGCGCCTTTGACCAGATCGATGAGGAGATGGTGGAGGCGGCCGAAGCGCATCTCAATGCCCTGGCGGCGGAATATCAGCGGCGGCTGCTCAGCGATCAATTCGAAGCTGGCCAAAAGGAGGGCTGAGCGCCATGGCCCGTTTCCTCACCGTGTTTAAGTCCAAGGGAGCTGCAGCGCCGGCGGCCTTGATCGATGGCCTGCAGCCGCTGCTCGAGGCCATGCATGCCGAGGTGGATTACCGCACACCGGCTCATTTCAGTGCACTCCTGCGGGGCGGCCATGAACAGTTGCGGATGCAGTTGTTCGCTGATGTGCAGGCCAAGGCGGAGGGGCCGGTGCTTGAGCTGGTGCTGATGAGCCGTGAGCCGATGGGGCAGGGTGCCCCCAAGACCCTGGCTGTGTTCCATCAATTGCTGGATCTGGCGGCATCCCGCTTGCCTGATCTGGAGTTGCGCTTCCGCTCCGACCGCGATGGTGCTCTGCCCGTCTGAGCTCTGACCCGTATGGTGAGCGCTTCTTAGTTGCGTTCAGTTAGGGAGTTCTCCGATGAGCATCCGCGTCGGCATTAACGGTTTTGGCCGGATTGGTCGCCTTGCCTTCCGCCGCGCCGTGAGCCTGCCGGATGTGGAGGTCGTGGGCATCAACGACCTGATTGATGTGGAGTACCTCTCCTACATGCTCCGCTACGACTCCACCCATGGACGCTTCCAGGGTGATGTGCGTGTGGAGAACGGCCAACTGGTGGTGAATGGCAAGGCCATCCGCATCACGGCTGAGCGCGATCCGGGCAACCTCAACTGGGGTGCTGTCGGCGCCGATTACGTGCTCGAGAGCACCGGCTTCTTCCTCACCGACGAGACCGCTCGCGCTCATATCAACGCCGGCGCCAAGCGGGTGGTGATGAGCGCCCCCTCCAAGGACGACACCCCCATCTTTGTGATGGGCGTGAACCACAAGAGCTACGCCGGTCAGCAGATCGTTTCCAACGCCAGCTGCACCACCAACTGCCTGGCTCCGATGGCCAAGGTGCTGCACGACAACTTCGGCATCGTGAACGGTCTGATGACCACGGTCCACGCCACCACCGCCACCCAGAAAACCGTGGATGGCCCTTCGGTGAAGGATTGGC
>Ga0194115_10003474_pt1 | contig 17709 bp, 26 predicted proteins | sample TA2MahsurfametaG_3_FD_148656 | JGI IMG/M metagenome (GOLD analysis project Ga0194115, IMG submission 148656) | Freshwater microbial communities from Lake Tanganyika, Tanzania - TA2015002 Mahale S4 surface | ecosystem: Environmental > Aquatic > Freshwater > Lake | place: Tanzania: Lake... | reverse complement strand
CGAGCTCGAGCCTGGACGAGCTCGAGCCTGGACGAGCTCGAGCCACGGATCGCGGACCAGGTCGCGCGTCTATCGGTTTTCCGATTTTCGATAGACGCAGCAATCCCCAGGGAGACTAGTCGCGCGTCTATCGGTTTTCCGATTTTCGATAGACGTGCTTCAGCAGCTCACGCAGCAGACTCTAGAAAACACGGGCCACGGATCGCGGACCAGGGCTCGAGGCCCTGGCCAAAGATCACATACCAGGGAGAGAGATCGACGGGCCCTGGACCGAGACCCAGGGCCCAGGCAGCCCCACTCGAGGGGCGCCGCACCAGGGAGGCCAGGGAGATCGCTCGAGCTTGACGATGCAAGCCTCGAGGGCCGCTCACGATCCGATACCAGAACCTCCCAGGGAGACTAGGGAGATCGGCGAGCCTGGACCAGGAAGGAACCGCCCAGGCAAAAAAAGAGGGCCCCGCAGGGCCCTCTCTCCAACGCCTGGACGTTGATCGAGAACTAGTCCTGGAACCCGTAACGAGCCCAGGGATCGTCCTCGAGGATCGCAGCCGACTTACCTCGAGGCAGCCCTTCCTCGAGCTCGAACCATTCCGCAATCGCCTCGACAACGAGCTCGGGCTCATCCCAGGCGAGTAGCCCCGACTGCCCCGTCGAATCGTCCTCGATTGCATTCACCAGGGCGGCCGCTTTGCCTGGTGCATCCTGGACCCATTGAGCCAGGGAACCTCGAACATAGGAATTGCGCGCAGCCCTGGTGATCGTCACCAGATCCTGGCCGCTCACCGACCTCGAGCGCTTGACGCTCGAGGTCGCGCCCAGGCTCGAGCCCTCGTCCTCATCCTCCCAGTAATACGTCGACCAGACCCTCGAGCTCGAGTACCTGGTCGAGATCGCCGAGCCCACGCCGAACCGATGAGCACTCCAGGCGTAAGTGTTCGACAACCAGGCGCCCTTAAACTCGACGCCCGACTTGCGATTGATGATCACCGCCTGGCCGTCCGCAGTCATGAGCCCGAACTTATTCGAGGCCCCGATGAGATCGCCGAGGAACGATTGCCAGGAAGGATCGAGCAGCATCGACTCATCAAGAGCCAGGGCGGGGCGCACAACATGCCGGATGAAATGCCAGGTATCGCTTCGAGACTTATCCCAGGCATTGCCCGTCGACAAAATGCCGTTATGAGCCAGGGCGACTCGAGGCGTTACCTGGTACGGGTGACAATTCTCGAGATCGATGTCGCCATGAGTTTGCATGCGGGCGTGCCAGATCGACTCGCGCCCCTCGATATGCTGCCGATAGAACGCGATGAACTCGTCAGCATTGGCGGGCAGAGACTTGACGACCTCGAGACGACCGCCCAGGGCATACATCACGCCGATCCCGTCACGATTACTCGAGTACACGTCGGCAAGAAAATCATTCGAGAACGACGTGCTCGAGGGCTGATGAACTAAAAGACACATAAAAAAACTCCCAGGCCTTTAGGCCGCTTCGGAATGTTGAAAGAGGCCAGCCATGCGATCGCTGACATACGACCGCAGGATCGCCGTCTCGTCGGTTAGATGGTTCGCCGCCCACCGCAGGAACGATTGAGCATTGAGGCCGCCCGCGCCTGTTTCAGGGCGCGCGCAATACTCGAGCAGGCCGTGACAGAACTCGACCGCAGCGATGACCGCCTCGAACTTGAGACTACCGCGAAAGATTCGGAACTCGATTGTCTCGGACCCCGTGAGATTGATCGCCTCGTACCGATCCCCAGGGAGATGCGCGGTCTCGAGGTCCTTATCGCGGATATTGCAAAACCCCGTGTTATAGCGGCGAGCCAGGGCCTGGACGAAGGCATCATTGCCCGAATCATTCACGAAGGTGACCGCCCGCGCGATGGTGAGATTCGAGAGCCCCGCCCTGGTGACGTGAACATGCAGCCCGCAGGTGTTAGTGCGATGACTACGGAGACCGCGAACCATGGCCGGATCGCGAAGAAATGAAAACGTCTCACGCAGCGCCGGAACACTCATAGGCTGCGAGATCAGCTCGAACCCATTCGACAGAGACCCGTCCCGCTCAAAGAAAACATGACGACCGAACTCGCCGCCATTGACTCGAGCATGGATCGCCGCCGCCGCAACGCTTGGATCGATGGAGTGTCCCTCGACCTCGAGCTCGACTCCCAGGGCGCGCCGATAGTTCGCGACCCAGGAATCCTCGCGGACGGAGAAATGCGGCTTCGAGGAATGATAGTTGCGGATGATCGCCCTCGAGGGCGGCTCGTAATCATTGTGGACGTAGCGGTCGAGCTCCTCGTCAAAATGAAAATCGTCGTCGTCCTCATCAATGACGCACCGATCCCCGTCCTCGTCTATCGCTCGTCGAAGGCAATCCCCGTGCACCCAGGCATCGTATCGGCTCGACCACTCATAATGATCATCCCGACATTCCCCGCAGACCAGGCCCCCTCCATAGCGAGTCTGTAGATCGTCATCGAGGAACACGCCGTCGCAATGACTGCAAGACCACAACGGACAACCGATCCGATCGCACTCGGCCTCGATGGCCTCGCGATCGACTCCCTCCGCACTCCCGAGATACAGGCCGGCAAGTGTCTGCACCAGGGAACGTCGCAGCCTAGGAAGGCCCGATGCGCGTTGCCTGGCATACGCATTGGTGAACTGGAGCGCATACAGGCCGCGCCTCTGAGTATCCTCGAGGATTCGATTTACGAACGCGACCTGCCCCAGGTCCGACAACGCCGGATCATAGGCAGATTCGGCCAGGCGATCAAAGAATCGAACCCAGGTCAAGTAGGAATGACTCAACCCATCGTCGAACATTCGGAAGAAATGCTCGCCAATCCGCTTTGCAACGGCATCGGCACGCTCTGGATCGCTCGCGATATTGAGCAAAAAAGGCAACGAGAAAAGATTCGACACGACTATTCTCCTTTCTACTTTCTACGAGGCAGGATGCCCCGCCCCCGATCCTAACAGGACAAAAAGAGAACGCAAGCTCTACAAAAAGAAAAGGCCAGGGAGGGCCCCTAGCCTTTTCGATGGATGCCTGGACGGAATCAGATCACGGCAGCATCGAGCATATCGCCCGCGAGCTCTTCGAATTCGACTCGAGTATCGGTAAAAGGAATCGACCGAGCATAAGCGGTCGCACCGACCACGGCATCCCAGACAGTCTCAACAGGCCGCCCTTCCTCCTGGACGTGTACGACCTTGATCCGATCCGCAACGCGCGGACCAAAACGATTCGCCAGGAACTGATCGACCTTCGAAAGCTTCGAGGATTGTGCCAGCTTCAAAGCATCCGAGACCGTCGAGGCCGAGGCCCTCGAGTATTCGAGCAACGCAGGAACGGCTTCCTCCAGGAACCGATCCGGCGCGCTTGCAGTATGCCGAATACTGATCGACTCCAATTCATGGGCGCCCCAAACGATCCGATTCGCGCAGACATAATCAAAAAGAAAGGTTTTTATTTTCAACGCACCCGCGCCCGTCTCCGAATTGGTGACAAAGAAACCCCGCGCAAGCTCGCCTGTTTTCCCATCGCGCCGACCAGGAAGCTCGATCCGATTTTTCTCATCGGCCAGGAAAACGAACATATCGCGATCCCCTGCAAACAGAGTCGTGTTCCCGATTGTCACCTGGTCGAGGGCCTGGCCAAAGATTCCAGGCACGCGAAAATCACCCGATACGCCATCGCCAAACCGATCCTCGAGGGCGCGCACGACATCCGCATTCCAAATCCTGCCGTATCGCGGACCCGTCGCCGCACGCAGCTCGACAAGATCGCCGTCGCGCCGTGTCAGCAGCACGCCCGTGTCGGTCGCATCGCGCTCGACCTTGAGCCCGTAGTTCAAACAATCCGCAGCCAATGGGGCCGGAAGTGTCCGCAGATAATGGGCGGGCGCTCCCGAAAGATTGGCAAGCTGACCGAATGACCAATTAGTCGGAGTCGTAGCGTGCCCGTTCGGTCCCTCGATCAAGAGCCCGCGATTATCGTCGGTCGGAACCGCCGACAACTTGCGGGAAGAAATAACCGCCGAGCGAGAGTTCGCCCGCAGGACTTCGAGGGCCTGCCGCATGGCGGGCAGACTAGTGAAACGCTCTTCTGGTGGGCGAGTCGCCCACTGCTGCGAAGCTTGACCTAATGTTGTCACTTGACTTTCTCCTTTCTCAAAAAAGGGACGCTAGGCCCCGGTAAATCGGATACTGAACCCAAACAAAATAAAACGCAACTACCTCCCGAATATTTGATGAATGACCACGAACAACAACAATCGCCACAAGGTTTTCCTAAACTGCTTTCCCTCATCGGGAGGCTTCGGAGGATGCGGCGGCGGAATCAGCGACGACTCACGTCTGTACCGTCCAACCATACCTCGATCCCTCCACCAAAAGCAGAGTCTCCCCCGCGTTCAGTCTTAAACTGATCCCGGCGCGCATGGGCGTGCCACTCTTTGCCCGTCATTCGAAGCTGCTGATCCTTTTTGTAATCCCAACCCCAAAACTTTTTGCGCGGTGATAACTTGACGAGCTTAATCACGACTGCACCTCCTCGTCCAAAACTACTTCGGCATCTTCGGGAGCAATGTCCTCGCGGTATTTGCGGATCAGTTGATCATCTGACCAATTCTTGAACCCACCTTTTGCAAAGAACTCCACCTCCTCCTCAAACTCCTCTCTGCCCACGCCCCCCTGCATCCACTCCAACTCATAGCGCGTCAACGCTGCGATCATGTCGCTTCTTGTTACCTTTACCGTTGTCATCTCACACCTCCTCAACCTTGTAGCCGCGATTCATCCAAGACTCGAGTTTGATACTACGGAACCAGTCTTGAACGGTCGGAATCCTGCCGCCGCAGTCCTCCTTGACGTGCTGCTCACCAATGTACCGAACAGGCACGACGCGCCCATCGCTATTAGTGATCGTGCGACCAAACACGCGCTCGGCCTCAAAGATGCCCTGCGCGTGATGCCGCAACGCTCGATGGCGAGCGTCGGCAAACACCTCCTTGGTTGCGTCGAACCAGTCGTGGATCGGAGCGTAGTCCTCGACCTTGCCGCCCCAGACCTTGACCGTAGTCAACGAGTGATGATGGGGATGCATTACTCTTCCTCCCCTGCGCCAGAGAAGTTTTTAAACCGATAGCTATAGTCGGTTGTCTCTGTGTAGTTGATGCCAACCTCGAGCTCGATGACCAGCGAATCGGGCCAGACGTAAAACATCATCATCCCCTGACCCCCGTCGTTGTTGTACCAATCGAGTCCAACGAGATCGAGGGCTTCCCCCGTCAGTCTCTCAATGAACCGATAGAGCGTTGAGGGAACGAGGTTCTTTTGTTCCCACTCATTCAGTTTGCGGAACTCTTCCTCGTTGAGAGGAGTGTCCCCTACCATGAGCTTGGACCCCTTCCTTTCGACATAAGAACCCGTGCTCTCGTCGGTGTTGATCGAGAAAAAACCGATGTAGTCAATCGCGCCGCTGTCCCCGCTCCCCGAAAACTCGGAACGGATGCTCTTAACGCCAAGACCGTTCAACAAATTAACGAACTTCAGATAGGCCTCCTCGCTCACGAATAACGTGCCGAGGCTGAATTCGTTGTTGATGCTCTGTAAAGCCATGTCAATCTCCTTTCTACTTTCTGTACTGGAAAAGCCCAGTCGCTCGATCCTATACCAACTCGCTACGACTGTTCAAGCTCCATTTGCAAAATTCTCCACATGACTGCATGCGAGTGCCAGGAGATGACGGGAGTCGTGTCGATGCCCGATTGCAAAAGCTCCATCGCCTGCGAACCGCGAAAGAGCATCAATCGCGGATCGTCCTTGATCGTGCGTGGCGGCTTGTACTCAACCAGAATGAACGTGCGATTGCCATTCTGGGCATGACGTAAATGGAAGGCGACCTGATGCGGGGACAGGCGCACCTTGCGCCCATGCTTCACGACCTTGAGCTCGACCGGGACAAACTCCCCGTTACGGAACGCCAGAAAGCAGTCTGGGATGCCGAGGTTGACCCTAGACTCGACGCGGGTAATAAGGCAGTTTGATAGGTTGTCCTTGACCCTGTTGTACAGGTTCGTCTCCGGCTTCGCTGGCATCCTTTTGCTCCTCGAACTGCGCCTCGGCGGGCGGTTCCTGCTCGTGCACTAAACTCTCCTCGACCTGCCGAGGCGTCACATCGATGATCGGGCCCCCGCCAGCGCCGTAAAGCTTCTTGATCTCCTCAAGCTTACGCATGACCTCCTCCTTGCTCATCGAGTCGATCGTGCCGTGCCTGATCTCTTTGCGGTCAATGTAGATCGTGCCAAGGGCTTGTCCTCGGCGGTACTCGGCTTGGACAGCCGCCCCGTAGGCCCCCGCGGCGAGAGCTTGGTCACGGATGACCTGGAGGTCGCGCATATGCCGCTCATAGGTCGTGCCGTACTTCTCGGCCATCTCCGCGCGCAACCTCTGGATCTCCGCCACGATATGCGGATTGATGTCTGGATTGGTTAGCGTTTCAGCGTAGTACCTAATCTTCTTCTCGGGGTAGCCCGCCCGTAGGGCTGCCTCTTTGGCGGTGACGTGACCGTCCCCCGAGACAAACTCATTGACGAACTTCCACTCCTGCGTCGTCAGCGCCTGGTCGCGCCTACGGGCCTTGTTGCCCGTTTTCCCGTTCGTCTCGGGCACAGGCTTCGTAATCTTGTCCAGGGTCGTCTGGGGGATGCTTCGTCCGATCTGGTCCCGGAGACTCTTGCGCTTCTCGCTCACGCCGTCCTCCAAACCCGCCAGCCGTCCTCGACCTTGCGGCACGAGAACTTCATACCGTGCCGCCGGGAATACATCCACGCGGCGCTGCGGGCGTTCTTGACCATCGAGGGATCCGTGAGCAGGAAGCTATCTCCGACGTCCATGTCATCGAACGGGTACTTCAACCGTTGGCGATCGTCCGGCAGGGGGACGCTTGATTCAACGTACAACATAGGGGCCACTTTACAACGGAACAATTCTCAAGGCCAGCCCCCGTATCCCCCAAACCCCCCAAACCGATTTTTGGCCTTTTAGTAGACTTTTTTAGGGGTCTAATGATTTTTTTTTTTCAAAAAACGACCCGCGCGCGACTTTTATATCAATTTCACCTATAAACTCCCCGTAATGTTCCGTACACTCCTAACTCATTGATCTACAATACTTATTACGCCATTACTCCTATTACGTCATTTTTCAACTTTTTTTTACAAAAAACACATTAGACCCCTAAAAAGTCTAACTAAAACCCCGAAAACGCAATGTCCCCTGGTCCTTGTTGCGTGATCCCCACACTTTTGCCCAAAAACCACGCCCCAGGCATAAAAAACCCCCGCCCACAAAAGCGGGCGGGGGTCCGTGGCACTTGGCAGAGGTAGCAACCAGCTTCTAGGGAGCGGCCACGGCAACCTATTGGATATGGGAGCCCATACTGTCCCGGAACTCGCCCTCGAGCATCCGTGCGGCGGCGTGGGCGGGCATGATCTCGCCGAACTCGACGCTTGAGACATCGAGGTCCTGTTTCATGAGCCCTGGCACATAGACCACGGGCCCGACGAGGGCGTACTGGGTCCCGTTGATCGTGACGAGGATCAACTGGACGAGGGGTTCGTCGTTGGGTCCCGTGATGCTCGTGACGGATAGATTGCTCATAACGCATCCATCTTGCGCTTCGAGTCCAACCAATGCAAATCGACGAGCACGCGCTCGAGTTGGTTCTGGAGGCCGTCGCGTTCTTGTTTGAGCCGCCGGAGGTCCTCGACGAGGGACTCGGCGAGGGTCTGGGAGACCTCGATACGTCTACGCAGGCCGTAGACGTATTCCCGCAGGAGCAGGTCCTGTATGGGCACGGGAGGGTCGTCGGTGGAGTTGATAGCCGGGCGCATCATCTGATGACCCCTCGCATGCGATCGGCGACGAGGGTCGCGTAGCCGGCGATGTCGTCCCAGGAGTCTTCTTTCTCGGGATCGCCGTTGATAATTCGGGAGATCTTGGTCGCGATCATCTCGAGGGCTTCCCATTGGTCGTCGGCGAAGGTCGTGCCGAAGTCCTGGGCGTGATCGGCCATCGCGCGTTTAAGAGCCTGGGCGAGGCGGGCGGTGTCACGGAACGCGCCATAGGTCGAACGGGCCTCAAGAAGGTTGTTCACAAGCCCCGCATTAGGGTTTGGGGGCGTGGGGAGGGGTTTCTTAACGATCGAGGCTGCCTTGCCCCCGCGGGCCTTGTCCCGCAATTTGTAGGCATAGGCAAGCGAGAGTCCGTGACGCTTGGCGACCCCTGAAACCTTAGCTCCCGGGTTATCCAAAAAATACTGGTAGGCTTTTTCTGAAGACTTCATTGTGGCAATTCCTTGGTTTGAGTGAGCAAGGTAAAGCAAGACGCAGGGACTTTTTGATCCCCCGAGTCGTAGGCGCAAGCCGCGTACAGAGGGTCATTAGCGCCGGCTAAGACCTTAGCTCGCAAATAGTCGTTGTAGGCGTTGACGACGAACACCATGAGAAACAACGACAGAGTCACAGCAGTAATGGCCAAAAGGCCTTTTTCAAAACTATCCATCACAATCTCCTTTCTAGGTTAAAAGTACTCGTTTCCACCTCGTGAGCTTCGCCAGTTCGGCGGTGGCACTCTGCGCCACTCGTCATCCCTGGGTGGGCGTCGGAAATGGAGGCATAGGTTTATACCAACTCCGATCAACAATAGCAACAGCATTACAACTTCTATCATTTCTTTCTCCCTTTCTTCTTTCGTTTGGGTAGATATCGCTTGGCGGCTTTCTTGCCGAGCAGTCGCTCGAGCACGGCTTTACGTGTCATGCCTGTCCCTCCCGTATCTTTTCAACGGTTCTTTGCGCCACGTTATCCGAGCCAGCCATGCCGAAGACAATCGCGCAGCATCGCTCGCGCTCGTGGGCGGCAACCCTTTTAGCAAACTGTTCAATCTTCGTCGGCTCGTCTTGATGCTGGTGCGAGCGCATAAACAGTCCAACGTCCCATGCGATCTTTACGATCTCGTCGCGGGTCATCGAAGTATCTCCACTTCGGCTTCCGTTTCTATCCACACCCGTGCGCCGCAGGAGAGCGACCTCATGGGCGTAGGTGTTAGACTTATAAGTTTTAACAGTTAACACCGGCTCGCGTTGCTCCGCTTTGATGTTCTTGCGGATCGCGTGTTGGTTGACGTGAACAATCGTCTTCATCGTTTACTCCCAGGTGGGATCTTGGTATGCAGCCAGCCCCTCGGAGTTTGTTTATAGCCTACTGCGACGAGCGCCTCAAGCGAGCGGCAGTTCCCATCCATGCGTTTATGCAGTCGAAACGCATCGGGCGACGAGAAGACCTGTTTGCATTCGGTGCAGCGGCGAATTTTAGGGATCACGAGTCACGGGCCTCGAGCATCGCGTCAGCCAAGCGATAGGCGTCGTTGGCCACGTGATAGGGGGTTTCTGCGGAGGCAGTAGGGCTTGCCATGATCCCGGTCAGCGCGGCGGCGGCGAAGTAATCGCGCAACGTGATGCCGCCCTCGATCTTGGCAGAGCCTTTGTCATCGGTCACTCGTTCTGGAAACACGTTCATTTTCTTTCTCCTAAAGCTTCGATAATTTCATCTTCCAATAGCATGCGCTGCGATTCACTCAATACCTTGAGTATATTTACGCGAGCTTTCTTGCCATCTTCTTTCTGAAGTTCCAGGTACGCATCCCGAAGCTCGATCATCGGTGGCAGCACGTAGTCTGCGACCTCGATCGGCTCCAGGATGTCATACGTTATAACGACGTCGAGACTGAGCTGGGTTTGGTGTCTGTTCATCTCTTATCCTATTCGCCTCAATACGAGCGAGTAATTCGGCTTGTTTATACGTCTTTTTGTACGCGATATTTACGAGCTCGTGCATGAGATAGCAAAAGCTCTTGTTATAAAACACCTTCATCTCGAACAGCATTTCATAGGTCGAGCGACGTATCATGATCGAGCGAAACCCTCGAATCACGGGCGACGGGCGGTTGTACTGGATTTTGCGTTCGCTTTTACTCTGGCGCTTCTTGCGCTTGCGGCGGTACTTGTCCCGGGGGATCAAGGGCTTCGGCCGAGGCGGAGCGTTGAGGTACTCCTCCCAGATACGCAGGTCTTCGGGGTCCGGGACAAAGACGTCTTTCTCTTTGGGCATAAGACTTAGCCTCTTGCTTCGCCCCAGGAGGGGCCGAGTTCAACATCCACTTTTGAGGGCACCTCAAGTGTGACCGCCTCGCGCATAACCCTTGCCGCGTGGTCCGCGGTCTCTCGTCCATCGACGCTGATTGCGATCTCGTCATGCACTTGCAGGAGGAGCCGCATCCCGGCCTTGTGTAGCGCGACCATGGCGGCTTTGGTCTGATCCGCAGCGGAGCCTTGGATGAGGCGGTTCAAGCCCTTGTAGGTCATCGCGCGTTTGATCCGTGGGCCGTATTCGATGACGGCTTGTTCACGAGGCAACGCCTTGTTGATGCCGTACTCGACGGGTTCCCAGAGCGGGAAACGGCATTTACGGCCAAGCAGCGTGCGGATCGCGCCGTTGGAGGCGGGGTGTTCGATGCGGCGCATGACGGAATCAATCGTGCCGCGCAAAAAGGGCACGTTAGCGTGGAAGTTTCCGATGAGCTCGGCGGCCTCATCGAGCGGGAGGTCGAGGGAGTTGGAGAGCTTTTGCTTACCCATGCCGTACATCAGTCCAAGTCCGATGGTTTTGGCGGTTTTTCGTGGGATGACCGCCATATCTGCCACCATTTGGTGGAAGTCGGTGTCCGGGTTATCACGGTAGGCTTGCGCCATCCGTTCTGCCCCTGGTAACCCGAGTAGGGCTGCGTAGTGGACGAGAAGCCGAGGCTCCTGTGAGCTGAAGTCGTTAGCGGCCCAGAGTTGGCCTTCTTCAGGCAGGAAAAGCGAACGTACCAGGGGACCGATGATTTCATGGCGGGCGGGGACCTGTTGGAGGTTGGGGTTATTCATGGAGAGGCGGCCGGTGACGGTGCCGCCGTCTTCAGAGCGCATTTGGTTGATATGCGGGTGAATCCGGCCGTCGACGGCGCTGTGGCGCAAGTACGGCTCTAGGAAAGTCCCGTGCGTTTTGTTGAACTCACGGGCTTCGACGATGAGCTTGGCGATCGGGTGCTCGTGGGAATCGAGGAAAGTTTTCGTGAAGCTGGGGAGTCCCGTTGCGGTTTTGGGGTAAGGCAGGGAGAGCTTATCGAAAGCTTTGGCGAGGCTGGCCGCGGCCCAGATGTCGACCTTTTCTCCCGAGAGCGAGTGGATTGCTTTGACGTGCTCGACTTCTTTACGTTTGAACTCGTCGATTAACTGCTCGCACTTCGAGCGATCGAAGCGGATGCCGCGATAGGTGAGGTCGATGAGGATCGGCAGGAGGTCGGTTTCGAGGGTAAAGATCGACTCGACCTCTTCCTTCTTGATGAGCGTCTTTAAGTGATGCCAGAGCTTTAAGGTCAGTGCCGCGTCCTGCTCAGCGTATTCGCCGACGTACATGGCGGGGAGTTTCCAGAGTTCTTTCTTGGCGTGTACGCCGAAGTCGGAGGCCGCGTCTTTCAGGCCCTGCTCGGACTTCACTTCCTTGAGGTAATCAAAGCCCAGTGAATTAAGGGCGTAACTGAAACGGTTCTCGTCAATCAACGGAGCCGCGAGCAGGGTGTCGTAGACAGTACCGTTGACCGTGAAGCCCGAGGCGCGAAGCCAGCCGAGGTCGTAGGCGGCGTTGTGCATAATCTTATCGCAAGGCAGCTCGAGGATTTTTTTGATCCAACGGTTCACGATGCGTTCATCGAGGTTGCCGCCGCCTTGGTGAGCGATCGGGAAGTAGCCCTTCCAGCCATCCACCGCGACCGCGTAGCCGACGATGTAGCCTTCCTTCCGGGGCCATCCTGGCCCCATCGACTCCATGTGGGGGTCACATGTTTCAAGGTCGATCGCAATCTCCGTTGCAGCGGAAAGATCTGGAAAAGAAGCAGGAGGAGCCCACTCAGGGGATCGCAGAAACAAGGAGGCAGTACTCACAATCGAAAAGCCTTTTCGGTATTTTTGGGGAGAATAATATGCAAGGATTGCTTGGCGCGAGTCACCCCGACGTAGAGCAGTCGATGGAGGTCGTCCGGGTTTGATCCGTACTCTTTAGCAAACTTTGTAGAAAGATCGCTGATCAAGAGGACGTTGTCCGCCTCGCCGCCTTTCGCGCCGTGGATCGTGGAGAGTTTGATAGGAACTTTACTTGTGAGCTTCATGCCCCGACGTAAGAGCGCGACGATGTAGTGACGTTTGTCCTCGGCAATCTTAGTGAGAGCTTCGTGCCAGATTGCATTGGTGAGAAGACCGTGATTCTTGGTCAATGATTCGTGGGTATATAGCGCATCGATGTCTGCTGTTTTAAGGCCCTTATGACCATGCTTGACGAACTTGCCATCCAAGTACTTATAGATCAACTTAACCATCTCGTAGGGGATTTCTTGACCTTTGCGTAACCGTTCCCAGCCGATAACGGCGTGGAGCACCGACTCAGGGATGCTCCGTTGTCCGTGGCGCTCGAAGAGAAGTCCTTGGGACTTCAGCCAATCGTGCATATCAGTGAGCATGTAGTTCGCGGCGGCGAGAATGAGCCAGTCACCGGTGGTGAGATCGACGTGATGAAAGTCGTTGTGATAAATGATCGTACCTCCCTCAATGCGTGGCTTCCAGATCTTTGGCTGGCGCTTACGGATGCGATGTACCACGGTATCGGCTAGAGCGTGGATGCGGGAGGGGACGCGGTAGGACTGATCGAGGATGCGGATGTTGCCCTCGAGTGTTAAAAAACTATCGACATCCGCGCCGGCCCAAGTGTAAACCGCCTGGTCATCATCCCCTGCGATATAGGTCTTCTCGGCGCGCTCGATGAGTTCGCGCACGAGTCGCCACTGGAGCTTGGAGAGATCTTGCGCTTCGTCAATGATTAGGGCCTTGAGCCGTGGCAAGCGATCCGGCTCATCGACGACGTGTTCGAGGAGGTCGGTGAAGTCGAGGAGGCCGTGGGAGTCTTTGTAGTGACGATACGCCCGATCGACGTACTCGAAGTGGTGCCATTCAATCTCCATCTTGCTGTCGTTGTAGTGCTGACGGAGATCCTTGCCCTTGATCCGCGCGATGTTGACCTCGTTCAGAATCGGGTGGTCGGCTTTGATGGCGAATTCTTCCTCGCCAAGCTCTACGGCAAGCTCGATGCCAGCTTCTTTGGCAAACTCCGCGTAGTGTTGCGGGGTCATCATGTCCTTAGTGCCGATGCCGAGGCAGCGGTAGGCGAGCGAGTGCAGCGTGCGAAACCACGGGAAGTCGAGGTCTGGGTTCAGGTGTGGGAATTTCTGTGTTGCGCGGTCACGCGCTTCAGTAGCGGCCTTGCGGGTAAAAGCAAAATAACCAATGTGTGTTGGGTGAACGTCCGCAGCGAGTTCTTGTTGCACCATGGTCAACAGATAAGTTGTCTTACCGGAGCCGGGAGGGCCGAAGACTTTCTCGACGCTCATGGTTCCATCACAGGGGTAGGGTAGTAAGGAGCGAGCGTGATGATAAATTCTTCGGGCTGCTCGAGGCGCTTGTCATCTGCGTCGCGGTAGTCATCATAGATTGCAACGACCGCGGTCTTGTGATCGCGACCGACGTGTAAGACAACGAACAGCATGCGTTGATAATTATTCATTGACTCCCTCATTTGCCTACTTTTTCTTTGTAATCGCGCTTAAACAAGGTGTCCCCGGTAAGAGCTTCCTGGCTCAAGGTTCGATTGAGGTAATCGATCCCAGACCATTCGATATAATCGGCCAGTGTGCGCTTGTTGCCAAGCCCATATACACCGATCTGTTTACCCGTGACAATCTCAGCCAGACGATTTTTTGACATTTCGTCGTAGGCGTACCACTTACGCGGACGATTCTTTTCAATGAACTCATCGCCCCACACTGTGGTGCGATAGGCGTTGCCATAGTGATGAAACACCGGCAAGTTGGGCATGTGGAAGATGTTGTAGCCGGACGTCCAAAGTCGAAGCGAGTACGAGGGCTCCTCGCCAGAGAAGTATTGATAAGGGTCGTAAGGCACCTCCTCGCACACGCTACCGTGTGTAAAAAGACACCCACCACTGATGAGGAAGCCATGCACTGTGGGGCCCGTAGCCAAGACCCTGCCTAGTGGTTGAATGTACGCGTTGTTGTTAAAACTTTGTTTGGGGTCAACAACATGCGCGATGATGCCGCCGTAGTCTGATTTCTTGAGGTCGTGGATGTTGTTGCCTATGGTGATGAAAATGTGCGGGTACGAACTGATCGCGGGCTTTTGATGATACTGCTCGAGTTCCCGCATTTCCTTCAGAAACAAGTAGTCCCAGCCTTCGTTGAAAATGGTGTGCGCGTCGATCTGAAAATAATACTGCTCGCCGTTCCACATGGACTGCGCAAGGTTTCTGGCCCAGCAGGCTCCGCGTCCGTACTCGGGATCTAATCTTAAGTATCGAACCTGCTCTGCAAAGGGCAGGCTGTGAAGGTTAAAGAACTCGCCAGGGAAACTTTGATCAACGATCCCAAAGACCAACGCATCCTTGCCGACCGCCTGCGAATAAGCAGACATCACCGTGGTGTGTAACAAGGGGTCACGATATGACGCGATGCTGATGAAGATCTTCGGCGGCATCAGAACGGACTCCTGGCTTTCTTCTGTTCCGGGGTATCGAAAGGAGAATCCTGTCGCTCGAAGCGGGGGATGCGCCAGCAGCGCACCGCACGGTTCTTGATGAAGAGGCTGATCGGTTCGCCGCCAAGGTCACGCACGCGCTGCGCCATCTTTGGTGAGGTCAGTGCCTTAAAGCTGTTGCGCACGAGGTGCGCGTTCAGATCCTTCATGCGGAAGTACGTGCGGCCTTCGTCATCATTCGTCCACGGCCGACCGAGCAGGATCTCATCGCGATCCATCGCCTGCTGAAGGTGCGTGCAGAACTCTTCGAGAAGATCATTAAACTGGCCCGTGACCGTTGTGTCCTCGCTTGCGACCGTGATCTGTTCGCTCTCGACCATCTCCGTAAGGAGCGCGTTCAAGAGTTGTTCCCAGTCTTGCTTGCGCACGGCAGGGGGCAGGACGTTCAGCTTTTCGACGCAAGCCTTTTGGAAGGCCATTTGGTTAAAAAGGCTTTCTGTATCCAACTCGATACGCTTGCCGTTAACGTCAAGGAACCAAAGAGGCGGCTCGCTTGCGTACTTGGAAAGCGCAGAAAGCTGCGGGGAATCTGGCCCGTGAGCCCCGATCCCGTGTTTACGAGTTCTGCACAATCCGCTGTTGCAGAAGGAGTTTAGCGGCGCGTCCTTACACTTGTACTTGTAATCCTTTTTACTGAGCTGCTTGATTAGAACCTGAAGTTCATTGTTTGGTAGCGGCGGGCTGACATACCTGAAGTTGTATTCAACAATAAGATTATCCCAAGTGCCTGGATGGGCTTTCTTGAGATATGTGCCGATCGCAAAGAGCGCGTTGTTGCGGGTGCCTTCGGGCACGCCCTGTGCGCAGATCGCCTGAAGGCAGGGAGGGCCGTCCTTGATTGGCGTCTCTGCGGCTTTGGTTTCTTCAGGAAACTTGAGGTTTTTGTCCTGCACGAACTGATCGTAGAGGGCATAGAATTCTTCGAGCGTTGCGGCGTTGCCATCATCTTTGAAGGCATAGCGCATGGTGTCATCACCGTTGAAGTACGGCAGGTTCAAAAAGTTGCCGGTATCGCCGCGCTCGACGAGGATCTCGGCTTGCTTCGGGAAGATTTCTCGCCCGGCTTCGCCCAGCAGCGCCGCCGAGGCCTTAAGATACTTCTGCATCTCGGCCGCGGGGATCGGTTCTTTGACGAAAAGAAATACGTGCGCGCCGCCGGACTTACTGCGGCAGACGATAAGCGGCAGCTCAAGGCTGCGGATCTTCTTGATCAGCCCCGCGTGATCGAGAGGGTACTGATCAATGTCAATGCATCCCCAAATGCAGGAATTATCGGAGCGAATGGGGATGATGCCCAGCGACGGTTCCACGCCCTCCAGATGCTTTTGCCAAAGCTCGTCGGTCGGCGGCTTACGAACGACAACAGCCTTACCGGCTTGCTTGCCGTTACCATTTGCGCTTTCAATTTTGTAGGTTCCATACGCGATATCTAATCCCGTAAATATCGACTTGAACCGCGTGATGTCGGTCATTTCTGCTTTCTCGAAAAAAGGTGGGGCTTACTTGCGGCGAAGTAAGTGGGGGAAACACCGCTTTCGGCCCCGGAAAGTCATCAGAACGGTGCCGGATTTGCAGATCCCTCACCGTCAATTTCGGGTTTTGCTTTTACAACCCCCGAAGTCACCGACACCGCGAATGCTTTTGCTGCGGCGTACACTGAAGCGTCCTCAATCGTGCCAATCCGTTCAACCTCCCAGCCAAACCATTTACCTTTGTCATTTGATTCCGGGACAGTCGAGAGGCGATATGTCTGACTGTACATGGGTGGAGTAAAGAGCCCATTACTGCCTTGAATCTTCACCGACTGCATCATGCTGTTCCACTTGCGGCTCTTCTTGAGCTGCGTGGACTTCATAACCACAAGTGCCGGTGACGGGGTGCCGTCGGCGTCCACGACCATCACATAGTGGTTGGCCGTGTTCTCGATGTAGTTTCCATTGTCGAGATAGTCCTTGTTCTCCCCCGGCTCGCGGTGCGTACGGGAGAGAATATCGGACGTTGCCGGGTAAATGTGAATCGGCGCGCCTGATCCACTGCCTCGCGGAGCCCACTCGATGTACTGACGCACATAAGCGCATGGCACAACGGTGATGCCCTTCTTGCCGTCGAAGAGCTGGCCGGTGACGCTGTTGTAGATCATGCCCGGGAGGGCACCTTCTACTTCACCGACTTCCGGGGAGGTGTTGGTCAGGAGTCGCAGGAACGGCAGGGCGAAGTCGTCCTGATTCATCCCGGCGAAGCTGCTGCTGGCATCCTCCTCGAAGGCGGATGCGATGGCCAGAGCGGTGCCCTGGGTCTTTTCTGCAAGTGCTGATTTAGCCATGTGTATTGGTCCTTGGTTAATTAAGATTTGATCTCGGCTCTCTTCCCGATGTACGCGCCAAAGAGTTCGGTCGGGAACTCCTCGCCACGTTCCACCCGTTCCCTGACCCATGCCTTGAGGGTCGAGGGCTCGACTTTCTCCGCCTGTTCAGAGCGGAAACCGCTACTGCCGAGCAGCCCCAGAAGGCGGTTGCAAAGCTCGGCCTCGCCGCGACCGAAACGGACGCTGACGGTGTTCTTGATGATGTCATCGAAGCCGTGGTCCCGGAGCCATTGGAAGGCTTCGGCGCGACGTGCTTCGCTGATGGAGGCGCTGTAAAAGGGCTTAATATTGATGGCGCTGCCGTCTTCCATCTTGAAGGACGACATGCCCATCTCGGCAAGGGCTTCCGGGAGCGTCTCCTCGGTCAACTTGCGATACTGGTCTTTCAAACCCTTGAGCGTCGTTTCCTCGTCCTCGATCTGCTTCTCGAGGGACTTGGCGCGGCGGGCAAGGGCGGCGATGCCAGTGATCTGCTCGTCCTGGACTTGCAGAGCGTTGGCTTCTTTCTCAAATAAACTCGTAAGGCTCATCAGATTCTCCTTTCTTAAAAAGATCGACTTCGATGGGAATA
>Ga0194115_10003472_pt1 | contig 17713 bp, 15 predicted proteins | sample TA2MahsurfametaG_3_FD_148656 | JGI IMG/M metagenome (GOLD analysis project Ga0194115, IMG submission 148656) | Freshwater microbial communities from Lake Tanganyika, Tanzania - TA2015002 Mahale S4 surface | ecosystem: Environmental > Aquatic > Freshwater > Lake | place: Tanzania: Lake... | reverse complement strand
TGGACACGACGTGATACGAGCGAATCCTAAATGGTATGATGGGACTAGATGTAGTCGATAACGAAAGCAATACATGGAAAATGAAAGTCTTTTCACACATGCACATCGAGGTCCCTTTCGGTTCGTATTGTTATAGGAGGACGACAAAGCCGTAGGTATCCATCCACGAAAGGGTGGGTTTTCGCGTCATACCTTGTTTCTCATCTTTTTCCGCAATTGGCTCTATCCATTATTCTTTTTTTTTCAATCCTCCGTAGGGTTGGGCGACTGTAGGATATAATCGGGGACAGTAGTCCATTTTTTCGAAACAACAAGGCCCCTATCATAATCCATAGAATCGATTCTCACTTGTCAATTTACATATCCCTATGCTGTTCTCCAATGTCCGGGATATCGTCGTCTTTTCTTCCAAACAAAGTAAAAAATACACCCACCCCATTCTTTCTTCCCTTATGGGCCATAACATAATTTTTCCACATCCTTCAAAAAGACATCACGATCCTTACCTCCATAGGAAATATCCATCAATTCGACGACGTCGACTAAGGGTCCACGTTCAAATTTCAGTCGAGCATTGATTTCGGGAGGGAATAGAGGAGTGAATAATTTCACCAACGCACTCATTAATCGGGGTAAATTGAGGAGTAAGGTTGGACCATTCATAGAGGGATAAAGGGCATTCCCCTTCTTTGAGGCAGTACTTAGAGCATTCCGAAAGGTCGCATCACCACCAATCAATTGTAATCCATTCAAATCATTCGCTGTAATGATGTATATGACCTTATCCATATCTAATGATCGATCATTCGCTACCAAGGCATTCAATTCCTTACAATACAAGAAGAAATCGACCATTTCCTCTGAAGTCACTGCTGACATGAGGGCGACGTCATTAATCTTCCCCGCTCGGATACAATATATCAAATCACCGACCGATGATGATGTCGTCAAACATTGACTAGGTGTAATGTATTGATTAATCTTGTTGGCATTCGGTGCTCCATCTCGGACGGGTGCATTATCCCATTTTCCACCACCACCACCTGCTCCTGCTGATGCCTTCTGAAAGGCGGTAATGGCAAGCTGACAGATCTCCTTCCCCTCTCCCATCCTCCATGCCAAAGTGTCCCGCAATTCGGTGACACCCTTCTCTGCTAGGCAATATCGAAGGTAGAAGACATCATTGTTGTATGGGAGTGAATCGATACTTCCCACGACCGACTGTGTTTGCTCCTTCAATCGAGCAATCTCGGATACGTACTTTTGGAGTAAGACCGAAACGGGTTCCTTGACACCAAAGGCATCGGTAGAACCTATCATCATCGATATCATTGTCGTCATCGACAACAACGATACCGCGAAAGAGAGATTTCCGACAATCATCAGGTCGTATGATCGGCAAGAGAGAATGAAAATGCGATGGAAGTTTCTTGTTGTGATCCTTGGGGAGGAAGTTTTACTGATCTCCCTTGGAATATGTCTGTCTTCAATGTCTTCTGACTGTGAGTGAGAAGAGTCATCCGATCCGCTTCCGATTAAATTCACCATCCTGTTGTGACACGCATACGTCCGAACTCGATCTTGTTGTTGTTGCCCCACCGATATCTTGCATCCACTTGGAATTCTGGACCCATCCGAACATAGTGGTCTTGTGTCGACCGATACGGTAGGGATACGCACTAACTGTAAACTACAACAGTACTCTCGCTTGTCACCCGCGCCATATGATAAAGCCTCCTTCGGGTTTTTTTCCAAGAAGGAAGAAGACTCAGTTGTTACTCTACATCTTTCCCTTCACCACATAAACCACAAATATCGGCATAATATTCTGTCCTTTCCTCTCCCGGGACGTCATGATTGTCCCACTCCCACGCTAGGGGGAAGTAGGTGCTGTTCGCTTCGGATCCTAGTCCGAACTTCGATGACTTTTTAAGACGTGCGGCATAGACACGACTAGAGGGATACCTTGAGGGATCACAGAACCAACGCATACAGGGATCATGGTCTAATGTATCAAGACCTGCATTGGCGGGGGAGGGTTCTAAAAATTTCCATACTCCGTCATCACCACCACTTCCATCATCGCCGCCATGACGACGACTATGACTACCGACATAGATTTCAACCCAATTATGATTCCCCCGTGTCCGATTCCCATACCATGCAGGTGTCCCCACAACACGTGCAGGAATACCGACTGCCTTTAATGCATTCGCAAAGAGGATACTCGTCCCGGTACAGGAGGCATATCCAAAGGCAATAATTGACATTGGGTCGAAGATGAGGGGTGTTTGACTAGATTTGAAAATAATAGGTTTCCCCGGTCTTCCTAATTTCGTCCATATATTTTGATTCACCCATGTCACGACAGAAGTCAAATTAGCCTCACCACTCTTCCATAAATCACTTTCATTGAACCGCAGAGCGTCAATGAGGAGGGGACGCCAATTTGTTCTTGCCTCATTCAGATTGGCATAATTCAATACATATTCCATAAAGATTTCTTTCGGTAATGCATCTGTCCAGGGATAACCTATTTTCGCCTGCAAGGCTAATTCAATCGTCGGTCCTACCAAGCCATTTCCAAGACCATCAGCATCATTTCCATCCTCATCATCCGGCGAAGGGAAACCTAAAGTTTCACGAAAGGGTAAATCAAAATCCATAAGATTCTCTTGCAGAAATGCTAAACAGTCTGACTTGGCATCCGATAGTGTTTGAACAGAATATTGTTTGGAGGATGATGATGACAACGGTGTATCGAGCTCGACCTTGCGCTCCACACGACGGTCATTCTCGGGAGTCGTCAACCAAACGATGTGGGTGGCATTGCTTCGTCGCACGTCAGATACTACCTGAGAAGACGCATAATACGAAGCATGTGACCGGTTATCCGGTGAACTGAGGGTGAAGAAGGAAAACAGCCAAGGTCTCATTTTTGGGGGGGATATGGATGATATGAGTCGCAGTGTGGCCACTCCGCGGATGCGCATCGAATATCCAGGCCCTCGTAGAGTGCAAGGAACCCATCACATGTTCGGAATCAAAGTCTATTGACTCATCCGAGCAAAAAGATTCAATCGCGCCTGCAACGGCATACCCCTTGCACCTTTACTGTTCTGCTAGATCAGGAGTGGAGGTTCCGGTACTCCTCCATCCAAGGGATCAGAAGTAGAAAATGAGCATCACCAGCATCTTGAATTGTTGCAGTACTGTAGTAGTAGAGTCACTATGTAGATTGTGACTATGAACATCGCGGTCACATCATTCATCATAGATATGTGGATGACGTATGGAGCGTATACATATGTATACAGAAATTTGAGTTGCCTTCAAAACTTTGCTACAGACGCTGCAGTAACTACGATACATATCTATGAGATGGGCTGGGAGCAGATGCACCTCCGTGAAAATTGCTCCACCCAGTGCCACTAACAACTGCAAGGAAGAATGGGTAAAGCTAACTATCTCATATTCACAAAACCAAGAACACTTACAACGCATACTTGGATAGATCTTCCCTGGTTCCTGTGTAGTCGTCTTCCTTCTCCTAAATTATTCTTCCCATGACATCATCTTCCACCAAACGACCAGCCAGTGATGATATTCATGATGAGACTTCATCATCTTCTTCGCCACCACCCTTTGAATGTTTACCCTTCTTTGGTGCACATAAGCGGGCAGTGAGTAGTGTCCAAATGGCACCATGGAAATTCACGAAATCCAATTCAGCCTTATGTGCGTCCGCTAGTGCTGATGGGACTGTGAAATTATGGGATATCTCGTCTGAGGGGAATGGTCAAATTAATCCGATAGAGACCATGGTAGGACATTCAAGGGGGATTAATGAGGTATGTTGGAGTAAGAGTGGTGATCCCTTTTGTGTGACGGCAAGTGATGATAAGACTGCACGATTATGGGATGCTGTTACAGGTGAAGCATTGGTCGAATTTCGTGGACATGATAATTTCGTATTCTGTTGTGATTTTAATCCACAAAGTAATTTAATTTCGACGGGAAGTTTTGATGAAACTGTCAAATTATGGGATGTCCGAAGTGGAGAATGTGTTTCGACATTCCCCGCCCATTCGGATCCAGTTACAGCAGTCTCCTTTAATCGGGATGGTACCTGTCTCGTATCAGCCTCCCATGATGGCCTAATACGGATTTGGGATGTCTGTACAGGTGAATGTTTGAAGACGATCGTCGCTCAGGGGAATCCACCTGTCAGTCATGCTACCTTTGCCCCCAATGGGAAATTCGTCTTGGCGGGGACATTAGATAGTGCATTACGACTTTGGCCTACATCATCTATCAGTGGGACGATCAAATGTGCAAAAAGTTATACCTCGACGAATCATATCAATACGAAATATTGTATTACAAGTCGATTTATGGTCTCGAAACCCCAAAGACGACAATGTGTCATCACCGGGAGTGAATCAGGACATGTCGTATTATATGATATACAATCACGACAGGTCCTACAGGAATTACCCAAGGTCCATCAAGATGCTGTCTTAGCAGTCGATGCACATGATACATTAGAATTAATTGCTAGTGGTGGGATGAGTGAAGATTGTACTGTCCGATTTTGGGCACCCAAAGATGAAGCAGGTGAAATCAAACGATTAAGGAAGGAGTAAAACGATTAAGAAAGAAAAAAAAAACCCTTTTTCACGGCACCGTTCCTTTTTGGGGGGGAGAGACTGGGGATATCTCTTCACATCACCCCGGAACAACCTATGCGGCCTCGCAATACCACACCAGGTTTCGATACACTAATCACGATACGTACAATATCATCCCGAACCAAACCTATAGCAACAACGACTAGTATGTGCCACATGCTAGTATTTCTCTGTGCTTTTCCACGTGACTTGTCCTCGGGGGTGTGTGAGCTAGCCTAGTCCTCCTTTTTCGAAGATGTATTCGTTTCACTTTCCACTGTCGTTTTGGGTTCATCCTGAGTCGTCCCACTACTACTGCTACTACCACCACTGTCCACAGCCTTTATCGACGTCCGACATATTGATTCAAGATATTCCTTCGAGACAGCTAACAATCCTCCAATGGCATTCAACACGAGGATCGCATAGATCGCCACAACGGTACGTCCTAAGTCTGATTTCGGTGTCACATCACCATAGCTTTTTGAAATGTGAGTGACGTGAACATCACAAAAAAGTTTAGACCAATAAACCACATAAAGAAGAATAGGGAAACATATGTCAGTCGTGCCATCCCATGACCACGATGCGACATCTCCAATCACAAAAAAAGAGGATTGAAGACGTACCCAATTGTTGTACCAAGGACGATACAAAAATGTAGAGCATCTGTTAACTCCATCCCCTCAATCGTCGTAAAGAGGCCGATACCGATTGCCAAGGTAAAAGCAGCTATTGAAAGAGGACCACCGGGTACCTGAGACCTCCACGATGCACCAATTTCCAATATGGGACCGCAAAAGAATCCAAGTCCTAAAATGGGAAATATCGTCAAGAAGATTCGACCGACAATATCCACATCTTTCGAGGGACAAATATCACCAAATCCAATTCTGCAGATAGGAGGGGGCAAAAGTGGATATGTTTGAGTTTCGTGGTAGATGGTAGGATATGCCAAGCCGATGATGGAAGGCAACGGGTAGGCTATGGTTGGACCGATAGAGTTTCTATGTACCTGTACTTACGTTGTCAAGGTAATGACAGAACAATAAAAGGCATTGACGACAAATGAGCCGCTAGCACTTGGATCGATCAATCCAGGAATTGTAAGGAATCCTGCCATCCCACTACCGATCAGGACAGCCCCCAGAATTATCACACGGACAAGAGACACAACACTTTCATGCTCCATCGATGCCATCAGGTATGAGTAACAGTAGCGATGGAGATGTGTCACAGCGTCATACGCACACAATATAAGTTAAAATGTACGAGGATGTCAGGAAAGAAAGTGACACCAAGTGAGTGTAGAGGCTTCTCAACGATGGAAGCATGTGCGTATGCAGATGTTCCCATAGTTGAAAGATTCCGTTTCTTGCAGTTAGATTAGTCGTTTCAGTCAAAGATCCGTCATCACTGTCAGAGTCATGTAACCGGGAACGACCAAAGCCCAAACTAACTGTAATGTAGATCGATGATTTGCGTCAACGAAATTCTCCCAACACAAAGGCCTCATTTACAGTTACACCCCCAAAATCATATGTCCTCGACTCCGTCAAGATTATTTACACCTTTACAGTTGGGTCGAATCGGCGTTTTGCAACATCGCGTCGTTCTGGCTCCATTGACTCGGAATCGTGCTTCTGAACCTGATTTAGCACCGACATCCCTTACCGCCCAATATTATCGTCAAAGGGCGAGTCCGGGAGGATTATTGATTACGGAAGCTACACATGTCAGTCCTGAATCATTAGCCTATCCCTCAACACCAGGGATATGGTCGACGACTCAAATCGATGCATGGCGGACCGTAACACAGGCAGTCCATGAACGGGGTGGATACATTGTTTGTCAATTATGGCATACTGGTCGGGTAGCACATCCAGACTTTGGTCAACATCCATCCAATCATTCACTACAATATCATCCTGGAGTTTCTGCTAGTCCGACACAAATCGTCAATCGTCATGGGAAGCCAGGCAAGACTATTACGTACGATGGAATCAAGGACTATTCGATACCGAAAGAACTGTCTCGAGATGATATTATCCGATTACGACAGGATTATATCCATGCAGCGAAGAATGCTCTTGAGGCTGGATTTGATGGGATTGAAATCCATGCAGCTCATGGATATTTAATTGATCAATTTTTGAATGATGGTGTAAATCGTCGGACAGATGCATATGGAGGATCAGTCTCAAATCGATGTCGTTTATTGGTAGAAATCATTGAAAGTGTCCTCCAAATATGGTCGGAAGGGAAAGTCGGTGTCCGTCTTTCACCCCATGATTCTCCCAATGGAGGGAATACGTACTATGGTTGTACCGATTCCAATCCTGATGAAATCTACTCTTATGCAATATCCACAATGAATCGGTATCCCCTAGCCTATCTTTTGATGACAGAACCAAGATGGGTTGGACGATATGATGGTACCCCCGAGACAGATCCAGGATTTCAAATGCCCTTGATGAATCTTCGTAAATATCGATCTATGTATGATGGTATATTGATCGGAGCGGGAGGATTTACACCCTCCACATCCTACCAGGAATCTCGTAGTACCGGAGACAAGAACGACATGAGTCGTGGATATGATGCCCTTGCGTTTGGTCGATGGTTTATTTCCAATCCAGATCTACCCGAACGATTACGACTATGGCATGAATATGAATCTAGGAATCGAACTCCTAGTACAATGAAGGGAATACAACCTCCTCCCAAACTAAATCGATATGACCGTTCTACATTCTATACTCAAGGGGGGGAAGGTTACATTGACTATCCATCGATGGAATACGATCAGAAAATCGGTCTGGAAAGAAATAGTACCAACAGTACTGAATTTGACGGGATGGTATCTGGAAAGTACCCATTGATGGATCCTGCGATGGTTGGGACTAGCTTACCAATGGATGAAACGAAGTCTCCGCCTAAGAGTCGACTCTAACCTCACAATGACGGCCTGGAATGTATTGCGGATTTCATGATGGGCTTCGAAGTCCCCCTCCTTTTTCTCATCCTACGAAAGTGAATACATCCAATTACAAGCACACCCTGCTGAATCCAGTATTTCCTCTACGATCAATCGATCCTAGTGGTTTTCGGTCGACACTTTCTTCTTGATCGCCTCGTTATCTTTCACAAAGCAACAAAAAACAGTCGTACTACTTTTTTCCCACAGTATCATGATGAAAAGTTTGAACCCAAAATCTCACGCTCGGAATACTGTAGCCCCAAGTCCGTGTTGGGAGGATATGCATAGTCGAAAGCAAGATGGATGGGACTGTAGGTACGATATATACACACTTCACCAAAAAGAGAGACAGGGACGAAGGTCAGAACAAAGCTCTCATAGTCAAATGAGTCGACTTCCCCCGTTCGGCAAGTCGGTGTGTCACAAGTCACAATGCGTAGGTATGTACCGGTAGTAGGGTACCGTAAAGAAACTGCCGCTGTTGGCGTCGGTTACCAACACGAGATGTGCTGCAAGTGAAGCTCTTCCTGATCCATCAAATGCATCCAACTTTTGCCACTCCAATTTGCATGTGATCCTGCAAGCACTCCGAACCCCCTTTTTAAACTCTTTTTGGGCGTTCCCTTGTTGACATTAGTGGAGTCGACACATCCATAAATTTTGAACAGTGAGTTGACTTTGTTTTTGTATTATAGCGATCATCCATCATGTCAGGATTTGGAGGTACGGGAGGCTTTGGATCGACAGGATTCGGAAGTGGTCCTAGCAACCTTCAAGGAGGAGGAGGATTTGGTGGTGGTGGTGGAGGAGGAGGTGGCTTTGGTGGAGGCTTTGGGAGTTCTACACCGTCTCAGCCGTCGAATCAGAACCAGTCATTTGGTGGTTTCGGAACGACGCCATCAGGTGGCTTTGGGTCGTCGACGAATGCGTTCCCATCCTCGGGGTTTGGAAGTAGTAGTATCCCAACTCAGACATCTACCACGAGTGGATTTGGAGGGACCAATCCTGGAGGTACTTTTGGGAACACTCCTTCATCGAGTGGGTTCGGAGGTGTATCCGGTCAATCCACATCCTCGGGATTTGGTGGTAGTAGCAATATGACACCGACTACGTTTTCATCTGGTTTCGGTAACCCCCCTTCCTCCATTGGATTTGGAGGCAGTGCAACAGCTGCTACGTTTGGGTCTGCCCCTTCATCACAGCCTATTCAGTTTGGTGGCGGGGCTGCATCGACGAATGCTTTTGGTGGTACTACGAATACCGCTACAGGTTTCGGAGGTACCACCACGCCGAGTAGTACCTTTGGAGGTGGCTTTACCAGTAGTAATGCCCCCGCTCCAGTATCTGGCTTTGGTAGTTCCGCAAACCCGACGTCGTCAGGATTTTCGGGTGGCTTTGCAGGCGGGGGCGGCGGTCCTAGTGGTTCAGCAGTATCCACTCAATCTGGATTTGGGAGCTTCGGCACAGCTCCATCGTCGGGCTTGGTATTTGGTTCGTCCTCGAATACTACAACAAATCCTCATGGTGCAACCCGCTTTGGAGAAACAAACACAGGATCTTCTTCCAGGACATGGAAACCGAATTCTGCTAGTAGCGGTAGCAATCCCTTTGGGTTCGGACCTGCGGCGACAACAGATGATGGAATGACGGATAGTGGAGCACCCACCACAGCTGGCTTTTCCATGGCTGATTCGCATCAAAACGAAAGAAGCAACATGACATTTCGACCCAGTTCCAGCAAGAGTAGTACGAATCCCATGCCAGAAGCGGGCATGGGAGGTGGATACGACGAGTCCGAAGCAGACGATCGAAAGAAGGCCGAAGCCGACCTCAAGGCTAAGATCGAGTTGAAGAAACGACAGCTCCAGGCGAAATTAGAAGAGAAGAAAAGGAAACAATTAGAAAAGCAAGGTGAAAGGGATGGTCATTCTCCGTTACCCGGGACAATCCCCGTGGTGTCTCACGGAGCTTCCGTCACCAAGAAGGAGACGCAGTCACTCGCAGAGAGGAACGCATTGCGATTCGGAGATCAGGGTGGTTCCTCCTCATTATCAAGAGATATGTTACCACCTGAAATGAAGGCCAAGGCACGGACGGGTCAGGCGCAGCGTGCAGTTAGTCCTGAGAACATGGGTACGTTCGACCAACAGAAGTCGACAAAGCGAGAAGATTTGAGTACCGCCAAGGCTCTTGTGGGGACTTGTGAATTCTTTTGTCCAGATGAGGAACTACTGCGACGGGAAGGAGAGAATGATATACAGCAGCTTGAGATCCCTTTGCCTGGAAGACTACATCCGTCGAACTGGACCCTACGGAATACAGTGGTGAAGCGGTTCCGTCGCTCTGCTGCCGACTATAAGTTAGACGTCCCGGAATGGGTTCGCCCTCCTGATGTTTTGGAGCGCGTTTGTGCCTACCTAGAAGAATGGGTTATGGTACGTGACACCTTGTCGGGTCGGTCCTTTCACTAATTGTTCTCACCGATTGTCCCCTGTCCATTATAGGAACGTGACAGACAAGGTCCGGACCCCCGATTTCCACAAGGTCAGACACCTCCTCCCTTGGAGGTATATCAGTTTATCTGGGACCGGACTCGAATGATTCGCAAAGATTTTACACTACAAAACTATGTCGGAACTGGGGGTCAATGTGATGCACGTGCAGTCCGATGTCATGAGCGCATAGCTCGATGGCATGCCATGTGTGAACATCAACTGAGCCATATCTCTGACTTTGTAACCATGCAAAGTCAGCAAAATATTCAAGAACTTGGTCAGACTATGAAGGTAAAGTACTGGGTACATGCATGATGGTTCGATGGCTCCTTTATCTCTCCAACCCATGCAATTTTTGTGAAGACTTTAAATCAGTTCTACGATGATTCTCTTCGTCGCGCGACAATCGAAGTTCCTGACGAACAAGGCAACGAGACCAGACACGACCTTTCGGGGTTCGCCCACGGATGTGCTTCGAACATTGTGGAGGGGAAGATGCCCCTCGAGTTCGATGGGACGGATCTGGACAATAACCCCAATGGCCCCGACGTCTCTCAACGTATTTTGGGAAAGCACGCGGTGAATCATCCTTCTCGTGGAACAGCTGAGCCTGAGATGCGGGGAATCTATATGTTACTTACTATGAATAATGAGGGTGGCATGGAAGTCTTGAAGTATGCTGCTAAGCTATTCGAAGACCGTCCCGAGATATATCACTCCGCGCCCGTACAATTAGCGCTTGATATTTTCAAGGTATGTTCCTTTAACGCAAAGGATTGACGTACCCTTGGGGCCTAAGGGAAAGTGTCTAACCATCGTTGAACGTCGACGCCAAACTCTCGATAGGCGAAAAAGGAATACAATTACGCTCGTTTCTTTTCGATACTCCGAGCTCCTTCAACGCCCTACTTGTTTTGCTGCATAATGTTCAAACACGTAGAGTTAATGCGCAAGGCTGCATTTCGCATCATGAACAAAACCTTCGGGGGTCGAAGAAAGGATGGGGAAGGAGTCGATGATTCTTATCCTTTGAGCCATTTAGTCGAATTGTTGTGTTTCGAAGATTCGAACGAGGCGCGCGCTGCGTGTGAACATTTCGGTATTACGGTAAAGCGAGTGGTTTCAGCAAATGGCGCGGAGGAATCTGATGTCATATTCTGGAAAAGTTCTGCCTTCAAGGAACCGATACATCCCGAGAAGAAGTATGCGATTCCGCTGCAACCATGGAAAATGTCACGAACGATTGAGCGGAAACTGAAGGGTGCGACACGGCTTGCTGTGTGCAGGGGCCAATTAAGTGGTGAAGGTGCTACGTTGCAAGCAGGACCGACTGGGACAACATCCCCGTTTGCATCCAACGTTCCAGTCCCTTTATTCAAGGAGATAATCCAAAGCGACGATCTACTACGGCGAAATGAATTGGAACGCCGACAGCAAGCCGAGGCTCAACGAGCTGAAGAGCAGCGAAAGGCTTCCGAGATTGAAGAGCGAAGGCTGGCCATGGAAAGAAAGAAGAAGGAAGAGGAGGATCGAACCCGTCGAGAGGAGGAAGAAAAAGCAGCGGAACGAGAAAAAGATCGGGAGTTAAAGGTCCGTGCGGCAAAGGAGAAAGAAGAGAAAGCAAGGCGACGGAAAGAGGAGGAAGACAGAATTGCAGCCGAGAAGCGTGCTCAGGAAGCAGCTCACAAACGAGAGATGGAAGCACTGGCACAAAGGCAGAAGGAAGAAGCTACTAGGCTAGCTGAACAAGAGAGGAGACTAGCAAAGGAAGCACGATTGCGGGAGGAAGAAGCTCGTCGGATAAGGGAGCAGCAGCAGCGCATCCTAGAAGAGCAGCGTCGACTCGAAGAAGCCTCTCGTCGGGAGCGCGAAAGGATTGAGATGGAGACCAAACTGAAGCTTGAGGCCGAAGCGCGTCGTCAGGAAAAGGAATGGGAAGACAAGGCCAACGCGGCCAAGAAGATATTGATCTGGCGGCGTTGGAAGAGTCGAGTATCTCGAATCATCGAATCGGGTCATGAGTCCTCTGTCAGTCTAGGTCGACTAGATCCCACATTCGCGTCTAGCGACTTTGAATTCATGCCGTATTACCAGAAGAAAAGACCACTTTCGACACCAAATGATTTTGTCGGCGATGACCGTAGACCCCCGGATATCCGAAGGGCCGTCGAAGAGAGTCATCAGCAGATTTCTTCGCGGTTATCACTATCTGGGATGATATTGGACGAAGTCGTTGCGTCTCGGTCTAGAGACGCAACGAAGGGGACCCTGCTGTTGATGAAGGTAGCTTTGCTGATCACTCACTCGAGCGAAGAAGAATCCGAGAAAATGGCCGACTTGCTGTTGAGCTGGTTCGACGCACGAGTTGGCGTCGATAAGGTAGACAGCGCCCAACTATCAGTCATAGATGGTCGTAAAGCTATCCGAGCAAGGTCTGTTGTTCATTTGTGCCGAACTCCGGAAGACTGTTTTGATTGTGATGTCGCCCTGATCGTGGTTTCACCGCCGTGGTCTACAACCCGAGAAAGGCACGATACCCTCCGCGCGTCAGTGTCCATACTGGATGATTCCATACCCCGGATGGCGTTGGTGCTTGGTGACTACAGGCAGGATGATTATCAGGAAATGAGGTCACTTCTTGTAAAGACGCTCGGCCGAAATGATGGATCACTCAAGATCATTTGCAACCGAGTAGTATCCGCGGAGGGGATCGAGAGTGCCCTCGAATCTACCTGTCGAAGTTTGTCTTCGTCATTCGTCAACGACAGCTGCGTCGAAATCGACCGATCGACGGTCACCGCTTTTGCGTCAAGAGCTGTCTCGGCGTGTCTCTGGAGCCCTAGTTCGGCGCAATTCGCGAGTGATCCCAACGTCGTTTTGGAACATGCACGATTTGCCATATCTACATTCGTTGAGGAAACAGAACGATTGGTGAACCTCAACAAGGATATGTGGTCATCTTGGCCGCCGAAGGATTTCCTTACGGCAGGCGGAGTTCAGGGTTACTTTTCGGATGGGTCATCTCTTCCGTCCAACTGGAGAGTGAGTCTCCGTCGTGAAAATATAGGGCATGCTCTTGTTGTCATTCAGAATCTGTTGGTGGGGTCATTTCGGGACGTTGTGGAGTGTCTCTTGTTCGGTGCGCCCGTTCATGTCCGCGATGACTGCAATCTCTTGACCACGCAAGGGTTCTATCGGAGAAGTCTCCAACTGGCGCTTGAAGGTTTTGCACAGTACATCGATGACAACGACCAGCAGTTTGTGTATTTTCCTCGTGGCGCGGTCGATTTGATTGTCGAGAAGTTAACAACTACCACAAGCGGCCTCGAGGCTGAGACGGCTCCAAGCCTCGTCCTTGCCGCTCCGGATAGCCCGTTTTTGGACATTGCCATTTTGAGACAGGAAGCTCATCTGAATGAATCATCCACTTCGCTTTCCACTCGGGAGGAGCCCATACGATACGTTGTACCTACTCCCCCGACCAGCAAGCGTCGGCGTTCAGATGGGAGCCGCATGCTTTGGTCGCAGGATCGTGTGAAGGTTCCTCTTTCAGAAAAGTCAAAGCGGTCTCGGGGCTTGCACTTCCCAAAGATGCGTCGAGATGTAGACGAAAGCGCGGCGTTGACAAAGAGGATGCAAGATCTTGTGAATGGTGGAACGGCGGATCTGTCCGTAGGAGATTCATTCTTGTCGCGCTTCCTGCGCGACGTCCCTACAATGGATACGAATTGACTGTGAGCATTGAATTTAAGTGCAATCCACAGAAATCTGAAGCGCTCAGAAGACACAATTGTTGACCAATCATGAATCAAGTTTTGCCTTCTTCACTGGATTCGGCACCATTCCGTTGGTAACCGTATCCTTGTCGTTCGTCGTTGTACTGAAATGCTAGTCATCGTTGAACTTTCTCGCTTCTGGCCACCATGACGTCGGTCGACGTTCCTTCGAAGGCGGTAGCAGTCCTTGACCACGCAATCCACCGTACGAATCACCCCCGGAGGGTCGCTTCTCAGTTGGCCTAGGCAATCCGATCCTGACAGAAAGCGGGTTTTCTATGGCCATTTAGCTGAGGTAATTAGTTGCCTGAGAAGGGTATGAGGTGAGCAAGGACATTTAAGCCGTAGGGATCATCCATATACCGGAATACCGTAAGTTTTCATCAAAGGGAAAACAAGAAGAAATATCGTCGCCAGCTGTCCAGCTCCGCCATCGAACATGCTCAAATCGGCCCTACAAGATCGACAGTGATGGTGACAGTTTATAGATTGCGACTGTGAACGGCTCCAATAATGCTAGAACGCCAGACGGCGCGAGTGTAGAGGAGGGTGAAATACGATGTCTTTCTCGGGTGTGATACGTGTTGACTTTACTTATAGTTATCTCCGTACTGCGCGCATCGTTGAAGGTAGCCGACGGTAGATTAAATGTTGCACAGGGGAGGGGAGGCGTGACCAGGACTTTAGAAGGGGTACGATTGTTTCATTGTCACACATATGCATGCACTGTTTAGTCACACGTCGCCAAGGCATAATTTCACGTTCTTGGGTCTTTCTCAAAAGTTTCTTCGACGGTTCCATCCCAACAATAATCTCTTCTTTACTATGTGTATGCCCGCAGGTCACAAAACTGAGCTTGCCGGACTATACGTCTCATGCACCCAAATTCTTGGCTGGTTTCCTCCGTTGATATTCACAGTAGTGGTTGAGGCAGAGGTCAGTCAGACGTATGGAACCATCGCCGGGAGTGGTTTCTTTCTGATTGCGGCTGGGCTAGTATCCTGTGCGGGTTCATGGTCTGAGATTTTCGAAGAATGTGGGCGAGATCCCTCAATCGGAAAATGTTGTGGTGGTATCGATGCAAAGAGCATCGATTCTTCAGACATGTCACTGGATCTCTCAGTGTAGGGCGCTCACGATGGTGACAGAACCTCAGGAAGCCTGATTTTGAGTTATGCAGATACTGGTTGGAAAATACTGTACTAATCGAGAGACAAGAGTACCGAAAGGATTGCATCAACCAATCGCGTTGCCAAGTGACGACGACCAACAAGGAATAGGGATGCGAGAGTCATACTGTCTCCATGAGCCCGAATTTCATCATGATTCCACGAAGTATAAGGAGGTCGAGATAAGGCAACAATGAAACGTGAAGCCGTCTCATGACTGTGACTGTGAAAGTGACAGTGAGCTGTTGACTGGCTCTCTTTATGCCTGCGATGATTGACTATAGCAAACATCGAAAAGCAGTAGGAGTCGTGTCATCGGTCTTGATCATTTTGATTCAGGCGATTCAGATCGGGACCGTCCAGAGGACATGGCTGGCCATGACGATGTTGCATTCCATCGGTGCATTCTTGGTTGAAGCAATGACGATGGTGGCGTATGCCTACCTCCCAGAGATGTCGTACCGATTAGATGAAAGCACCATGACCGAATGTGAGTATGAAACAATATTGAAAATTCCGTTTTCCACATACAGTGTATCGATCTCACTTCTTGCTTTATGACACGTGAATAGTTACTTCCAAGTTCGTCATGTCACAATTTGCAGCACAGGCTTTGTTTCTGGTGCTGATCTCTGTCCTCTCTGTTGCATTCGGTCTTCTGGACAAGCCTGTTGAGGCATCGCGAGTGAGTCAAGCGATTAATGCCGTTTTTGGCGGAGTCTTTTTCTATTATTCGTGGAAATCTCTTGAGTCAGTCCCACCGCGGCGTGTACTCGCTGAGGGGAAGTCTCTTTTGACAGAAGGATTCGTCCAGATAGCGACGACAATAAAGAAAATCAACAAATCATACAGGAAAGGGACGAAATGGTACTTTCTGGCATTGATGTTTAGTGAAGCTGCAGCGAGTGCCTTCACTACTCTGGCCGTTGTCTATCATGGCGACCACCTGGGATTTAGCTTCCTCATCATCGGACTCTTCTTCCTAGTGACCCTCATTTTCTCGCTTCCTGGAGCGCTTCTTGGTCACTATGTGACAAATAAGCTAGATCCGAAGCGTTCTTGGCGCCTGGTGATGGTATTGTTGTTTTTCTGGGTGTGCATTGGACCACTCTCGTTGGACGCAGCGCCTGAAGATGCCATTCTCATCCTGGCTTTCGCGTGGATGATCGGGATCGGCATCTTTATTGGATGGTACTATCCCAATAAGGACCTCTTCTTTTCGATGTGTTTGCCTGTTGGTCAAGAGGCTGAGCTAGCCGGGCTATACGTGTACTGTACCCAAATTCTCGGCTGGTTGAATCCATTGATATTCGCGATCATGGTCGAGGCAGAGATCAGCCAGACATATGCCATCCTCGTCGTGGGTAGTTTCTTTTTGATTGGTGCTGGGCTTTTGTCGTTTGCGGCGACATGGCCTGAGATTTTGGAAGAGTGTCGACCTACTATGATAGTGGCGCAGAAAACGAGGTCGCAAAACCCGCAAACATAACTAAGCTTAGTACCTACGTTTGACGTCCCGAATGGAACTAGCATGTTGCCATGCAATTTAAGGCCATAGACGGTCTCCCGTTTCCGGGGATTCCATAGAGTACGGGTTTGGGCAGAGAAGCTCCTACATGTCCTTATTGTTTGCAGAAATTGGGAATACCGCCCCATGATGTTGACTATCATGAGAAGTTTTTTACACGGAGGTGCATAAGAGAGTACATACGTTTGACGTCCCGAATGGAACAAGAATGTACGTAATAGCGTGTTCCTTGCAACTTCAGGCCATATATGGTCTCCCGTTTCCGGGGATTCCATAGAGAACCGGTTTGATCAGAGAAGCTCCTACATGTCCTTATTGTTTGCAGAACTTGGGAATGCCGCCCCACGATGTCGACCGTGATGAGAAGTTTTTCACACGGAGGTGCATAAGAATTTCATTCGGTGAGATTCGACCCCGTCTTCGAGTCAGTTAACGCCTAAACCTATGAGAAAACCTAGTACTTACTGTGTGTTTCGTCCATTGTGAGTCGGATCATTCACGAACTGATGTGTGATGTGTGTCTCTATGATTGCTCTCAATATTGAAGAAACAGGCGCGGATCAATGGATTTGTGTGATAGTCGAAGTGGCGACGAAAGAACCTGTGCAGACGACGACCCCACACGCTTGTCGAATCCTTTACCGACTCGTAGTCATAAATATGGCTACCTAAAGGGATCCTACATGGTTGGGACTAGGTACCATCCCTATTCAATCCAAATGTACATCTCGACGATCTGCAACAAAAAGACTCGGATCGAATGGATGGCTTTGATCTTGATGGGGAATTTTGTTGATCGATGACTTTTTGTTGGTCGTCCTTGGATTCTGGAGACGATATGGGAACTGTTGGGGCCTGGTGGTGATATCAATTCTGGAAGCATGGGCGGAAGATTCTCTCGAACAGTCAACGGTTTGGTTCTCACCACGTGGATTTGAACGATGCAACTGAGTACAACGGGGGGTAGCGTTGTCGTTGATATCTTTTTTTGTCGTTTTCCATGAGATGGTGTCATCACGATTCCCAACTGAGTCCCGAAAAGACGAAGAGTACCCAAAAGATTCGTATCATCGGATCGCCTTCACAAATCCCCCC
>Ga0194115_10003461_pt1 | contig 17746 bp, 15 predicted proteins | sample TA2MahsurfametaG_3_FD_148656 | JGI IMG/M metagenome (GOLD analysis project Ga0194115, IMG submission 148656) | Freshwater microbial communities from Lake Tanganyika, Tanzania - TA2015002 Mahale S4 surface | ecosystem: Environmental > Aquatic > Freshwater > Lake | place: Tanzania: Lake... | reverse complement strand
CGCAAGAATGTCCTTGGCTCACGACGATGGTCCCAACTTTGAACAAGGATCTCTCCTTGAGTGTCCGCCTGATGTCGTCAGTAAGGACAGTAATGCAAACTAGAGATTCTGCACTTTCCAAAGATATCCGTCTATTTTAAAAAGGAACGAGTTTTGGTAGTGAAACTTATACGAGAAGAAGCGTAGAAAATCGATTTTTTCGATTCTTGCTCTTAGAAGAAACATTGCCGCTCCCCCATTTCTCGTCCAAACTTTGCTTTGTCGACTATAATAGTCAGGCTACATCAAATACTATCCATTATGCTATCGTTTGCTATCGTGGATATAGTAGAACAGGAGATAAGAGTAATCAAATTTGACCCTCGACGACAAGAATGCGAGAACGAGACAAACAAGCATTCTTGGCCTAGAATTTTTTTCTACTCCCTTTCTTGCGTTCTCTTTGCTGTCCTCTGTTCGCTCTTCTTGCGTGGGGCATATCTTTCGAGCTGCCCCTATGTAGCCCAAAAAGGCCTCATGCAGATGAACGGTCATTCTTGCTTTTTTCAAAGAACAACAATCAAAAGGTTTATTTACAGCGGGGTGCATTACTGTGCTGCAGGTGTGAAGGTCATCCAACGGTGTCTCACACAAGGGAACTGCGCGAGTTTCGACCTTACGAGCTACGAACAAAGAGCGCATCACATTCGCGAAATTTTGTGTGAGTCGGCCGCGTCGTACTAACTGTAACTGTAAACAATGACGTGAAAATAGTTTACAGAGTACATGGACAGACTGCCAATCAATCTGAACATTATTTTTCGCTAACATCGTGGTTTTTGGGCACAAAATCGCGATTTCCCCCATCCCCCTGGGGACCGAAACCATCTAGTACTTCAAGTTGGAATATTGTGAGTAGACTTGAACTTCGTTCGAGTGTAAAGGACCAATAATAAAAATGGGGCCTGCATAGGGATTGAAACCACTTGTGCATGCATCTTTGTGAATCTGTTCTCACGTTCTATCTCATTCGTGCGTACGGGTATTCGTGACGAGGGACATGTCATATCATAAGTAAGAAAGAAAACGAAAGGATATGGATTGTTCGGAATTTTTAAGTGCTTGAACTTAAGACATTTACTATGTTCACGCTTTCTGGATGAGTATGACCCAATCACTGTCAACCAGAAATGCTATTTGAGTGGTGTAAACTCACTTCTGTCAATACATCTTGAAGTTTGCTGATGTGAATGTCCGACTTAAACCTGTTGCACGGTTTGGTCTACAAAAGCCAGTCGCTTTCTTGGATATGGATGGGCTTTTTGGGTGGCCAGCAGAGACCAGTGTTGACCAGGGCCCAGTGTTGAATGTGATAGCGGCAGCCGAAATACCGTAACGCGGTAAACTAGTCGCGACTTTGATTCGTCGATGGAATCGTGGACTGTCATTCTCATTCTTCCGGGAGAGACCCAGTCCTCCACGACGAGAATCAGCCCTAGCAGAAAAATGAAAAGTGTGATTTGAGATCGATACAGTCCATGCGAGGTGAGGATAGAAAAATCACGATCAAGATGCAATAAGCGGTAGTCAGGATTGAAATGGCCTATTGGTTCTAGTATGAAGCCGAATCAGTCGTGACAAGAGAATGCACCTGGAACGAACAACAAGGGCATCGAGGTGCTGGATAAGCAGCCCCCGAGTGCGAATCTATCACCGCCCTTTCCCTTTAAGGGAAACTAGGGGGAACACCGTTGTAGAAGAGGACGGCGAGCACAGTTGCGAGGCGACGAAGAGATACCGGTACGCCTGAGATTGGCTCGGTTCATTCCTCCGACAAACGTGTGCCATCAACAGACTGAGAAAAAAAGAAATGATGTGAGCGTTTCACGAGACGAGTAGCCGTCGTGCCAAGGCGTCTTCACTCATTCACATCACTATCTGATCTCCTACTTTCATTTCCTGACATGCTTCCGAGCCACAGCGTCCCGGGAGTGCCGATGAGTAAGAACCCCATCCATCCATGACAACGACGAATGCGTCTGCCGCTCACTTCCTGTCGTTGACTTCAGAAATGGAGTTCAGGAAGGTTGATGGTGGGACGAAGAGATCGTTTCCAGGTAGTACATAGGGATTGAATCTAATACAGGGCAAACAAAAATTGGTCTACGATATACCGGCTTCATTGAGTGCTGACAGTATCTCATCATGAATAGCACCATTCGTCGCACAAATCTTTCGACATGTCAGGGACCAATCCTTGCCAGCAAAGTCCGTCATTTTGCCTCCAGCTTCCTTCACCAATAGCGCTCCAGCTAATTAACGAGAGTTTGGAAATGGTCCACGAACATAAGGGTCGCAGTGTTAGAATCATTGGCAGGACAAAAAAGGCATATCGACGTCGAAACAACAAAATGTGTCATTGAACTCACCAGAGAGATCCCACGATGATAGATCATATTCCCAGTAGCTTGTTAATCGGCCATTGGCGACCCAAGCCAGCATGATAGCAGCACTACCAATCATCCTCAACGTTCGTACTAGCGGCATGAGTTTCTGTACGCCTCTCATACTCATTTCCATACTTTCTTCCCCAGGTGGGGAACCCATGGCAACAACGGCCTCCGACAGTCTCATTTCTTCTCCCACCTTGATGGGCTTGTCATTCATATACGCCCCGTACCCCTTCATCGCAGTAAACATCTCATCTCGATGTGGATCATAAATAGCACCAGCCACGACATCGCCCCTGTACGCTACAGCGACACTTGGAGCGGAGAGGGGCATCCCGTGGACAAAGTTCGTCGTCCCATCAATGGGATCGACAATCCATAGGAAATCGGACTCACCATCCTCCAACATCTTTGCAATCGCTGCAGTAGATGCTTCCTTGCCTGGGGGGACCGACTCTTCACCGAGAAAGCGATGTGATGGAAAGGTAGCACTGATTACGTCTTGAATCGTCTGCTCGCATAGGGGGTCTATCAGCGTCAGAAGGTCTCGTGAATTGGCCTTGCTTCTTTCTATGGTAGTTCGATCCGCATTTTCCTTGATAATCCCACCAGCTTGTCTGGCAGCATCCACGGCAACTTCTAAAAGTGCAGATAGAGTCTCTTGATCGAGCTCCGAATCGACTACCGACGCATGTAATACTTTCATGGCTCTTGGGAATCCACTGCCCCCCTGGCCATGACGGGAAAAAGTGGGTTGTGGAAGGAAGCAATGAATAGATCCCGGCAGCAACGCCACAAGAAAAATCACTGCAAATGAATGCGAGCAATACGACGTATAAATCGTCATCCGATTGCTTCAGGAGAGTTGCGATTATAGTATGAGTATGAGAGGCGTTGTATCAACATCGGATGGTGTTGGCTTTCTTCATGCAAACAGGAATCCTTGGCATTCCCTGTCGTACTTGTATGATATCATATATATTATGCATGCTATCACGTAGTAACATATGTATTCTTACAGTAATTCGTAGTCAGTATGATACATAGATACCGCTATGTATGACTGTGACATATCACTGTCACTGTCATAGTCATGTGTTGATATCACAATACTTGAACTCCAACCGAAACACATAACGTCATTTACCGTCAAATTTAAATAATCAGCCAATTGTTCTGTAAATAGACTCCCCCAGCCTTGCCACAGGTCGGAATCTCGCCTTCAACCGCTATACTCCTGCCGTTGAAATGGCCGTTCAACCCTCATGTTCGGATACCCATCTTTCTAAGAATCTAGAGGAAAACCTCATCCACAAAAACACACCGCCATGAAGTTTTCTCCATCCATCGTTATGGCGATTTTGGCCTCGGCCAGTGCCACTCCATTCTCACCAATCAAGAAGATTACGAGCCACCGAGACCTCCAGCAATACTCGGCGAATGGATACTACCGATATTCTTCTAACGGTGGTGGTCAAAATTATGGCAACTACTACAATCAAAACTACGATGCTCAATACGTCGAGGACATAAACGAAGAAGACGGGAACTTCCAATACGAAGATGCCGATGGAGTGTACGATGAGTCGTTTTCTTCAGCTGGATACTTTGATGATGAAGGCAAGTTCTACTATAGCGAAGAAAGCTTCAACGGTCAATACAACAGTACTACTGGGCAACAGTACATTCAACAGTGGACGAATGTCGGAGGAGTGTACGGTTTCTTCAACGCTTTTGGTAACTGGGTGAAGAACACTCAATCGACTACATCCCTACCGTGCGACGAATTTGACCGTCAAGAGGTGACTCAATACAACGCCAACGGAGGTACCGCTACCTACGAAGCAGAAGATTACCAGCAAGGACAGCAGAACGGACAGAATTTGGTCGCTTACGATGACCAAATTGTCTATGGAGAGGACGATGTGGATTGTCAAGACCAGACCCGCATTCGTGTCGCGAACTGCGAAAGGTCGGTGGTCAAAGTGACCAAAGTGAATATCCTTTGCGATTCTCCGTATCGAGGAACGTATTACACTACTAGCTCCAACCACATGGCCAGTCCACTGTGTGAATATGGAGACGAAGCCGTCGTCATGGTTAATTTTGATGTTTCTGAAGACCTTGACTACATGAAGACCATGTACATGACGCTCGGAATCTACGCAGGGAAGAAAACCAAGGAACTCCTCTGGGCTATCCGAGCGACTGAACTATGCAACACATTCGTTGGTCATCAATGTACCCGTGCAGGCAGCTACGGATTTGCATTCCGTGTTTCTCTCGACTACGGCATGATGAGTGATCGCGCCATGTTCGTTCCTATGGTAGAAATGGGATTCTCTACACAAGCTGATGAGGGATACAACCTTGGCGGAGTTAACATTAACTGCAGATTTAATGCCCTGTACCAGCAACTTGATCCATGGTACAATGGCAAATCAGCACATGCATCGCAACAATGGGGAGCCGGAGGATTTGGAAAAATTGCCGCCCGATTCGGATGGCTTATTGGTCTCGTACTAATTGGAGCAGCTGCTGCTCTTCATGTCTACGCACGAAAGCAAAACAACATTCAATTTCAAGGAAATGACGATGAGCTGGTGAAGGATTGGGAGAAGATAGACGAGACAGAAAAGCATGAACTCTAGGCGTAGCAGGGGATCTCTTGCTATGAAAGCCCGTCGGCACTGGTTGCTGTAAGCTCATGGAGGTGGCCATTTTTTTATCATTTGAAAGTCTTAAAGAGAAGGTTGATTGTCAAGAAATGTAGCGCCGTCTTTAGTGTCGTACATGGGCTGGCGACAGCATCGTCGTATGAAGTGTACCCCACATACTAACGGTGAATCAGTAATCCCCCTTCATTTGGCTACAGTATGGATTATGCTGTGGAACTCCTCGCAACTGTTGCCAAGTAGAGTTCGATGTTGATGTTCTGGGTTGTAACTGTAATGAACCCTTGGAAAAAGATTCTCTGCGGGCGTTCTCATGTGTTGTTCGGTTGTTTCGTATGAAAAAAAAAGGTATATTTCGACTACTGCGACCGTCAGGCGAACGGGCGTATTAGACGAATATACACAGCTGTATACCTGGAAATCGATTTGTTCGCTTTGATTGGCAAAAAAATTACTATACGACAACGACGATACGCGCCGGCTAGCCTTTCTGCGATTGCCGTTGTCACTTTTTCCGCGGCGTGATCACCTTCTGACAGAAACAACTCCCTGAAGGCGAGGAATCGCAATAACCTCCTAAGCTTGTATCCGAGAAAAAACAAGCACTGTAATTCTTGAGCCACGATGAGGAGACTGAAGACCCTATGTGTGACACTACTGGTACTGGCCTTCACAAGCGATTTTGCCGCCGGTGAAGACCTCGAGGCACAAAATGTCGACAATGCTCAAGTAGAAAACGACGGAAACTACGAAGGCAAATTACAGGTCTGTGCAGACGCTGTGATACAGGTTCAGAGTGTCTATGTCTATTGCGACAGCCCTGGAACTTTCTACTATGGAAGTGGGAAGTACCGCAACAGCCAGACCTGTCAACCAGGCGACAAAGCCACTGTGCAAGTTGATTTTCGCATCGCAGATGACGAGACAATTCAAAAATATGGAAATAGGGCGCTGATCGATATCGTCGCGACAGGTGGTGTCAATACCGAAGATGTGGTTGTCTACGATAGTGCAGATCTATGTTCGTTGTCCTCGTTACAGAAAAAGAGTCGCAGCACCTGCCCCTACAACGGATATTTCCTAGTCAAAACACATTTCTACTGGGGCTCCAGCGACGAGAGTGAGACATTTGAGCCGACGATTACTGTCGGATTCAAGTCTAGTGCCAAGAAAAACGTCTATGATTTCGGGGGTGCGAATACTGACTTGTGCGATGGAAACCTCTTCGCGGACTGGAGTGAGAATACTCGAGTTAAGCGCGTCAAATACGCAAACGCCTTGGGATCTTTCTTCAAGACTTTTGGTGTCCTAGTAGTCACCATTGTTCTCATAGGAGCCTTTGCATTGTTCCACTTCAAGAGACCGAAAAATTACGACGAAGCAAAGGCAGACCTCATCTTCTCCAAACGGAACTTCATGACGAGGGTCTCCAATAAGCTTCGAAGGCCGAGGGATACTACTCGAGATCTTTCCATCCATGAAGGAGACGAATTCGACTTTCAGAAAATCCAAACAGCGGGTAATCGCGACCTGCTCGACCTGTAGACGTCGGGACGATGAAGTGGGCGCGTACGCTAGATTGTAATTATAAATGATCTATGTATAATGAGCAACAGAATCTACCTCGTGGGTGCAGAAGAATCCATCGTTGCAGTTCCTCCATCAAAATTGAACACGAGCTGCGGCCCGTCCATCCTTTCCTTCTAGCTGTGAGAAGCCCATCTGCTAGCTAAAGAGATTCGTTTCGCTGTACTTTACAGCTACTGGTACCGGTAGTTGTGCGCCGTGAACCGGTCTAGGCGCACCACGGAAAAGGCGTACCGGTAGTGTAGTAGTAGTGTTGTATCATAACTGTATGATGAAGTGTTGTTTCTTGTTTGTTATGCATACCTGATGCCATCGTGCCGCATGACATTAGGTAGGTATCATATCATAGGTATAAAAAGTATGTAATATACATATACATATATAACCTTTAGGTATAACTGTAATATGGGAATGCGACCGATTCGTGAAAGAAAGTTTTCGTGCCGCCTGAAATTTTGACATTACCGCTTTACTGAAACTCTCTCGAAGATTCCAGAGCCACGCGCAGCTACGGTAGGAATCCGTAACGCCAGAACAAAGGCTCTCCGGAAAACCAACTCTCGTCTCAACGATCGGGAATTGCTCCGTCTCTTCAACTCCATCATCAGCCTATTGCTCTCTCAGTGGTAGCATCAAATAAGGTGTAAGTAGAGGCTTCATCGATATCTCAAGCCTGCAGTATAGGGAGTTGATCCCATGACGGGGGAAGGACGAATTTACGTCTGTCGCTGTTGGTTTGTTCACGTTCATCTCTAATGCCGCTCTCGTTATTTCCATAGAACTTCAAAATGGCCGGACCAACTCCACTCAATAAAAAGACGATTGTAAAGAAGCGATCAAAGAAGTTCGCTAGGCACCAGTCGGATCTATTCATCCGTATTCGGGATTCCTCGTGGCGAAAGCCCAAGGGTATTGATGGCCGTGTCAGACGTCGATTCAAGGGTGCTGTTCCTATGCCATCCATCGGATATGGATCCGACAAGCAGACCAGAAACGTACACCCTCATGGATTCAAGACTGTCGTTATTAACAATGTATCCGAGTTGGAAATGCTGATGATGCACAACCGTACTTATGCCGCCACTGTAGCACACTCCGTTTCGTCGCGCGTCCGAAAGGAGATCGTGCAGCGAGCTGAGCAACTTGCGATCCGAGTTTCTAATGCCAACGCCAAGCTGCGAGCGGAAGAAGATGCCTAAATTTGTAAATCATGATCACGAGAAAAAGTTTCATCTTCTTGGGTTCGTCCATAATCACCATGGCTTTTTTTGGGTAGCGGGGAGTGTGGAAACCCCCGATGCATACAATATCATTTCGTTTGTGTTGCGATCGGAGCGTACTGAATCATTCGTAGTGTGCTGTGTTTCTGTAGTCTTCCTCGTGCTAGGTGAGAATCCATCCATTGCGCGAGGAGATGAGAGCTGTCTGTTACGATACGCGCAAAGGATAAACTCTCCAAGGTGGTCTCCTTGACAACAAAGCAGTTATCCGCTACGCCGATGACACCATCTGCCTCGTGCTAGGCTACTGAATCCACTACGAATGGGCTGATGGGTATAGATAGATTGAGATGTTGCTTGATTGAGAGCAGGCAAAGCCTCATACTGTCTCTAGACGAAGTGCTACGGTACTCTATATTCGTATGACTGTGAATAGAGTGAACGCAAGTCACTGTCACTGTCATGCGTCCGGTCCTGTTTAAGGTATGTTCGTATATGTGTTAGGGATCTATCTAACATATGTATGGTGATATGTTCCGGCACAGCCAGTTCGTCCGGTAGAGTATGTATTCCGAACGGCACTGCATCGGTTACATAGACATTCATTGCGGTTGACAGCATCCCCAACGCCTGAAGTTCTTCTTCACGGGCATAATAGTGACGAAATAAGCGAGCATCGCCCGCTCGTTCGTGCCCTTCCAGGGAAACTGTGGCTCAACCTTCCGGCATGGCAAGGGTACTGCGCAAGAGGATAATCGAGTCAACAGATTTCAGCAAACAGAAACCTTGAATTTTGAGAACTAGCAGGGAGGAAACGAAATTCCAGCCAGGGAAGGGAGAATGCAGAATAGCGGTGTAAGGAAACGCGATACGGAGTTGGCCCAAGCCAACGTTTCTTCCGTCAAGACAAAAGATGAGAAAAACGCTGGTTCGGGTGGCTTTGAGTTCTTTTGGAATTCAGGATTGATTTCACTTTTCGGAGGCAATGAACAGCGTCAAAATGACGAATCATTCTCCCGGGATAGCCAATCGACATCAATACTACAATACGACGATCAGCGGGAGGGTATGGAAGACGAATCAACTTCAGCAACTACTGTATCGACTCTTGGTAGAGGTGTAGATCTTGAGTCACTTCCCTCCATCAATGATAGCGTCACAGAGGGAGATGAATCTTTTGTCTCCATGGAATCAGATGGAAAGCTGCGCAAAGAAATTGGAAGGAATGAATCCCACACAACGAAGCTGTCAAGAGCTGAGCCAAAAATGTTAAGTGTGGAAGATGTTGTGGCGAGGAAAATAAGCAATCTGAAGATCGACGGAAGCGAAGCAGAAACTCCTTCCGACTGGAATGGCGTGCCTTTCCTGCGAAGGAAAATGTTTCCTCACACTTCAGGCCGAGAGGCAAGTAGCTCGCGATCTACTCCTGATGGCATCCTTGAGTCAAGACGTCAAATTCTTGTCGGGGAACTACGCGACGCAGTAAACCGTTATGGACGGTATCATCCTCGATGTGCCAACGTAACAGCTGCTTTGGGAGACCTATACGACGAAAACCGTGACCACAAGCAAGCTATTCGTCTTCACCAAGATGCTGTCTCGGTCTATACCGTGAAGCTCGGAGATGATCATGAGACTACGATTCGAGCCAAGACTCGCTTGGGTAAGGTCCAGCAGCACGCCGGTAAATATGATGAAGCCGTATCGACACTTTTCAATGTCTTGTGCATGGTAAAGGCACTCAAGGGGGAGAAGGATCCTGCGGCGGCTGATGCCATGTTGGACGTTGCAAGTGCCTTGCAACAAAAAGGAAAATACGATCTCGCCGTAAAGACTCTCAAGCGAGCACTAAAGGTCTATCGTGATGCATACGGAGACTCCCATCTAGCTGTCTCCCGCACAGTGGATGATATCGCGTCGCTCTATATCACGATGGGTGATTATACAAAGGCATCTGCAATCCTACAAGAGGTTGTGAAGCTCAAGGCCGCGACTATTGGCATGCGCAGCGAAGAGGTTGCTCTGAGCTTATCCACGCTGGCAACGTGCCATGAGTATGCTGGGCAATATTCAAAGGCGATGAGGATTCTCAGGAAGACTTATAGCATCCACTCCGACATCAGTGGTGAATCTGGAGATAAGGCCATCCTTACCCTTGAGCGTATTGCATTGATCTATCAGGCGACTGGACATATCAAGAAAGCCGCTACTGCCTACCTGGGGATACTACGTGGCCGTGAGCGGACCCATGGTGAATCGCATCCGATTGTAGCAGATACATACTTCCATCTTGGGTTCGCCCTACGAGAGAGTGGACAGCCAGATAAGGCGTTCCAATGTATGAAGCAAGCTCTCAATATCTATGTCGGAGAAGGGAAGGATATGCATGATGTTGGAATGATTGCAGAAGTCATGCATGAATTGGCCATCATTCACAAGGCGAATGACAACACTGCAGATGCAATCAAGACCTTCAAACAAGAAATCGCAGTGAGGAGAAAGCTCGGACAACCAGAATATCCCATCATCGCCAGAAGCTTGAATCATCTGGGTGTGGCCGAGTTCAAGAATAAGAATAACAATGCGGCATTGTCTCACTTCATGGAAGCCTTGTCCATCTATGAAAAGAAGGGTGATTCCTCCTGTATAGACTTCGCTGAGGTCCTCTACAACACAGGGCTGGTGTTCCAAGCTCTTCGGAATAAGCAACGTGCTCATGACGCCTATCTTGAGGCTGTCCATATCTTCAAGATGAATGGGTATGACGATACCCATCCACATGTATCTAAGGCGATTGACAAACTTCGACGTTTAGGACAAAGTTATCAGTCCCGAAGTCGTTAAGGCACGAGTGTTTCTGGAGGATCGGTTCCCGATGGAGGAAAATGAAGACGGTAACCCTCGTCTCACTACCGTGCTTCCTAGTCCAAGCACCTGGAAAGCCGCGGTTTAAACGAAATTGTACGCTGCGTGGCTTAGCTACATTTCTTCCTTCCTCTAGGCATCAAGGCTTCGTATCAGTCACTTCTACCGTCCAGAGTCTCCTACAACAAGCTATAGTACAATTGTTTTTGTTTTGTAAATTTTTGGGAAGGGGGGGCCCTATGGGTTTATTCATCGTCTGAATCGCTTTCTTCACCAGCTCGGGATACTGATCCAGCAATACGATCAAGATCCTGTTGTCCGACGGTAGTTACACGTCGTCCACCCGATGGTAGTTGTTCGACGACTTTCATTTCTTCAAGTTGAGTCAATACCGATCGGATAATTCCAGCAGAGGCCTTTCGGAAATGTTCCGTTCTTGCCCCACGACGGTAGGATCCACCATACCACTTTTGTAGCATACCAACTCCCAAACCAGGACGAAGATAGATCTTTCGTGCAATAGAGGCTGCTCGGATGTAATACCAATCATCACCGTACGGGGCAAGATCCTTCAATACACCCGTCTTTACAGTATCTGCCCAAACAGGAGCCTCGAATTTGTCCGAGTTCTTCAAATGTTCAGCATATGCTTCAATAAAGGGACGAGCAGCGACGTCACGAACAGAAATTCCACGAGCTTCTTCCGCCATTTCTTATCTGTGTATAAAGCTGGAGGGGATCAAGGAAACGGGGAAGGAGGAGAAATAAGTTAGAAAGTGAGCATCGTGTGACCGAGCCATTGAATCAACCAAACGACGCATCACCAAAGCAAGAGGGTCATAAGTCTCCGAACGCAGATATAGTACTGCATCTTCTTCGAATACGCTTGATGGAAGTGGGTACTACAAAGGCTACCAAGAAGGTCCATGCATCAACAAAGGGATCCCCATCCAAAACAGAAGCCTTCACTCCACTTTTCACCGCCGACAAGGGAACTCTGCAGTCCGACACTAATCCAGGCCTACAGCAAAACTACAAGCAAGCGTCGTCTTGGTCCATACCTCAAAAGGTTATCTCGGCAATGATGATGGAATGCGTCGCCTGTTGGAGGTGAGGGGATAACCCTTTCGATCGGTTGCTACGTCGTCTGGCGGGGTACCCGACACAAGCTAGGGCACCATCGGTTGTGTAAAGTGTACACCAACTCGACCGTCGATTTTCGAACGAACCGGTAAGCGGTAAACTATAGTCGAATGGGTCAACCTCGCGGAGGGCGGAACGAAAAAGTGCGACTCATCAGACTCCAGTACATCGCTTGATATGCTGCAGCATGCAAGACGTTTTGGAACCATGTTTGGCATCGACGACCGTGCCAGAATGTGGGCTAGATCCTTATTCACAACAAGGGTTCAAAGGAGAAGGCGGAGCGGTGATCATTTCGGAAGACTCATCAGGGAGTAATCATTTATTCTGGAACGCAGCAAAATGGGACGGAAAAAGCGAAAGATAGTGCAAGATGCGGACGATGAAGGTCCACCGTTGGAAGACATGCCTATTGACATAGGAGCGGTCGTGCCGGTAGTGGTTCCAACGGAACCGGTGCTGGTAGAAAATACCGAAGTGGTGGACGTGAAAAAGGAAGAGGAAAAGCCTTTGAAGTCGGGATATGCTATGACCAGTCATAGTGCCGAAATCATTGATGAAGATACATACGTATCGGATGGATCCGATGAAGAGGATGAAGAAGATATCGCTCTTCGAAATGTTGAAATGGTGTTGGCAGGGTCTCGAATGGGTGTCATGAGAAGGGGAATGCATCAGCATATGCTCGTTCAGCCAAATCGACAGTGGCACAAGGAAGAGAATCAGGAACATACCCAGGAGGACACTGAAAAGGATGAGAATGATGAGGCGGCAGAACAACAACGTCTACGGGAACAGGAAGAGGAGTTGGCGAAATTAGATCCTGCCCAACGTGCAGCGAAGTTACTGGCAGAGAAACAACGGAAATTGGAGGAAGCCAAGGTGAATGCCCGTCGGTTAGAGAGTGAAGAAAATGCAGGACGGGACCCATGTCTATTTAGTAAACGGACAGCCTTTGATATCCGATTTGATCAAATTGATGACAAACCATGGACACGAGGAGATCCGACCGATTTCTTCAATTATAGTCTAACAGAAGAAGATTGGTTGGAATATGCACAACTTCAGATCACGATACGACAGGAACTTACCGATGCGAGTCGTCAACGTCGACCACCGGATCCGACTGTCGTCCCCGTCACTCCACGTGTCCCGACGAAGCAGACACCGAGAGTCGCTGTCGCTACGACGACCGATAGTGAACAGGGGATGAATAATGAGAATAGTGATGCTAAGGAACTTGGTCCTGTCTTGGTAAAGCAGGAAGACAACAATGCCAATAACAACAACACAGCGGGGACGTCGAATGATGCAGGCCCTGGACCGAGTCAACCAGAAAAGGTCGTCGACGTTCCAGTTGCTGGTGGTGCTTGGGGTGCTGGTGCGAATCCTGGTTCGATGCTTGCAAAATTGATTGAAGCACAGGAAACTGGAGGATTACTAGAACCGACCCTTCCTCCTCCTCCAATCGACATGAAACAAGAATCCGCAACGGGAGGTGGAGGTGACGACTATCATAATGATGATCAAGCTAGTCAGCAGGAATGGAATCGGAATGAATATGGATCCAATGATGATCATCGATCTACAAGTCATGGTTGGCAACAACAAGATCGTGGTGGACCATTGGATTACTACGGCGGTGGTGGTGCTGGCAGTGGTAGCGGTGGTGGTGCTGGCAGTGGTAGCGGTGGTGGTGGTGGTCGCGGATATATGGGTGGTGGAGGTCGAGGACGTGGTGGTCCTCCACCACCTCCCGGTCGAGGCGGCGGTGGTGGTGGTGGAAGAGGAGGTTGGGGGGGACGTGGTGGTGGCGGTGGATTCCGAGACGACAGTGGTAGTTTCCAGGGTCGTGGTGGTGGAGGAGGACGAGGAGGAGGGTTTATGGAGGAACAAGGTGGTGGTGGTGGTGGTGGTGGTGATCATTTTCGAAAACGACCCCGAGACGACTTTCATGGTGGAGGTCGTGGAGGATGGCGAAGATAACCCCTATCGTTCCGTTATCCAATTCGTGAAATTGTGCTATCATGCCATGTGTCGGATCGGTTTCAAGTTATAGGTTGAGTCTCCCTCGAATGGTTCGCCAATTCACGAAACTGAAGGCATTTAGCCTCACGCTTTAAACGCTACATAGTTACATTATCATAGGCCCCGTGAATCTTTTGACTGGACTCATTCATAGTCGACTACATACAGTATCTAGAGATGAGAATTTGACTCGTTCACGAAGTCGATTACCGTATAGACGCCCGAAGAGGAATCGCTTCCCGATTCAAGTCACGAGTTGAAACCGGAACACCTTGTGAATCAACTGCAAGTACAATAGTCCGTCGTTATTCGATTTGGAGCTTCCAGATCGTCGAGCGCAGGAAGATCCAAATCACGAGACGTGACCAATACCTTAGAGGACCCTTGTTCAAGAGAAACAGTTGTAAAGGAACTGACAAAAATGCAAGTAAGGATGAGTTTACCCTCCCTTATTCAACCACGATGCTAATACTGACATCGTCTACCGTAGGAATGAATCGTTGGTTCGTCACGTTATTTTTCATGATTCCATGGAACCAAAGTAGAAACACTGTAGAGAGTTTCTTGCCCTCGCCATCTATCCGTGAAATAATTCAACCTTTGTTCTGGAGTCACCAAGTCGAGGTAACGAAGACTTCGACTACATCCTCCTCCGATGAGGATGGTCAATCCGTTACGTTTGTAGGGTCGAGTCTATCCAATCAGGAACTGTCTTCTCCTCGGAAATGGTTAGAATACTACGAGGCCAACGATGGTCAGGAGGGTGCCTATACTGTGATTCGATGTGATTACTATCCAGCATCTACAAATCCACAGCAGTGGCGAATCTGGGGACTCAATTTTCACAAAGAACGACTTATCACATCCTTCCAATCACTCACGGGTGTTGAAGTTGATCCACCGTCTGATCAGGACGTTGAGAATGTCAAAAGGGAAGTTTTGGATCATGCCCTAACAGATACCGAGAATTCCATATCTACACTGCTAGAAGCAGTTAGGAACGAATGGACTGAGAAGGAACATGATGAAAGACTTTCAGGGGAACATAGTCATGCCTTTGTCACCTTGATGTTAACGGTCCTATGGACAAAAATATCATCGGGCAGTGGACACATCCAAGTTCGTACACATGGATTTCACTCAGGACGATTAGAAGTTGCCGAAGACTACCATCCAAACTCCATAACTGCATTTGTTGCATGTACTGACTACTCTTCCGAATGGCCTAATCGATATCAACATCTTCCTCACGTGAAACGATCATCTTGGTGTCGTCGACGAACTCCTTTAGAAGATCAGTTCAAGAAACCATGGACGATACAAGAAAGACGGGAGGAGAAGAAGGATGCTACTAGCGATAAGGATGATGATCATTTTGTCACCGTCGTTGACGTTGGTGAGGTATTACTCACGAGGAGAGTATCGAGGGAAGACGAATTTGAAGTACTGGAAGGTTTGACATCGAACATCTTTGTCATCTATAACGATGGTACTCTTCGGACACCACCGAAAGACAGAGTCCTTGGAGGATACGCCCGACAGGTAGTTCTAGACTGTGCCAAAGACTGTGGTTGGAAGGTGTTGGAAGAAGGACCCATTCTGCTTTCAGAGTCATCCCTATGGAAAGAAATCTTTCTCACCTCGTCGATTCGAATTATTTCTCCGGTAGATAGGATGCTGATCCAGGGAGATGTCGCACTAGGAGGAGAAGGTGAAGAGGGAAAAATCGCCAAAGTACTATGGAAGAAGTCCTCCAAGAATCTGGACAAAGAACCTGTCTGGAAACAACTCTATGGGAAGATTATGCACACTATCGGTGATGATGCCAAGTTAAGGAGTTCTACCTAAGAGGGGAGAAACGCTTTTGGCGGCATGTTTCGCACCCTGTAGCATGGCAGTCGATTGGTAAATAGTTTCCAAAAAATTGAGATCGATTCCTCTTGGGTGATCCCCTCTCCCCTTTACTTTCATGGTGCAAAAGGAAAAACACGACTTTTTTCAATTTTTACACCAAAAGCGATGAAATAGCAAAACCGGTTCCACCGACCGCCAAGGCTCCCGAGGCACCGACGGCAAATGGTTTCCATCCAACTCCCTTCAGCGATGAGGCGGATGTACTCAATCCGACTCCTGCCATGGCAGTTCCTAGTGCATACTTCGATACATCATTGCCAATGAAATCCATAGTAGTATTGTAGATTTCAACGTCAGATCCCAAAAGGAGATCACCCGTCGATCGGAGGGATGCCATACCAATAAAGGCGAGTAAGAAGGTAGGAACATATTTTTGGAAGGTATTCAGACCTGAAATCGAATCTCCGATCGCGACTGGTTTCTTCGAGTCACCATCTTCCATTTCTTTCGTTTGTTGTTGTTGTTCCTTGGCATGAAGGTAGGTTAATCCTGGAATAGCGACGGCTAATCCAAGATTCCGTGTGAGTTTCGTAATCGCTGCGACTTTCAACGCGATTTCATCATCAAAGGTATCACGATAACTCATAGCACTTCCTAAAACTTGAGACGTATCATGAATCGCCACGCCCAGACACATTCCGACTTGTTCAGAATTCCCTGCACATAATTCATGAAGTAGATAGGGATAAATCAACATCCCCATGGTTCCAAAGGCGACCGTATTCGCTACAGCCACAGCTAAATCCTTATGTTGTGCCTTAATAGCAGGTGCCAAGGCAGTAATAGCAGTGACACCACAAATCGATGTCCCCGCTGTCAATAACAATGATAATTCACGAGACAATCCCGCCAAACGTCCAGCAAAGGGAATAAATAGGAACCCTGCCCCGACAGCACCACATACGACAGGCAATCCTTGACAGCCAGCTGTGAGTAATTCCACAAAGGATAATTTTGCTGCGACTGCCACAATCCCTCCCTGTAAAATAGTCTTCGTCGCAAAGGTCACACCCGGTTTCATCAAGGTATCGGAAGTCCCTACAGTATTCTTGATCCCCATACCTAACAAAATTGCCACGGGGATTCCTGAAATGGGCATCCCCAAGGCAGAGGAAAGGGCTGATGCGACCTCAAAACCTCCGACAGCTGCTGCAGATGACAGTGCGATACCTGGTACCAATGCCTTGGTCGAATCGGAAATCATCGAAAATTGAGATGTCGACGACGACGTCTTCTTCGCATCGGGAGTTTGAAGAGATGATGGTTGTGGCGTTTGTGATGGCTGATCCTTCTCGTCTTCCTTGGGAATAGCAGAAAAGTTACGCATAGTCCAAGGAACTTGCGTTAGTGACGACGTCGTCGTCAACCACGACGATGACGACGACACTGAAGGTGACCTGCATACTGCCCGACTAGCAGTACGAAGCCCCATTTGGATACTCCTTGGTGATAACATCGTCATATATATATAGACCTCTAGAATTGCTTGGATAGTGAGAAAAATGAGAATGTGTGTGTCGTCGTCGTTGGAAGAAAGATGAAAATCGATCGCCAAGATACTTCCACCAGTCCAGATGCTGTTTCTACAGAACTGTCATTTTCGGAAAGTCCGGAACAACAAACGACGACGATTCGCTAGATTCTCGGTCGTACTTGCGTAGATCGGGCACAACGGCCATTCCCGACCTCTTTGACTACATAATGGGAAGCGACGAGGTCTCTTTTGGTGTTTTTTGGACATCGGAGCTCGGTCCTGTGTATTGAATCAACACCTGTTGGTTCACGTCCGTGTTGCACTTAGCTAACACTAGATACTGGACGTAACAACTGGAGTGAAAATAGAACTTTACTCTGCTTAGATTCGAGAAACAGTATGAGATCTGTT
>Ga0194115_10003460_pt1 | contig 17748 bp, 16 predicted proteins | sample TA2MahsurfametaG_3_FD_148656 | JGI IMG/M metagenome (GOLD analysis project Ga0194115, IMG submission 148656) | Freshwater microbial communities from Lake Tanganyika, Tanzania - TA2015002 Mahale S4 surface | ecosystem: Environmental > Aquatic > Freshwater > Lake | place: Tanzania: Lake... | reverse complement strand
TCTTTTTGTGTTGTTGGATCAGTCGATCCTTCTCTCCTTCTCAACCGGTGCCATCTTCATTAATCGTTGGGGATCCATTCTCTCCTTCTGGTCCCGTGGAGAAGGGGCGGTTCTCCTTGACGTTCGACCCATAGTTTTCTTTTTCACGATTAGACTGTGGAGAAGGATCTCTACCAGTCAACACTACGTAGGCATTATGGCTAGGTACGTTGGTACCCTTCGCCATGCCGTTATTTACGACAAGATTCTCTCATAGACCGTGGCAAGCAATTTGGCTTTGGTGGGTCGTAGCAGTCCAGTGCTCGTCGGGTTTCGTAGCTCGTGGAATCGTCGGGCATAGCTCGTAGTCATCCTTGTCGTACTTTTTTTGCATCCGTGCGCTGCAGGCACGCCATGTTCTCTCCGGAAATACCGCGTGGAATGCCTGCACGATTTGACAGTGACAAGCTCAAGTGGATCATGGTTCTGTGTTCTGTTCCTGCACGACTTCCCTTTCGTCTTCAAACAACACCCATTTCGCAGTCACAGTCAATAGTCAATACGTCCCATAAAGGAACCTCACAGTCACTGTCAATTCCCGAGTCTGCCTTCCATCGTTCGATTGAATGTGGCAGGGATTCGACGCATCACCGTATTCATGGGCCTACAGTTTGCTGCGTTGCTACTGGCCAGTTATTTAGGATTTGCCCGCACATATGGTGCTGAAACTCAGACTTCATTTTCTCAACTTTTCGAAGGTTGGGACGACCGTTGGCGTTCCTTGACGTCAAGGTTCCTCCCAGCAAAGAGCCCACAAGAACAACAACAAGAACAAGAACAGCTATCCAAAAGTAGTCCACCAAATGACGTTTTACATCTTCAACAATCCTTGGATGATGACGTGCTACGGGTGCCTTGCGGCTACATTATAGCGGATGTTATACATCAGGAACAATCACAGTCCTTGGACAATGCCGTTGTAAAGCCCTTGAGAACGTATGTAGATCCTTTTGAAAGTGTTTCGACTATTTCCAAGAGTGTCGTCTTGAGGGATCCTTCCCTGAAGAAAATATACGAAGAGATGGGAGCCTCAAAGGTCATACCGAAAGGTTCCTTGTATCTTCGTATGGGGAGTTTGGACGCGACGCTACCATCACCCGAACTCGTTGTTACGGACGACGACAGCGAACAGGACCATATGCAATTAGGCCGGAACTTTCTACGACGAGCCCATGGAAGGATAGACTTGGATGAGATGGAATTGTACGTGACAATTGGCGACAAGACGAATGTGATAATTCCGTTTATACAACCGCGAAGAGCTATGCCACCAGTAGCCCCAGGGGAAGGAGAGTTATAGTTCAGGGCTATGTCTAGTAGCGCTTTCGATTCGAGTGAAAGACGAGCATCTACATGGCTACCCTAATCGAAGATGTTTTTGAATGCATGGATCATCTGACTTGTAATGCATAACCAGTGCACAAGGATTCTCAGACAACGAAGATACATTGCATCGGAGTAAGGATTAGAATACGGGTCCGAACGGCACGCGATGACTTTTCCTCAAGATGATACATTGGTGGGACCTCGAGGCCCTACGGTTGGAGATGCCAGTAGATCCCCGTTAATGCGCGCGTAATATCCAGCATGCTTTGTCTTTTAATTACCTTGTTTGTCAGCAATGTAGATCAATAGGTGCCGAAAGTGTCACGCACCATGGAAAAGGATTCTAACGTTGTCGTCGGCAGGAATGGATATGCGTATGCCCGTCGTGGAACGACTACAGTATATCAACCGTCTGTCCAGCCGTCACATTTTCTCGAACAACAACGACTGACTCGTTGGCAATCCCACATCCATTTTCACTTTCCGTTGCCTTCACGGACTACTCACTGTCAATACATCAACTGTAACATTAAATCACATTATATCGTGAGAATGACTTCCAAATTTGCATATTCCATTACATCTCTTGCTGGTAATTTTGGACGACTTTGGAAACCTGGACATGAATCCCTGTCGGGACGAAGAATCCTTCGAGTCCAAGGATCCGGAGCGACGGAATATTTGCAAGGACTTGTCACTAGTGATTTGACACAACCACCCATACCACCTCGAGAAGAAAAGGTACAGCAACACGATGACCCAATCTCGATGGGTGGAACTTCACCGCAGGACACGTCGTCGTCTTCCCTCTCTCATCCTCCCGTCGAATTTTCCGACAAGCTACGAGCGACGTGCTTTCTGGACAACAAGGGTCGAATTGTTACGGATTCCTTGTTATGGAAGGTCGATGACACACATTACTATATTGATGTCCCGGAAGAGACGGCGGAAACTCTTTTGGGACATCTCAAGCAATTTGTTCTAAGACGAACAAAGGTCAAGGTCGTAGATATGTCCCAAACACAAGGTGCAGCTTCTCACGTCGTTTTTGGGACGTTGAATTCACACGGAACACCAGAGGGGTACATGAGTGCTGTCGATCCTCGTCATCCATCTTTGGGATTACGTATCTTGTCATTGTCCGAAACGACGACACAAGGACTGGGACCTATGATTCGAACTACATTCCCCGATGCTCCAGGAACGTACAGTGTCGTTCGGAAATTGGCTGGTATCGCCGAAGGATACGAACTCCATCAAAAGATTGCAGGAGAAACCAATCAAGAATTTCTTAATGCAGTCAGTTTTTCTAAAGGTATGTGTGTGGTACCTCCCGTAAGGTCCCCTGCATTCTTGACGACTGTACCTTACCTGTCCAAAAATACCCTCTTTCTTGTTCTCTTGTTTTTCCCAAAAAAAGGATGCTACCTGGGACAAGAATTAACGGCTCGTGTTCAATTCATTGGTGCGATTCGGAAACGAGTCATGCCTATCATGCTGATAGACTTAAACATGTCCCTACCTCGACCTTGGCTCATGGCATCACGGGTTCAACTCGGGAAGACACCTGATATCTCGTTGACGAATGGTGATACCGAACACAACGATATCGTGACAACAAACTCGTCACACCTTTCTCGTCTTCCTCGTTTATCACCATCAGGAATCGGTTCGATCATCGGAATGATGTCGGGTGGAGCTGTTGACAAAAGTAAGGTTGACGAACCAACAAAACAAGGAAATGAAACAGATAGTCAGTCGGTGGAACTTGTAGATCAATCATTCGCCCTCATGGAAGGATTACAAACACTCAAGATAGGAGACAAAATAACGGATTCATCCGATGGGAAAACTATTGGTCAAATCATTGCCCCACCGGAACCTGGTACCAATGTCGTCTTGGCACAGGTCCGATTAGATCGGGTAGGATTGTTAGGAGATGGTGTATGGTCCCATACGAATAAAGTCAAGGTGGGTGAATTGGGTGAGTTACGATATCTTCCCTATCTACCACTATGGTGGCCTGAAATCGATCGAGAGTCTGGTAAAGCTAAACAGTCGGACGTTGACGACGAGAGCGACGAAGACGAGGAGCTGAATTGATGGTTTTGACTCTAGCGTAAGGAGATAGGACCCGACTCTTGTTTACGTATCGAACTTTTCCTTCACTGCGCTATGATTCTAGCGTAAGGAGATAGGACCCGACTCTTGTTTACGTATCGAACTTTTCCTTCACTGCACAATGATTAGATGATCTTTGAAACCATCAAGTTGTTCCGGATGTAGTTTCGATAACTGATTCGATTCCATCATGGCGAAATTCGCCAATGTAGTCTTCCACAAGATGCGTCCCCTTAAAGTATGTCCCTTGGCTTCTGTGACTTCGACCACTGCGTAGTCTCCCGCCGTCAAGGTTGTCATAGATGAAGATCTACTACTGTTGTTGTTCGGACTATACTGGTGGCTGCTCGTAGATGTCGATGCTGCCAGAACATGATCATTGGCAAATGATTCATTTAGGACAAGGGCCGTCGCGTCCGATTGTTTTTGTACCTGAAACAAGATTCGTTTATTCTGATCGGTCCGTCCATGCCATGTCCCGGACTGCTGTTGTGATTCACCGACGGTTGTCTTCGCCTCTTGTCCGTACCATTCTTGATTTTGCCGCTTGGTTGGACCCTCCACCAAGACTAAGCGTAACTTCCCCACTTCCACACGTTCATTCTTGGCATGGATTCTCGTCCGAAAGGTATCGATGAGTTGCTGTAGTCTCGCCTGTTTGACGGATTTTGGTACATCATCTTCCATCACCCTATGAGCATGCGTTTTCTCTCGCATCGAATAGGCAAACAAAAAGGCTTGTTCATATTCTACCTGTTCCAACAAGGTCACCGTGTCCAAATGTTCTTGCTCCGTTTCACCACAGAATCCTGCAATAAAATCCGAAGACAGAGCCACATCAGGAATGATCGTTCGAACATTCTCAATCAATTCCAGATAGGCATCTCTAGAATATCCTCGTTTCATCCGTCTCAACATGGATGTCGATCCGGATTGTGCTGGTAGATGTAACTGATTGCAGACATTGGGACGTTCTGCCATACAATGTAACAATTCATTCGGATAATCCTTGGGATGAGGTGAGGTAAATCGGACTCGTAACTCAGGACTTAAATCTGCAATCGCTTCGACTAAATCAACAAAGGTATATCCACCAACATGGTTGGTCCGGTTGATTCTATTCCGAAATCCTGGATTCGACAATCCCGGCAGTGTAGACAAGGGCCGGGCGGCTAGGGCACCGGTAGATCGATCATGATATGAATTGACATTTTGTCCTAGCAAGACGACCTCCTTTAGCGTATTTCCATCTGTTTGTTCCAAAAGTTGTGTGACTTCGGCGACGATACTTTCCAGCGGCCGACTTCGTTCTTGACCTCGAGTGAAGGGGACAATACAAAAGGAACATCGATTGGAACATCCTCGTTGGATACTGACAAAGGCAGAGTGTGGTGTTTCCGTGCTACGTACAGGAAGAATGTCAGAGTAGGTTTCATCCAAACTCAGCTGGACGTTCATTGCCCATCCTACATGTAGGGGAGACGACGAGGATGCGGAAGATACGATGATGTCATCCTCATCGTCATCATCGTCATTCGGAGCCTGTCCCATCGTTGTAGTTGGTGCTGTAGTTGTTGCTGACGTTGTTTTTGTTTCGGTTATCAATAGGTCCAACAATCGTGGTATATCTCGGTAGGCATCGGGACCGACCACCAAATCCGCTACCTTTTGTTCCAACAATTGTTCCTGTAGTCGTTCGGCCATACATCCCAATACTCCTACCACAACTGGTTGCTTTTGTTCTTGCTTGGGATGTTGTTGTTGTTTGTGAATTAGATTCTTTTGGGTCTGTAATCGTTGCCATACCTTTTGTTCCGCCTTTTCTCGGATAGCACAGGTATTGGTCAACCAAATGGTCGCATCCTGTTCGGATTGTGCCTCTTGATATCCTTCCTTCAACAAGACAGCACGGACAATATCGGTATCATTGACATTCATTTGACAACCGTACGTTTTGATGTAGAAGAAGCGACCGTTGTTTTTTCGATCGTTGTTGTTGTTGTTGTTGTTGTTGTTGTTGTCGACTGGCAGACCATGGGTCGATGACGAGACAAAATCTCCAAGTGTTTTTCCATCGGAAGGAAGAGATCGTCTTCGAGGTTGTTGTGTGGAACTCATATTTGTATTGCTGGGACTAGTATCTGTTGATGCTGTCAGAGTGACCGTCACATTTGACGACGGCGACGGCGACGACGACAGTGAAGAAGACGAAGAGTAAGTTCTCGAAGAAATCCCAACCACTGGGACCACCGTACGGTTTCCCATTCCCATTCCACATCGAGACAAACATCGTTTCGTCGTCGACGTGGCGAACTGCTGAAAGGAGTGCATAGTAGTGGAAGTCTTCCCGATAGCTAAACAACTCCCAGACTGCACAGATATGAGGTTTCTACCGGCATGCTTGTCGGATGGAGAGGATGAATTCACGAAAATCTGACTGACACTGACAGGGAATCATTCGCGGCAAAATGTACGGTAGAGAGGATCGTAGCAAAACGGAAGGAGGAGGTTGGAACATATCTATGACATGATATATACTAGTCAATAGAAATATATACTGTACTGAGCAATGTCGTATCCGCCACGGGCAAGGAAGTGCAGGATTACTACCATACGCATGATATCATATCTATGGGATCGGAGCGTGGGAGTATATACCCGTCTTACATACGTGTACGGTTTGTGGCTCTGATATCACAGTCACTGTCACCTGTCACATTCACGATCCCAGTCAATGCTCTCATATGATCATGTGCATGTGATAGCAAACGAAAGTCGTCTACTCCAACTATGGTATAACTGTAAACGCGTTCCTGTACCATATCATCCCTTTGGTCTACCATAATCTTATTGCCTGCGACGTAAGATGCTAATGATCATCATTGAAAGGCACTAGTAGCCAAGTACGTTTGCAACGCCTGAACGGAGGCATCCGCGGAATGGTTCATGGCACTGGAAGAAATAAATTCGACGTGGTCTTTCAACACTTGATCCCAGTTGACAGTAACTGGTACTGTCGTCGTCGTTGCCGTCCCCGAAGTATTCAACTGATGCAATCGTTCCAATTCCTGTTTGACCTGTAATTTGAGTCGTCGAATATTCTTGGCTTTCGTCGAATCTGCCTTGTTCCCCACCACGACGAATTTGTAGGAAGAAGAAGATGATGACTTGGCCTTCATAGTACCCGAATATGGTAGTAGTTGTTGCTGGATCCACGCGTAGAGATAGTCTACCGGCTTATTCACAGGTTGCGTTGCATCCATGACAACAGCAACTAGGACTGTGACATTTTTTGAAAGGTCCTTCAGACTAGTCGTCGTCGTATCGACAACTGTCGATGGAGACCAATGGCCTGGTATATCGATGAATCGACAGATGGGTTGCTGTGACTGCTGTGATGATGACGATTCATCGGAGGATGGACGGATCAATAGACCTGTAGTTGGCAAAATTGAGGATACCGTCGTTGCGATTGGTGATGGAAGGGAAGCCCCTTGTCGGAGGAGTGCATACACCAGACTAGTCTTCCCAGTAGTGGGTGGTCCACAAAAAACCATGACATTGTCATAATGAAATTCATTGGGGAGAGACGGAATAAGTGTTCCCGAATGGGGATCATTTTCATCATCCAAATCTTGAATGGCACCCCATGATTTCGTTGTAGTAGCACCAGCCCCAGTCGTACCGGTACTACTCCGCAGGATCCAAGACAATATCTTAACGACTAACCATCCCATCAGTAACGTACCCACCAGAGTCACTGTCCCTTCCGGTCCCACAAATGGTTCCAAGGTTGGATCAAGGGTATGTTTCATGAATGAAACGACAGGAGGAGGAAGATAGGGTGTCACTCGTTGTCGTACTGTGGTAGGCCATGGTATGTCATCATTGCTATGTACCGGTACTGGGACGTGCATTGGTCCATGATGGATGGGCTGTCCTTTCTGTGTTTGACTGGGTGTTTCGTCTTTCTCGTCTATGTCGTCCACCATTGATACCAGTACTGTCGACAACATACGAACAAGCAAACCTTATTTTTGTAACTTGCACCGCCCAAAGAGCGATTGTAGGGTACGATGCACAGATACTGTCCGACAGGTGTTGTTCGCCCCACTGTGCACTGTCCCAGCATGTGCAATTTGAATACCGGTATGGTGAGTCATGACAGTAGCAAATCCACGTGGACGATCGAACGATCCGGCCGTCATTGGTGGTTTCTCATTGCGGGACCGTTACTCGAACAAGTCGATGGCGGTTGCATATATACATATATATGCACGGTACATGTTTACCATACATACGTATTAAAGGCACTCCGTCGCCAGTCAAGATTGCCTGTTGACACTGTCACCGTCACTGTCACGAATGGCGCGATCTTTTGGCCCGCAAGAAGAAGGACCAAGAATGCCGAGAACCCCAACGAGCGCGAATGTACGACTCCACACGCGAATCCATCCCCACTACGGTATGTCATCGGATGTCGGCCGAACACAAGTCATAAATCGTTTGTTGCCGTCTCCCAAACTACAGATGCCATCTCTTGATAGAATTACCCGTACCGCCACCTTCTTGTCCTTCCTTCTTGGTTCGAACAAGTATCTTCCGATTGCTACGGTCCTTGCTGACTCTCTCCAACCACGTTGTGGTGATTGTTGGTGTATCGTCGATCAATCGGAAGATGGGACTGAAGTCGGTCAATGTCCGACCGATCAAGAGGGTATCTTGGATACATTCCCATCGAATATTTATCAAGTCTATGAAACCTTCCAATTGACGAATCCGGATGCTACGTACTTGACACTACAATCGGAAGACGGGGGATATTGTTATCCCTTTGCAGACACTCTGGAACCGATCGAAGGATATCCAGGCTCCTTTCTACCACAGTGTGTCTTACCAGTCACTATCAATTCCACCGAAACAGCAGAAGGAAGTACAGCTGTCTGTGCCTTCTTATACGAACCAGAGACGGAATGTCAAAATCGAAAATATCAAATTTTGAACTATGATTCTGCCGAATCTGCTGAAAAGGCTGGAGCCATTGTGACACATTCGGGACATTGTGGTGTTTGTAGCGATGCCAACAGTCTATGGGCTCGGATGGCATCCATTGATGACTTTGAGGCAGAGACATTGATCTGTGGAGTCAGTTATATACTGAATCAGAATAAAGAAACTCGATTCGATGACTTGATCCAATGTGCTGTCGATGTCGGCCTTGGGCAGCAATGTGCCCTCCTATGGGCACATTTGGGTGCTACACTATTGAATGAATGTTCTTCGGTATGTACAACCGGAACGTCGTCCGAAACATCTGGACCACCTCCTCAATGTATCCTGGCGGAATGTCCCGCATGTCCTGCAGCATGGAATGCCAATTTTGCTATCCTGTCTGGACGGACATTGGTCGCAAGTGGGATTAGTGAACGTACCGCACAATCCTGTTCCCAATTTTATCGTATTAATCATGATCCATGTATCGGTGCGACGACGACGACGATGGGATCCACATCTCCACCGAAGACTTCTCCCACCTCATCTGGATTTTCAAGGAATTACTCTATGGGACCATTGAATGATTATCTGTTCGGTGTGATCTTAGTTCTTTCATGGATTTCTATTGTACTGGCCATGTAAGGAATGGAATGAAACATCTCGGTGGTTATAGATACGGGAACTATGCCCAGTAATAATAACAAAAAACATTGACTAGTACAACACATTTACAGCTCTCCTTCTTTACATCACATTCATCATCGTCAGGACAGTGACGATCATCCAGCTTCCGACCAAGAATTGGCCTGGCAGGAAAAAGTGTCCAGATGACGCAGTTGGCGCGGCTTGAGGAGCCGTAGTTGGAATCGGTACATGGCAAGTTCCGACTTCCGTCGTTCCGACACAATAATCATGATTGATTCTTGATAACCCACTACAAGGTCGGATGATACGTTCGGTAATCCCACTATTCCGTAGAGATCGACCAGAAAATAGATCAAATTCTACCTGAGCGGTTAGGGAACATTGGATACATTCAGCATATTCACACGTCGGTGGATCCTCATTGACAATCGTCACACCATCCGCTTCTGGGAGGCAAAAGGCCGAACATTTCTTGACCCCGAACGCATTATAATGTGCCCAAAGATAGGCACAGGTTGCTGACAATCCCAACTCGGCATAACATTCTATCATATTTTCAAATCGATTTGCATCCCCTGACAATAGGTATAATGTACCACAAAAGACACTCGTCGATTCAAACGTATTGAGATCACGGAGCATGATCCAAAAATCTGCCGCCGAACTACAAACTCCACAGGCTTTTTCATTGGTTTTTGTTTTTTTTGGGGGGCAAAAATGATGAAAGAGGCACAAGGATGCAGAAAACGAGTTTTGATTTGTGAGACTCTCAACGAAACATACATATAGGCGTGGAATACGATACCAAACCTATTCCAACAAAACTTCCAATCACTTACTTCCCGTATGGGTCACATACGCGCCATCGGCCTCTGCGGCTGCGGCAGAATCATAATTCAATATCTCATAGCTTCGACCCACACAGGTCGTATCGGCATCGTTGTATTTGTACGCACAGACGGCCGTCGAATTTTCCGTCGTACTGGCCCCCGCGGGGAGGACACAGGCAGGAAGTTCCGTTTGAATTTCACCCTCTATGACTCCCACCGTGGTCAAGAAGGGGTAACACTCCTCCTCCCCAGTACTACTAACGAGTTTCAAAAAGTCAGGATCATTCGTCAATACGAAACTTTCCAAAACACAGTTCGTGGCAAGATCGAGGGAATCTACAATCCCACTTTCATCCGTCGGACACGTCGAACCGCTGTCCGGACTACAAAAGCAATCCCCACAACGTTCCATCAAGGCAGCTTGCGTCACCGCCATGGGGGACAGAGCGACGAAGGCGAGGACAAGCGAAGAAAAGGTTAGATATGCCTGTGGAATCCACATCTTGTTGCGAGCTTTAGACGATTGTCAAATGTTGACAAATGGGCGAAGGGTGTGTCACCATGGCGTGCACTAGAGATACGGGATGCCTCGGGGCGCGAGGTTGCTCACTTTCGTCAGGATTCAGGATTCGGAAGATTCCGAGTACATAGGTATCTAGATATAGTACCTTTTTCATGACATGTCGATACATATGAAAGAAGGGCTTATGATAGAATCGTTCGCTGCCGTTCGCCATGACATCACAGTCAGACGGAGTGGTTCGGTTTGGGCACCTGCCCATGCGTCGTACATGCAGTCATTCTTTCACCCGGGCAGAATTATGGTCCGGCGTCGAAAAAAAAGAAGAGGAGAATGTGATACTGTAGTCAAAGGTCCTTTAATTGAAGGGCTTTTGTCTCGTTCGCCCGAAGTCGACGACCAATAGGGTCAAGTCACGTCACGACCGCTCTTTGGTTTTTGTCGATCCTCCTATACCAGTTTCCGGTGTATATCATGCCAGCCATAGTTGTTGGGAAAAGAAAAACGAGAAAACTCCACTTCGTTCATTTTCGAGGCCGAGGTCTTTGTTAGTTTTCGGACATATCACCTCTTGGGAAGCTCTCCCTAAAGGGCTTCTTGTTTTTCCCTTGAGCCTTGAGGTGTGTTGTCCATGTTGGAAGTACAACCTCGGTGGTTGGCATCCACCGTCGACCCATACGGAGATGGTTCCTCGGGTACCTGTCAAGTTCGAGGCGAACTATCGACTCCGTATGAAGGAACGACATTGACCAATGGAGCTCTGTTTACCATTACAGCGAATGGGGAGTCCCTCAATCTTCAAGCGTTGGAATTGTCTACGGGGACGAATGATATTGAAACACTCCAACCAAACCTAAAGGTATTGGCACGAAAGGGGACGACTATTTCCGGGAACATCAACGATTGGATCGAAATCGCATCGATGACTGCACTTCCATCACCAGATGGATCAGGGGTTGTAGTCCCACGTACAATGTTCCCTACTTCCTTCCCGATCGGTGCGGGGGAAGTATGGATGATATTGGTAACATTCTCCTCAGCGGAGATCCTACAGATACAACAAACGACGGATACGATCGGGACAGTATCGGAGGAAGATGACTACCTGAAGATCAATGTAGGACAGACTATCGGTCAAGGAGACAACCCACTTTCAGGGATGGGGACATCCAGTATTGTCTTTCAAGGAAGGATCCATTATCGAGTCTTGAAGGCCTGCGACAGTCTGGTATACGCCACCAAACTCTCCTTCCCGGTGGCAGTAAAGTCGGGTACAGATCCGATGGCACTCAAAAATTCCATATTTGATATATTCTCAAATGTTGTCCAAGATGTTGCCAGTTTGCAACGATGGACCGAAGTGTACTCATTGGCACTTGATATCGTCGACCTCGAAGCAAAGGGAGGGGCGGACAATTGCAGACAATATGGCTTTGCCTCTGAGTGTGACCAATTCTCCAGCACGGTCTCCTTTGTTCATCATGAATCTCTCAATACTCGGGACTTGCAGGTCGGATTGCTCGGCAGTCTGCCCTTTGAAGACAATCATATGCCAGTCATTAGCATCAATGGGCTGGACATCGCATACACAGGAATGGATGTACTGAAGGAAGACTTTGAAATGGACATTATGGGATTATCATTGGACACTATTTTTAGCCCTCTTCAGCGAGAATATCTCGGACGAGTTATCTATAAATACCTCGAAACGAATTCGAAGGTACATCCCTTCCGAGTCGAGGTATCGCAGACGGTTCGACGTCGATTGCGAAGTACTCGTCAACTCGCGGGGAAGTTAAGCACCGTGGCGATGGTATATGGAATGGGCGACGATACGAAGGAATTTCAGAATGCAATCTACACAGCCGTCAAAAACGAGAAATCTCAGTTCGTTCGAGACATTCAACGACGGCACTATTTGCCAGATCCCATCAACGATGATTCGGATCTTGGTACCATCTTTGACAATGTCGTCGATGTGACGTGGAGACCAAAACTTTCCTCGGAATCCAACGCATTAGGAGGAGGTGGTGGCGGTGGTCAAGGCGATGATGGTGGCATGAGCAAAGGCCAGATCCAAATATTCTTGTTCTCAATTACATTATGTCTTTCGTTTCTCATTCTGCTGTACCGATTCCTCACGGACTTTGTCCTGTTCCAAAAAGGACATCATGTAGAAAACAAGAAATCACCGAACAAGGCAAGCGAGGACGAGGAAATACCGACTCGGCCCGAGCTTGCGAATATGGACAAGCCGCGTCAGGGACCAAGCGTTCCCATCGACCTCAAAAACCTCGCTGGATTCGACCGAAGAAAGCCCCCGTCGATCAAGGACGATGCGTCTCAACGATCAGACAAATCAGATCGATCAGGACGCGGTGATGGCTCAAATCCATCTTCGGGAAGAACTTCCTTCCGCGCTCAACGCGGATCCCAGGAGGAAGAATCAAGTAGAACGGATTCTCTCGACGAGTCGGTTCGAAAGCCATCATCCTTGAGGTTGCCTGGTTTTCAAGCAATCAATAGCTTCTTTGAAAATGGGACTACTCGCAAAAGAAGCGGTTCTATGGACCTTGACGAAACGCCTGAATCCAGTCGATCATATACAATGTCAGGAGATGGCTCAAATCGAGATCGATCGTCGCCAAAGGGTGCGCCTCTACGAATAAGCAAAAGTGCAAGTATGGGTGATCCTTCTCCTTCTCCTGCTCCTCGTCGAAGAAGCATTAGATTAGATGTAAACGACGACGATAAATCAAGCCACTCCAACAAATCAAATCGAGATAGCTCAGCACGATCGAAACAGTCTCAGAACGAACGAGGGCTCATTCGATCCAAGAGTGCGGATCATAGCGGTTTCTTTGTTGATCGAAATAAATCCCCTCAGACGGACGTCCCGGCTGCGTCAAGTAAACAGGCCGAATCGAAAGGTAGTCGTCATGGGACCCAGTTGTCACCAGTCAAAGAAAGTCTCACTATGTCCGGCGAGCAGAAGGACAAGATCCCGAAAATGAAGCTTCCTTCTACGAAGAGCAAAGCGGGCAAGGATCCAAAAAAGCCTCCTTCCAAAGTTGGCATGGTAGTGAAACCCAAGCCTTCATTGGACAACAGTGTACGGAGTTCTGTCGATGGCGATGGAGTAGCGCGAGTCGCCCCGAAGACTATAAAGAAATCGAAGAAGGGTGAGAAAGCCGAGACTACCAAAGTGTCGAAGAAAAAGGGGAAAACTGAGAAAGTAAAGAACCAAGCGAAGACTGAAGAGCCCGCGAAACCGAAAAAGCAACCATCGCCGAACAGGGTCGACATGACCGGAGCGACATACATCTAATTTTCTTCTACTGTACGTAGACAGGAACCGGGGGCGATGTGACAGTATAAAGCCGTTTTTGTTCTTGACTCGACTATTAGTCTATGTTGCTGGTCTAGAAAGGACAGTCCTCTTTACCAAGAACGTCGTTCAGGTGCGAAACGATTACTCCTCGCCGCTCATCCGATCCTGTTCGTTTCAATCCACTTCTACGACCTGTAGAGTGTACAATAGTTGGTACGAATCTTTCATTCGAACACGAGGTGACAGGATTTCCAGCTCTTTGCTCCAAATGAATTCCACCTTCCTGATTTCTTCGCTCTAGAAGGTCATTAGATGCCGTCCGTCTTACACCACGTGAGGTCTCTCGCAGTACCAAGGCCTCCGAGGAGGGAGTACTAAGCTTGTCATGAGAGAGTGTCCTAGGAACTCCACGGGAAGATAGATCTCTGGAGATATTGGAAGGAAGTATGCCCATTGCGCCGTCCTCTGTACGATTTCGTCTAGGCTTGGCTTTGTTGCTATTGGCAGGTACGGTCTTCTTGATGTAGACCACTTTTTTGAAATTCGAATCAGTGGCTTTCTTCTTTTGTCCAGCTCCCTTTTCCTTCTGATTTGTCTCGTGCTTTTCTCCTTCGGCCGCAACATCCTTTGTTTCCTTCACATACTTTTGAGCTTTCGAATGGCTCGTGGTTTCAGCAGAAAGAACTACATTATTCGTTTTGACTTGATCGTTTCGTTTGTCGTCGATGGCTACGTCTGTACAGGTGGCACCTGATTCTGTAGTCTTGATATCCTCGAGATCAACGGATGTCTCCGCTTCTAGAGTTGCTGGGCGCACAGCTCTAGCCGGAACTGAAGTGTCATCTTTCTTCCCATATGGTTCATCGCCCCCGAGTTCTGACTCTTCCGATGATTCAGACTCATCGTAGACATCTATGTTATCGGATACAAGAGGATGCTTGGTGATCGCGACTTCACGATCAAAGCATGTGTCAAGAATAGAATCGACCATATCACTTTCTTCAAAAGATAGTGATGAATCGGAAGAAGACGAAGAAGCCTCTTGAAAAATTCGGTGTTTCCGTCCCACACCATCGAGGCTTCTTACGCCCCCACTATTGACAGACATTCCCGAAGATAGCTTGGCGATCTTCAGCTCTCGCGCACTACGAATAGAATGTCCACTGGCTCTTGAAACCCCATCATGGACCGATTCCTTTGCGACCGGACATTGTTGCCTACCGCGACGAACGAGTAGGCTTTTTGAAGGCTTCATGTCACCACCGTTTGCGCTGACTGAATTGGTAGCAGTACCAATTGAAAAAGGATTGAGTCGGCTCAAGGAAGTGCCAGATCTTGGGATAGCGAGGTTAGGTGCCGAATTGTGTCTCGGAAGGTGGGGTTGCGCGGATTCTACCTTAAGGCTAGGATTCGACTCCGATCGTCTGAAAAGAACTGGTGCTGACGTGGATGTCCCATCATTGTGCAGACTCCGTCCGAACAAAGTTTCGAAGATACCGTTCTGTGGGTCGCCACTTGCCTGCTCGGTGTTGTCCTTGAGGGGTGGCGAATATAGGAAATCCTTGTAAATACGATAGAGGATCCATATTGTCGAGACGACGATACCCACACCGCATACGGCCATCCAACCTCTGTTGCTTTGGCTAACTTCCTTGACAACACTGGTAGTAGAATTCGAACCCTCTCCGAAGCCGTCCGGCTTTATCATGATGGATGCGTTCGTGATGTTGGCGAATAGGATTCCCGAATTTCCTTCATTGATTTCTCCTGGCAGAAAGTACCGACTAGCCAACGCTTTGGAGTATCCCTCACTCCCTACCGTAATGTGTTGAATCACGGCTTGTAGGAACCCTGTCTGATGATCGCTTGCACCAGATATTGTTGTTACTACCCGTAGAGTTCCGACATCATCTTGAAGCCATCGATTTTGTGCCCCTCGTAATCGTCGTGGTACGGAGCCCATGAGTATCCTTTCTCCTGATTTTTCCGTCTCACTGTCAGCTGCCTCTTGTACCTTGACTGTAAAGATCGGTACCTCGGCATCATGTTGCAAAAAGTCTACTGTCACCTTCTCAAGGTACCGGAGCTGTCGCGTGTTCATCATTGGAGAGTCTATTGGGACTCCAACTAACGTCAGTACAAAGTCCATACTTCTCACAGGGGGTCCGACATACTGGACTTTTGGGATGCTCTGAGCGACAACGGATTCAGCAATTAATGTATCCAGCTGCAAGACTTTCAATTGAATTTCACCTGAAGTGACTGTTGGAAGGTGTAGGAATGCAGCTCGAGAAAAAATATTCGAGCAGGACTCAAATTCCGCTGGGCATTTTCCCTCTTAATAAATTTGGAATTGATGTAGTATCCACAACGCCATGAGCCAGGATTCATGGTTTTGCACTAACAAGACAAGACAACTCTCGTACTCACCAACTATTCCCATAAACGCGGATTCGACAGAGTCAATCTCCAATCCATGATATTCCTGGAACTGTCCAAGATCGTCGTTCTGAGCCATGATCGTTTCAATGGCAATATGGACAGCTCGACTCAATGCCGTCATGACGTCTTCATCTGGATCTTCATTGACCGCAAACTGTAGTTCTACGATTGAAATCGATCGGGTCCGCTCACAGGGTTGTGTCGCCTTGAAGTGAATACGACCTGAAAATTGTGCCGTTTGTTGAAAGGCATTGGGGAACTCGGATTCCAGTGCTGTCCCCGTGTACACTGAAAGCAAGCCAAGCCGGTCCATAGCGAAGGGTTCACCGATCAAGGAATCAGGTAGCATTTGTAGTCGCAGAATGTCCACACCGCTTGTGGCATGGAGGTAGAGAGAGTACACGGTATCTGCCTCAAGCGTAAGGGGGGCAAACTGCGATGTTGGGATGATCATCGCAGCAGGATCCTCCATGGATGGCATAGGCTGTGCCTCTGTCTCAGCAAGCAGTGACCAACTACTGGGGTCATTCACAACCCCCGAAAAGTCTCCCTTTCTATAATGTACAGTCACTGGTACTGCCACATCTGGTATTTGGGTGACGACATGAAATTCTAAAGTCAATATTTCAATAGTCGAATTGGATAATAGTGTGAACATGATCCCATTGGCCTGCTCTTCTTCTCCTTCTTCTCCAGATTCCGTTTGCAATGACGTTGTCCACCGACATTGCTGCGACGTCCCGATTCGTTCCACCTCATCCATCCTTCTTCTTGTTCCCCATACAGAGTTAGCACCATCGGTCACTGATGAGGATGGCAATCCATCATTTCGAAAACTCCGTGAGTTATGAATCTGAATGGGAGATGAAGTCTTGGTACTCTGTCCATGAGGATATGGTTGGACTAATTGGCGCTTTTCCGTTGGACGATGGCGGTACCAGGAATGATGACGGGAGACACCGTCGTCCCAACGATCGTCGTCATTATCTGGGACGTTGCTGACTGTACGAACAGGTCTCTTTCCGTGACCTTGGTTCATGGTCATTGTGTCTTGTAGAGTATTAGATGCCTCAGTTTTTCGATTTGGACGGTGACTCCGTCAGGAACCTGAACCTCCTCTCCCAAACAACCCAGAAACGGTTCTGGTTTGACCGCAAAATCGGCAAGAACTGGAAATCCATCGTGGGAATCCATCTTCTTTGACCACATGGGTGATCCCACCCTTCCCCACAAAGGGGGGGGAACAAATATGGGAGGGCATTTATTTTCTGTTGGGCCTTGAGACAACAAGAAGTGAAACAAGCAATATTGACGTGAAAGTACACAAGGATGAGACGGTTCTCCGTTTGGTGGGCGATCCGCGATCCCCGGTTCGCATCGATTCCCACGACCGTCCGCTGCGAGATACATTTTTCCGTTCCTTATCGTAGCGCGCGCAACTTCCTTTCTCGTTTTTTTTTCGCGTTCTCGGAGGGGGCGATTTTGGCGTCCTTATCGTA
>Ga0194115_10003454_pt1 | contig 17782 bp, 10 predicted proteins | sample TA2MahsurfametaG_3_FD_148656 | JGI IMG/M metagenome (GOLD analysis project Ga0194115, IMG submission 148656) | Freshwater microbial communities from Lake Tanganyika, Tanzania - TA2015002 Mahale S4 surface | ecosystem: Environmental > Aquatic > Freshwater > Lake | place: Tanzania: Lake... | reverse complement strand
CGCTGAATTTCTATCAGGATCACCCGGGCCGGAAACTGGCCCAGTCGGCACCGCCGGTGAAGACCGACATCCCCCTGCAGGGCTGGTGCTCGCGGATGATCGACCGCGAGGCCCCGCTGCCCATCGACGACTCCGACGGCGGCTGCGACGGGTGCCCGGAATGTCCCGGCTACGGGGCCTGGACCCGCCAGCACCCGGCGCTCGAGATCCGGGAGGGCGACGCCATCACCGATTCGGCCGAGGCGCTGTACCTCATGCGACAGCGCGGCATCACCAACGTCATCGTCATGGGCGTGCACATCAACATGTGCGTCCTGGGCCGCCCCTTCGCCATCCGCCAGATGGTCCAGCAGGGGCAGAACGTGGTGCTCATGCGCGACATGACCGACTCGATGTACAACCACCGCAAGGCGCCCTACGTGTCCCATTTCCGGGGCACCGAACTGGTCGTCGAGCACATCGAGCGCTTCTGGTGCCCCAGCATCACCCGCACGGCGTTCACCGGGAAGCCGCCCTTCCGCTTTGCCGGCGACGTGACCAGGAAGATCGCCCTGGTGATCGGCGAGAACGAGTACCAGACCTGGGAGACGCTGCCCGACTTCGCCCGCGAGCACCTGACCCCGCGCGGGTACACGATCACGCCGGTGATGGCCTCGCCCCGGGAGGGCGACCCCGAATTTCAGAACATCGAGGCGCTGCGCGATGCCGACCTGGTGGTGGTGAGCACCCGTCGGCGGACGCCGCCGCAGCGCCTCATCGACCTGTTGAAGGCGCATGTGGCCGCCGGCAAACCCGTGGTGGCCCTCCGCACGGCCAGCCACGGCTTCGACGCCACGCCCAAGGCCCCGGGCTACTTGGCCTGGCCGACCTTCGACAGCGACGTGCTGGGCCTGAAGTACGGCGGGCATTACAACAACAAGCCCCCGCAGGGGCCGCGCACCATCCTGGAGGGCGTGGCCGGCCAGGCCGCGCACCCGGTGATGACGGGCGTGACCGGCGCGCGGCAAATCACCACCTCGCACCTCTACAAGCAGTCGCGGCCGACCGATTCGGTGACGGTCCTGATGCAGGGCCGGGTCGAGGGGCAGACGACCATCGAGCCGGTGGCCTGGGTGAACACCGCCCAGGGTCGGAGGGTCTTCGCCACCTCGCTGGGCAACCCGGATGACTTCGCCACGGCCTCGTTCCGGCGCCTGCTGCTCAACGGCATCCTGTGGGGCTTGCGCGAACCGCTGCCGCCGGCCGACGCGCCGATGGCGGGACGGCCCATCGTGCCGGCCCCGAAGGAGGCCGCCATCGAGGCTCGACCCGCCGACGGCACGACCACGACCACGACCACGATCGCTGCCCGACCGGAGGCCACGGCCCAACTCCCCGCTCCGGTGACACCGCCCCCGGACCTCCCGCAGGAGGCCCCGGCCGCGGCATTGAGCCCCGGGGAATCCCTGGCCCGGTTCCGGGTGGCCGAAGACCTCGAGTGGGAGCCGTTGCTGGCCGAGCCACGGATCGCCCAGCCGGTGTTCCTGAACTTCGACGAACGCGGCCGGATGTGGGTGGTGGAGTACCGCCAGTACCCGTCGCCGGCGGGCCTCACGCGCATCAGCCGCGACAGCGTGTGGCGCTCGGTGTACGACAAGGTGCCGCCGCCGCCGCCCCGGCATTTCCCGGGCAAGGACCGCATCAGCATCCACGAGGACACCGACGGCGACGGACGGCCCGATCGGCATTCGGTGTTCGTCGACGGGTTGAACATCGTGACCGCCGTGGAGCACGGGCGTGGCGGGGTGTGGGTGCTGAACCCGCCCTACCTGCTCTTCTACCCCGATGCCAACCACGACGACGTGCCCGATGGCGACCCGGAGGTGCGGCTCTCGGGCTTCGGCCTCGAGGACACCCACAGCGTGGCCAACTCGCTGCGCTGGGGCCCCGACGGTTGGCTTTATGGCGCCCAGGGCAGCACGGTGACGGGCAACGTGTGGGTGCATGGGGCCGACGGGAAGCCGTTGAACGCCAAGGCCCTCTATTCGCAGGGACAGAACCTCTGGCGCTACCATCCCGAGCGCCGGATCTACGAGGTGTTCTCGGAGGGCGGCGGCAACGCCTTCGGCTGCGAGATCGACAGCCGCGGGCGGATGTTCTCCGGACACAACGGCGGCGACACCCGGGGCTTCCACTACCAGCAGGGGGCCTACCTGCAGAAGGGCTTCGAGAAGCACGGGCCGCTGTCGAACCCCTACGCCTTCGGGTACTTCCCGGCGATGGCCCACGACCGCATCCCGCGCTTCACGCACAATTTCGTGATCTACGACCACGGCGCGCTGCCCGACCGCTATGCGGGTCGTCTCTTCGGCGTGGAGCCGCTGCAGGGTCGCATCGTGATGAGCGCCATCACGCCCGAGGGATCGACCTTCCGCACCCGCGACCTGGGTCACCCGGTGACCAGCGACGACCGGTGGTTCCGGCCGGTGGACATCAAGGTCGGGCCCGACGGGGCGCTGTACGTCTGCGACTGGTACGACCAGCAGGTGAACCATTTCCGCAACCACGAGGGTCGGATGGATGCGGAGAATGGCCGGGTCTACCGGCTGAAGGCCCGCGGGGCCCGGCCGGTCCGGACGCCCGAACTGGGCAAGGCCACCTCGGCCCAGTTGGTGCAGGCCCTGGAGGCCACCAACCGCTGGACCCGGCAGACGGCGCTTCGGGTGCTGGCGGACCGGAGGGAGGCGTCGCTGGTGGCCCCGCTGACCGAGGCGTTGTTCCGCAGCCGGGGACAGACCGCGCTCGAGACGCTCTGGGCCCTGAACCTCAGCGGCGGATGGACCGAGGCGTTGGCCCTGCGAGCGCTCATGCACCCGGAGGCCGCGGTGCGCGAGTGGGCCGTGCGGTTGTCCGGCGACGGCCGAGCGGTGTCCGGCGAGATCGCCCGGGCCCTGGCCGGGATGGCCGCCGGTGAGCCCGACCTGGCGGTACGCAACCAACTGGCCTGCACCGCCCGCCGCCTGCCGGCCTCGCAAGGCCTGGGCATCGTGGCGGCGCTGGCCGCACGGGCCGAGGACACCAACGACCCGCGGCAGCCGCTGCTCCTGTGGTGGGCCCTGGAGGCCTGGGCCGAGGGCGAGGCCGAGGCCGTGCTGGGGCTGTGGGCGGACGCCTCGTTCTGGGCGCACCCGTTGGTCGAGGGGCATCTGGTCGAGCGCATGGCCCGCCGCTGGGCCCAGCCCGGCACCCAGCGCGACCTGCTGCGCTGCGCCCGTCTGTTCGAACTCTCGCCCACCCCGGCCCACAGCCGTCGCCTCGCCGCCGGCCTGGAGCAGGCCTCGAAGGGACGTGCGCTGTCGGGACTGCCCGAGGCGCTGCGGCGGGCCATGACCCGGCACGGCGTCGGCTCCGCGGGCTTCGCGCTGCGGCAGGGCGATCCGGCCGCGGTCGCCGAGGCGCTGCGGACCGTGGCCGACGAGACGGCCACCCGGGCCGAACGGCTGGAGTACCTCGGCGTGCTGGCCGAGGTGCGGGTGCCGGGGGCGGTGCCGGCCCTGTCGCGGGCCTGCCGTGGCACCGTGAAGGACGACGCGCTGCGACAGGCCACGCTGACCGCGCTGGCCGGCTTCGACGATCCGGCGATCGCCCAGGTCGTGCTCAGCGTGTATCCGGCCCTCGGGCCGTTGTCGCTGCCCACGGCGCAAGCGCTCCTGGCCAGCCGGCCGGCGTGGTCGAAGGCCTACGTCCAGGCCATCGCCCGCAAGCCCTCGGGCTGGGCGGCCCCGGCGATCCAGCCCGGGAGCGTCCCGCCGAGCATCGTCCGGCGGATCAAACAACACCGGGACGCCGACCTGCAGGCCCTGGCCGAGTCGGTGTGGCCGAACACGGGCAAGGCCACGGGCGCCGAGATCGATCGCCAGATCCGCGAGCGGGCCGCATGGATCCGTGCCGAGCCCGGCGACCCGTACGCGGGCCGGACCCTCTTCACCGCATCCTGCGCGGGCTGCCACCGGCTCTTCGCGCAGGGGGCCGAAGTCGGACCCGACCTCACGGTCCACGACCGCACCGACATCGAGTCGCTCCTGCTGGCCATCCTCAACCCGAGCGCCGAGATCCGCGAGGGCTACGAGAACCACACGGTCGAGACCCGCGACGGGCGTTCGCTCCCGGGCTTCCTGGTGGAGCAGAACCCCCAGTCGATCGTGCTGCGCGGGCTCGACAACCAGAACGTGGTGCTGGCGCGGTCCGAGGTCGCCGAACTGGTCCCGGCCGGATTGTCGCTCATGCCCGAGGGGCTGATCGACGGGTGGTCACCACAGCAGGTCCGCGATCTCTTCGCCTACCTCCGCAGCACCCAGCCGCTGGTGGGCGAGCCGCCCAAGCCCCGGAAGGCCTCCCCCTGAAGCCCAGGGTGTTCCCACCGACCGTCACGGCCCCGATCTCGAACCCCACACCCGAACCCCTCGAACCCACCCCGTGAACCCCACAACCCGCCGCCTCCGGCCAGCCCGTGCCGGCTTCACCCTCATCGAGCTGCTGGTGGTCATCGCCATCATCGCCATCCTCGCCGGCATGCTCCTGCCGGCCCTGTCGAAGGCCAAGGCCAAGGCCCAGGGCAGCTACTGCCTCAACAACCTGCGCCAGATCGGCTTCGGCGTGGCGATGTACTCGGGCGACAACGGCGAACGGTTCCCGCGCTGCAAGAACTGGGGCAAGGTGTGGGGCGACTCCTTCATGGTGGGCACCAAGTACCACTACGAGCTGCTCGAGCCCTACGTCGGCAAGAACACGGGCACCAACCGCCTCGCCCCGACGGTGCAGAGCCGCAACACGCCACCCCCGCCGCACACCTACGCCTGCCCGGTGGGACTGCGCGGCAAGGATCCGCAGCTCAGCGGTGACAACTACCGCAACTGGCTGCGCGACAACGACTGGATCACCTATCCCTGGAACCACATCTTCCTCAAGAAGGACCAGGCGAGCTACGACGTGGACCGTCCGGTCAGCGGGCGCATGACCTCGTCGGTGGCCAACTCGTCATCGGCGGTGCTGCTCTGGGAAATGCCCTACTGGACGCCGGCTTTCGCGCCGCACAACGGGTCGATCCAGATGGTCTTCGCCGACTCCCATGCGGCCCCGGAGAGGCGCCACCCAAAGGAGCAGGATTGGTGGGCCTTCCACAGCCGCCGTGGTTGGGACGACAACGACCCGACCGGCATCGCCTTCAAGAACCAGTGAGCCCGTGGGTTGCGGCTCGTCCCACCGGATGGGATCCGGCCGGCCGGATCGGCTGGGGCACGAATCGGGGCACGAATCGGGGTCAGGACAGGGGTCAGGACAGGGACCATGCCCCAAGGGGCCCTTCGTTCAGCGCGGGGGCGGGCCCCCGGGACCCCCTCGGCCTCCGGGGCCTCCGGGGCCGCCAGGGCCGCCAGGGCCGCCGAAACCGGGCGGCGGCGGGAACACCGCCGAGAGGCCCTCGACGATTTGCTCCTCGGTCACCGAGCCCTTTCGGGCCTTGTCCCACTGGCTCCACCAGCGGCCGGCCAGGGCCTTCCACTCCGGGGCGCTGATCCGGCCGTCCTGGTTGGTGTCCGAGGCCTCGGTCATCGGCTGGGCGATGAACATGCCGGGGCCAAATCCGCCGGGGCCGCTAGCACGCCCAGAACCCCCAGGACCCGCATTGGGTCCACGACCACCTGGGCCGCCTGGACCACCCAAGCCGCCGGGACCTCCACCCCCGCCGGGACCGCTGGGACCGCCGAAGCCTCCGATCTCCAGCCCCGGCGAGGTACCGGCCAACTGGGCCGCCACCGACTGGTACCGCGCCGGGACGAAGCCCTTGATCGGCTTGGGCGGCGCTCTGAAGGGGTTCATGCCTGGTCCTCCGCGGCCGGGACCGCCAGGGCCACCACCGGGTCGGCCGGGACCCCCGCCGAAGGGGTTGTTCTCCACCGGCTTGCCGGCAACGACCTGATCGAAGCGCTCCAACTTGTCGGGCGACTCGTCGGCGACGCTCGAGCGCACCAGCGCGGCCACCTCATCGACCTGCCGGGCGATGCGATCGGGCTGGAAGATCGTCCCCTGAAACTCCTTCAGACGCGCCAGATAGGCCTCCTTGAAGGCGGGCACGGCGAAGACCCGCTCGAAGAACCGGTTCTGGCCCGACCACGGCTTCTGGAGGCTGAGCTGCTCGCGCTGCTCCTGGCTGCCCTGCATGGGGAAGTTGCCGAAGGAATGGTCGAGGTCCCACGGTACAAACTGGAACCGGTCGGTCTTCGGGTGCAGGTACATCACATAATTCTGGCCGAGGGTGAGGATCGAATCGAGGGTGCTCAGCCACACGGTGACCGCCATGAAGCGGCCGAAGGCGTCGACGTCGAGGAACTCCGGGGCGCGCCGGGCGAACTCGTCATCGCCGGCGCGGGTCACCAGCCGGGCGAAATCGATGACGCGCTGCCTCTGTTTCGGCGTCAGGTCCGTCTTGGCGTCGTAGATCTGCTGGTAGGCCTTCCAGTCGTCCCCCAGGTCCTGGAACAGGGTCGGGGTGACGGGCTTGAAGATCGCGCCCTTCTTGGTTCCGAACCGCGCCTCGGCCCAGCGGTTGTCGGGATTCTCGACGATGGAATAGAGCCCCAGATAGTCGTTGGTGCGCACGCCCGGGGCAGTGACCCGAACTCGAGCATAGCTGGTGCGGGGCGCGGGCACGCCGGCATCACGGTAGAGCCGGTAGGACAGCGGCTCGTTCATCCACGAGGCGTCGGTGACGTTGTTGTGGAGGTTGAGCTTGGCGACACCGGCCACCTGCTGACCTCGGACAAACTCGTTCAGGTCGATCTTGAGGGACTTCTTGTCGCTCATGCGTGATCCCATGTAGGTGCCGTTGCCCTTGTACCGGACGGCCACGTTGGTCAACGGGTGCCCGTCGATCCGGAGGTCGGCGTGGACATACTCGAAGACAATGCCGGCCGCGCCGCTCAGGCCGTTGCGGGCGCCCTCCTTGGCCAGGAGGTTCGGACCAAATCTCCCGCCGCCAGGACCGCCAGGCCGCCCGCCGCGGCCACTGGGGCCGGCCGGGTTCATGGCCAAGGCGCCATTGAGCCCCTCGCGGAGCGCATCGGTGTCGAGGTGACCCTTCTTGTCCTTGTCCCATTCGGTGAACCAGCGGCTGAAGGCGCCCTCGAACTCGTCGCGGGTCACCGAGGCGTCCTGGTTGGCGTCGAGGGCCCGCAGCCAGACCGGTGCCATGAAGCGGTTGGGATTGAAGCCGCCCCGCCCGCCGAAGGGGCCGTCGCCGCCGCCCTTGGGCTTGAGCGCCTGCCACTGGCCGACCGGGAACTCCAGGCGGACATCCCAGACCTTGCCGAGGGAGAACAGCTCGTCGGGGGTCCGGGGCGGGGCCGCGATCGAGGTGGGAGCCATCGCCGAGACCAGGCCGGCGACGACGGCGACAAAGGGGGTCAACTGGAGCTTCATGGACAATGGGAAAGACCTCTGTGTGACATCCCGGTTACGGAAGGCGAGGCCTTGCCCACCGCCGCGGTCGGTCAACCCCCCCGTGAAACGCCGAGGCCCGGCGAGACCGACACGGCACACCCGTGCCCCCAGGTCCGCCTCGGTGCCGGAGGTATGCCCATCGTGAGGATGTTGCCGTTCATCAGGGCAAGCACTGGGAAGCATTCGGACCAAAGGGGGTTGGAAGTCTTCAGGGATTGTGGCATGATAACTATGGGTTATCGGTCCAGAGGTACCATGGATGGACCGGTGGACCTACCGTGAACCGTCCGAGCCCCGAGCCATGTCCGAAAATGCCTTCGCCAGAGCCCTGAAGCACACCCGCACCTCCCTCATCCAGTGGGTGGATTCGGATCACATCCCCGGGGGAGCCATCGCCCTGAAGGACCGACCCGAACGCGTCGAGTGGGTCCGCACCCTGCCTTTCCTGTTCCTGCACCTCGGCTGCCTCGGGGTGATCTGGACGAGTTGGAGCTGGACGGCCGTCGGAACGGCCATCGCCCTCTACTTCATCCGGATGTTCTCGGTCACGGGCTTCTTCCACCGGTACTTCTCGCACCGGACCTTTAGCACCTCGCGCTTCATGCAGTGGGTCTTCGCCGTCTGGTGCGGCACCTGCGTCCAGCGGGGAGCGCTCTGGTGGGCCGCATCCCACCGGCATCACCACCAGCATTCGGATGACCCGGGGGACAAGCACTCGGTGCGCCAGCAGGGCTTCCTCTGGGCCCACATCGGGTGGATCACCTGCTCCAAGAACTTCCCGACCGACTACGGGCGCATCAAGGACCTGAGCAGGTTCCCCGAGCTGGTCTTCCTCAACCGCTTCGACCTGCTGGTGCCGGTGCTCTTCGCCGTGTCGCTGACCGGCCTCGGGGCGCTGCTGCACCGTTTCGCCCCGGAGCTGGGGGTGACCGGCGGCCAGATGCTCGTGTGGGGATTCTTCATCAGCACCACGGCCCTCTTCCACGGCACGGCCTGCATCAACTCGCTGGCCCATGTGTTCGGGTCCCGCCGCTACGAGACGGGCGACGACAGCAAGAACAGCCTGATCCTCTCGCTCATCACCCTGGGCGAGGGCTGGCACAACAACCACCACATGCACATGGGCTGCGTGCGGCAGGGGTTCTTCTGGTGGGAGGTCGACATCACCTACTACCTGCTCAAGGCGATGTCGTGGATCGGGCTGATCTGGGACCTGCGACCGGTGCCCAAGGCCGCCTACACCGAGGCGGCGCTGAAGGGCCGCCCGGCCCACTGAGACCCATCACCGAGGCCGATTGGGGGGCGGCCCTTGGTGGTCCACCCCAACTCCCGCGGCTCGGCCGGGGAATGGGGCCCGCAGGGATTGCCCCCAGGGACACCGACTCCCGGTTTCGACCCCGGTTTCGACCCCGGCTCGGGCTCAGCTCCGGCGTAGTCCGGTGCTGGCGCGCCGGATCTCGGCCTCGTCCTCGCGCTTGCGGATGTCCTGGCGCTTGTCGTACTCGGCCTTGCCCTTGCAGACGCCGAGCTGGAGCTTCACCCGGTCGCCTTTCCAGTAGAGGGAGAGCGGGATCAGGGCGTTGCCCTTCACGTTGGCCAGCTCGGCCAGCTTGCGGATCTCGGCCTGGTTGAGCAGGAGCTTGCGCGGGGCCTTGGGCGCGTGGAGCTCATGGGTGGCCCAGGCGTATTCCTCGATGTGGGCGTTGTGCAGCCACACCTGGCCACGGTCGACCTTGGCGAAGGCGTCGGCGATTTGCACCTTGCCCGCCCGGATCGACTTCACCTCGGAGCCGCGGAGGACGAGCCCCGCCTCGTAGGTCTCGAGCACGTGGTAATCCCGGCGGGCCTTGGAGTTGGTGACGATGTCGGGCATGCGGCCTGGCTCCATTGAAAACGCCGGAGAGGGTCGCTCTCCGGCGGATGGGCGGCGTGGGTGCCGCCGGCAAGGGGGAACTACTCCGGGTCAGGCGGCCACGGCCTTGCGGCGACGCTTCGGCGCGGCCTTGCCCGTCAGCGGCCCGGGGGCCTCGGCGGGTTCCTCCGGCATGGACTCGAAGGTGATCTTCCCCTCGATGATCTCCAGCAGGGCGATGTCGGCCAGGCCGGCCCCGACCGGAGGCTCCACCAGGGGGCGGGACAGGCCGCCACCGCCGCCGGAAAGCTGGCGGACCCGGCGCGACATGAGGTTCACCAGGGTGCTGGGGTTCCCGACGAGTTCGAGGGCTTTCTTGGTCAGTTCGGCATTCATCGCGTCAACAAATGGACCGGGAGGATAGGCCGGGAAACGGGCCCGGCAACAGCTTTATCCGAGGACCGCCCAGACCGCCGATTTGGCGCCGGCCATGGTTCGCCAGCAGGCCGGCGTGAACCGAACCTCACATGTGGGCGATCAGGTTGTCGCCGAAGGCCGAGCACTTGATCTCGGTCGCGCCCTCCATCAGGCGGGCGAAGTCGTAGGTGACCTTCCTGGAGCCGATGGCCCCATTGAGACCCTTGAGGATCAGGTCGGCCGCCTCGGTCCAACCGAGGTGGCGGAGCATCATCTCGCCCGACAGCACCACCGAGCCGGGGTTCACCATGTCCTTGCCGGCGTACTTCGGCGCCGTGCCATGGGTCGCCTCGAAGATCGCGTGGCCGGTGATGTAATTGATGTTGCCGCCCGGGGCGATGCCGATGCCGCCCACCTGGGCCGCCAGCGCGTCGCTCAGGTAGTCGCCGTTCAGGTTCAGGGTCGCGATCACATCGAAGTCGGTCGGACGGGTGAGCACCTGCTGCAAGGCGATGTCGGCGATGGAATCCTTGATGACGATGCCCGCGCCCGGCCTGCCCTCGGGGATCCTGCACCACGGACCACCGTCGATCTCCACCGCCCCGAAGTGCTCCTTGGCCACCTGGTAGCCCCAGTCGCGGAAGGCCCCCTCGGTGAACTTCATGATGTTGCCCTTGTGCACCAGCGTCACCGACTTGCGACCGTTGGCGATGGCGTACTGGATGGCGCTGTGGATGAGGCGCACACAGCCCGAATAGCTCACGGGCTTGATGCCGACGCCGACCTGGACATCGGTCGGGAACGACTCGTTGCCCACCCGCTTCCAGAACTCGGCGGCCGCCTGGGCCGTGCCGAAGCGGATCTTGGAGAACTGCTTGGGGAACTCCTTGGCCAGGAAGTCCAGCACCTTCGCGGCCTCGGGCGTGCCGGAGGCGTACTCGATGCCGGCGTAGATGTCCTCGGTGTTCTCGCGGAAGATGACCATGTCGACCTGCTCCGGGCGCTTCACCGGGCTGGGGACACCCGTGAAGTACTGCACCGGGCGCAGGCAGACGTAGAGGTCGAGCATCTGGCGCAGGGCCACGTTGAGGGAGCGGATGCCACCACCGACCGGCGTGGTGAGCGGTCCCTTGATGCCGACGAGGAACTCGCGGAAGGCGTCGACGGTGTCGTCGGGCAGCCAGTTGTTGAAGCGCTTGAAGCTCTCCTCGCCGGCGAAGACCTCCATCCAGGCGATCTGGCGCTTCCCCCCGTAGGCCTTGGCCACCGCCGCATCCATCACCCGCACCGAGGCCGCCCAGATGTCGGGACCGGTGCCGTCGCCCCGGATGAACGGGATGATGGGCTGGTCGGGGACGACGAGCTTGCCGCCCTGGATGCTGATCTTGCCTCCGGAAGGGACGGAGCAGGTGGTGTAGGCCATGGGATGGATTCGTTTGCTGGGACACTCAGCCGACGCGTTCCCACGTCGGCAAACCGTCATTAGAACGGGTCGGACCCCGGGTCGGCAAGGGGGACTTCAGGGCGGACGGCGCGCCGCGGGCGCGCTGTGGGCCCGGATCGCCGGCCTCGAAGGGCGCTGGCGTCCGGGGCGGCCGCCGGGGCAGACTCGCGCCCGTCATGAACGTGTTCGTCACCGGCGGCGCCGGGTACATCGGGTCGGTCTGTGTCGAGGAGCTGCTCGAGGCCGGCCATTCGGTCACGGTCTTCGACAACCTCTCCGAAGGCCACCGGTCCGCCGTCGATCCCCGGGCCGCGTTCATCGCGGGCGACTTCAGCGACCGCGGCCTCATCGACTCGGCCATCGGCCAGGCGAAGCCCGAGGCCGTGATCCACTTCGCCGCCCATGCGCTGGTCGGCGAATCGATGACCCACCCGTCGAAGTACTTCCGCAACAACGTCGCCTCGGGCATCAACCTGCTCGACGCCTGCGTGGCCCACGGGGTGAGGAAGTTCGTCTTCAGCTCGACCTGCGCCACCTACGGCATCCCGGAGAAGATGCCCATGGACGAGAGCCTGCCGCAGCGACCGGTCAATCCCTACGGCGAGTCCAAGTTGATGTTCGAGCGTATCCTCTCGTGGTACCGCCAGCTGCACGGCCTGGAGTTCGTGGCCTTCCGCTACTTCAATGCCGCCGGAGCCAGTGCACGCTTCGGCGAACACCATCGCATCGAGACCCACCTCATCCCCAACATCCTGAAGGTGGCCCTCGGCCAGAAGCCGCAGGTGGACATCTACGGCACCGACTACCCGACGCCCGACGGCACCTGCATCCGCGACTACATCCACATCGCCGACCTGGCGCAGGCGCACATCCTGGCGCTGGCCCCGGGCAGGCAGGGCTTCTTCAACCTGGGCAACGGGTCGGGCTTCTCCGTGCGCGAGGTGATCGAGGCCTGCCGACGGATCTCCGGCCGCCCCATCGCGGTGGTGGAGAAGGATCGACGGCCGGGGGATCCGCCCCGCCTGGTCGCCGCCGCACAGAAGGCCGCCACCGAGCTCGGTTGGAGGCCGCGCTATCCGCACCTCGACCCGATCGTCCAGACCGCCTGGGACTGGCATGTGAAGCACCCCGACGGCTATCCGGACTGAGCGGATCGGCCCCTCGCCTCAGGGAACGCCCGGCTGATGATGCGCACCGACCGCCCCAGGATCGACCGGTTGACCCGGCTGCTGGCGTGCCTGTGGATCGTCGCGCTGGCAGCCCGGGCGACGCCGGCCGGGCACCGCACACCCCGTCCCGACCGACTCGCCGGCAGCCGGCCCAACATCGTCTTCATCATGAGCGACGACCAGGGCTACGGGGAGATCTCGGCCCACGGCAACCCGATCCTACGGACCCCGCACCTCGACCGGATGCACGCGCAGAGCCTGCGCTTCACCTCGTACCACGTCAGCCCCACCTGCGCCCCCACGCGCTCGGCCCTGCTGACCGGCCGGCACGAATTCCGCAACGGGGTCACCCACACCATCTTCGAGCGCGAGCGCCTGCGGCCCGATGCGGTGACGCTGGCCGAGGTGCTACGCGCGACGGGCTACACCACGGGGATCTTCGGCAAATGGCACCTGGGCGACGAGGACGCCCACCTACCCGAACGGCGCGGGTTCGACCGGGTGCTCATCCACGGGGGCGGCGGCATCGGTCAGACCTTTCCGGGCAGCTGCGGCGACGCGCCCGACAACCGCTACCACGACCCCGCTCTCTGGAACGGCCGGGCCTTCGAGAAGACGCGCGGCTACTGCACCGACGTGTTCTTCGACCGGGCCGGCGACTGGATGGCCGAATGCGGAGCCCGCGGCAGGCCCTTCTTCGCCATGGTCACCCCCAATGCGCCGCACGACCCCTTCATCATCCCGTCGGAGGAATGGGCCGCGCCGTACCGGGATCGCGGGCTGTCCACCAACGCCATCGCCTACTACTCGATGATCGCCCATCTCGACGCGGCGGTGGGCCGGCTGCTGGCCCGCATCGACGCGCAGGCCTGGGGCCGCGACACGCTGGTGATTTTCCAGACCGACAACGGCCACTCGGTGGACGGGATCTTCAACGCGGGCATGCGCGGCGTGAAAGGAACGCCCTACGAGGGGGGCATCCGGGTGCCCGCCTTCTGGCGCTGGCCCGCCCGACTGCCCATCGGTGTCGACTGCCCGGCGTTGACGGCCCATGTCGATGTCTTCCCCACGCTGGCGGCGCTGGCGGGCGCGGACCTCGGGCCGCTGCGTCGGCTGGTGGAGGGCCGCTCGCTGCTGCCGCTCCTGGCCGACCCGGCCGCGCCCTGGGCCGACCGGCTGCTGGTGACCCACTTCGGCCGCTGGGAATACGGCGAGGCAGCCGCCGCGCGCCACCGGCTCTGCGCGATCCGCGATGCGCGCTTCAAGCTGGTGAACCACCGCGAGCTCTACGACCTGTCGGCCGACCCCGGCGAACGCAACGATCTGGCCGGCGAACGCCCCGACGTCGTGGCCCGGCTGCGCACGGCCTACGACGCCTGGTGGGAGGCGGTGCTGCCCGAGACCGAGGAGAACGACCGGGCCCTCGGGCCCTACCTGAATCCCTTCAAGCAGCGCTACTGGGAGCAGTTCGACCTCCCGCTCGATCCGGACCTGATGGGCCGCATGGACCCGGTCTGGAAATTTGTGCGGCCACGCCCCCGGTGACACCTTGAGCGCCATGAAACGCCCGTCGGACCGGACCGGCCCCAGGACGCTCGCCCATGGCACGGTCCTCGGACTGGCCGGGGTCCTCCTGATGGCCGGCCCCCCGGGCCCATTGCGGGCCGCACCGGCCACGGCGGCGTGGGAGCCCGACCTCGAGGCCGAACCGCACCGCTATTTCCAGCGCACGCCCCGCGACCGGTTCAGCCGGCTGATCCCCGACCTCGCGGAGGGCCGGTTGCCGCTGGACCGGTCCAGCGAGCGCGCCCTCGTCCGGAGCCTGCTCCGCGCCCTCGACATCCCGGAGTCCTCCCAGCTGCTGGTCTTCTCCAACACCAGCCTGCAGCTGAGCCTCATCCACCCGGGCAATCCGCGGGCACTCTACTTCAGCGACGAGCTTTACCTGGGCCATGTGCCCGGCGGAAAGATCGAGGTGGCGACGCTCGACCCCGATCTCGGTGCGGTCTTCTACCTCTTCGACCTGCCGCGCGAGGGATCGCGGGTCAGCGTGGAGCGGGCCCGGCGCTGCATGAACTGCCACGCCAACGAGGACACGATGGAGGTGCCGGGATTGTCGGTGAAGTCGGTCGCCCCGGGTCCGGAGGGGGGCAGCCTGGACACCTTCCGGGCGGGACTCTCCGGCCACGCGGTGCCGCTGTCCGAACGCCTCGGCGGCTGGTACGTCACCGGAACCGGCGGGTTCGACGGGCACTGGGGCAACCGGATGGGCCGGTTGTTCCAGGGCGAACTCGGCGCCACGCCGCTGGAGCCCGGACGGCGCTTCTCCCTGGATCGGTACCCGGTGGCCACCAGCGACTTCCTGGCCCACCTGCTGCATGAACATCAGGTCGGCGGCGTCAACCGGCTGGTCCGGGCCCAGTACCGCTGGCGCGAGGTGCGCCATCGCCATGGCGGGTACTTGCCGCTCGCATCGCCCGCCGACCTCGAGGCCGAGCTGGCCGACTTGGTGGGCTACCTGCTCTTCGCCGGGGAGGTGCCGCTGCCCGCCGGGGGCATCGCGGGGGACCCGGCCTTCCGGGAGGCCTTCGCGCGCAACCGGCGGGAGGTGGAAGGCCGTTCACTGAAGGACTTCGACCTGCGGACCCGCCTGATGCGGCACCGGTGCAGCTACCTGGTGCACACGCCGTTCTTCGACGGGCTGGATCCGGCCCTGCGGCACCGGATCCTGGGCGACCTGGACCGGGCGCTGGCCGATGCCTCGGCAGCCACGACGGGGGCCACGACGGGGACTGGCAAGGGAACCCCCACGGGTGCCGCGACGGGGGCGACCCATACCAATTCGACCCATGCGACGAAGGCGGTGGGCCACGTAACGCCCAACGCGGCCTCGCGCCACCTGGGGGGCGACGAGGCCGCAACGATCCGGCGGATCCTGAAGGCCACCGTGCCGGGGTACCCGGGCGGGGCGACCTGACCGGCGGAGCCGGCTCGTTCAACGCTCGCCGGGAGACCGACGGCGCGGCCGGTCTGCCGTCCGAGGAGGCCGAGGAAACCGGGGCAACAGCGACATCGGCGGGTCCGGACGGCCGACCCCGCAGCGGTCACTTCTTGGACTTCTTCTCGGTCTTCTCGCCGGCGGCGTTCCAGCCGGAGATGCCGGCGGACATGTGCTTCACGTTCTTGTAGCCGAGCTTCTCGGCAGCCTCGGCGGCGGCCTTGTAGGCCTTGCAGCGCGGTCCGCCGCAGTAGGCGACGATCAGCGTGGACTTGTCGGCGGGCAGCGACTTGGCGAGGTCGCTCTCGATGGCGTCGAAGTCGAGGGCGCCGGGCACATGGCCCTTGGCGTACGACTCGGAACCGTTGACGTCGATGAACACGGCCTTCTTGGAGGAGACCAGAGTCTTGACCTCCTTGATGCTGATGTCGGGGTATTCCCCGGCGAACACGGAGGCGGTCACGAACAGGGAGGCGGCGAGGGCAAGCAGTTTCTTCATGGGCCTCCAACTTCGGCCGGAACCCGCCGCAGGCAAGCAGAAACTCTCGGCCTGGAAGGGTCGTGCGGCCCTGCTGCCCGGGGGTCGGCAGGCCGCCGCCGCTTGACCACGCCCGGCGGGATGGTCTCCTGTGGAGACGCCCGGTTTTCCCGCCCGACCACCCGCCACCATGCCGAACCGTCCGCTCTCCCACTGCCACCGCCTCGCGGCCCTGCTGCTCGGGGCGGCCGGCCTGCTGACGGTGGGCCGGGGAGCAGAGGCCACCGTCGGCCGGCACTGGGCCTTCGAGCCGCTCGGCCCGGCCGACCCGCCCGCCCCCCGGACGGCCGGATGGGTGCGCACGCCGCCGGACCTCTGGGTGCTGGACACGCTCGAGCGGGCGGGTCTCGGGCCGTCGCCCGAGGCGGGTCGGGTCGCCTGGCTGCGGCGGGTGCACCTCGACCTGGCGGGCCTGCCCCCGGACCCGGAGGCCGTCGAGGCGTTCGTGCAGGACCAGCGGCCCGATGCGCACGAGCGCGTGGTGGAGTCGCTCCTGCAGTCGCCGGCCCACGGCGAGCGCTGGGCGCAGCACTGGCTGGACGTGGTGCGCTACGCCGACACCCACGGCTTCGAGGTGAACACCGAGCGGCCCCACGCCTGGCCTTACCGCGACTACGTGATCGACGCCTTCAACGGCGACACGCCCTTCGGCCGCTTCGCGGGCGAGCAGCTCGCCGGCGACCAGCTCGGCCGCGACGCCGCCACCGGGTTCCTGGTGACCGCCTCGGTGCTGCTGCCCGGCCAGATCGGCGCAGACGACGTCTCCAAGCGGCTGGCCCGGCAGGACGCCCTCGACGAGATCGTGGTCAACACCTCGCAGGCCTTCCTGGGCCTGAGCATCGGCTGCGCCCGGTGCCACGACCACAAGTTCGACCCGATCACGGCCCGCGACTACTACCAGATGCAGGCCTTCTTCGCGGGCGTGGAGTACGGCGACCGCGAGCTGGGCGACCCGGAGTCGCAGGCCCGGCGCGCCGGGATCGCCCAGGGGCGCGAACGGCTCGGCGTCCTCGGGATGGAGCTGGCGCGTCTCGAGCCGGCGGCACGGCCGGCCACGGCACCTGGGGCGGCGGCGCCGGCCGGCCCGCTCCGGCCGGCGGTCCGGGCCCGCGGCAATTCGGACCGATTCGCCCCGGTCGTCGCCCGGCGGGTGCGCTTCACGGTGCTCGAGACCAACTCGCTGGAGCCCTGCCTCGACGAGCTGGAGGTCTGGGACACCGCATCGCACAACGTGGCGCTGGCCTCGGCCGGGACGACCGTGAGTTCGTCGGGCGACACCACGGTGGAGAACCGCCACGAGCTGCGCTTCGTCCACGACGGCCGGTACGGCAACTCCCGGAGCTGGATGTCGGGCGAGAAGGGCCGCGGCCAGGTGGTGCTGGAATTCCCGGAGCCCCGGCGGATCGAGCGGGTGTCCTGGGCCCGTGACCGGGAGGGCGAGTTCTCGGACCGGCTGGCCACGGCCTACCGCATCGAGGTCGACCGCGGGGACGGCCGCTGGGAGACCGTCGCCGACGCCGGCGACCGGCGGCGCTTCGAGGGCGCGAACCCGGTGTCCGACGACCTCGAGGCCCTGCTGCCCGCGATGGAGCCCGGCGACCGGCGACGGGCGCGGGCGCTGCTGGACGAGCGCCACCGGATCGAGCGGTCCATCGCCGAGGCGGTGGCCCGGCAGCAGGCCTTCGCCGGGGTGTTCCGCAGGCCCGACCGCATTCACCTGCTGCGCCGGGGCGACCCCGAGCAGCCGGCCGAGGAGGTGGGTCCGGCCGTGCCCACGGCCCTCGGCGGATCGCTCCGCCTGGAGGCGGGCACCCCCGAGGCGGTCCGGCGGCGGGCTCTGGCCGACTGGCTGGCGAGGCCCGAGCAGGCGCTGGTGGCCCGGGTGATC
>Ga0194115_10003453_pt1 | contig 17792 bp, 12 predicted proteins | sample TA2MahsurfametaG_3_FD_148656 | JGI IMG/M metagenome (GOLD analysis project Ga0194115, IMG submission 148656) | Freshwater microbial communities from Lake Tanganyika, Tanzania - TA2015002 Mahale S4 surface | ecosystem: Environmental > Aquatic > Freshwater > Lake | place: Tanzania: Lake... | reverse complement strand
GGGCAGTTTTTCGACCAAATCCCGGATGATTTCAAAGGAAGCGGAGCCCGAGCCCACGATAATCCCCGCCCTCAACGTGGTCAAGGCAAAGGAAGCCCCCGTCAAAAGGGTTTCAACGTTTTTGCGGGAGGACAGGTGTTTGGAGAGTTCCTCGGTATTGCTAATCCCGCTGAGGTAAATGACCTGCTGAACGCGGGTTTGCTCCAGACGCTTGCGGAAATGGGTCGCACAGATCTCCTCCATCGCCCCAAAATCCCCGCCCTGGGTGGACATGGAGTGGATCAGGTAATAGGCCACCTCGATATCTTCGGGGATGACCCCCAGGCTGGCTTCGTTAAGGAAATCCACCTCGATCACGGTCAGGCTGTACCCCGCGTATTTTTTGGTATTGAAGCGATCCTTGTCCCGGACGCAACAAACCACCTCGTGGCCCTGGTCCAACAAAACCGGCAGCAAACGCTGCGCGATATAGCCTGTAACGCCAGTGAGGAGGATTTTCATGGGGAGTTTATGTTGGGAGGTTCATGGTCTCAAATGTAGGGTAATCCCAAAAGGCCTGAGCCGGCTCAGGTACAATCATATAATTCTATTAAATCAATACTGCCTGCTTTTGAAGGGAACTTGCACTAGCCGTATTGCACATAACGGTTTTCGGCTTTGCGAAGGTGGCGATTTTCACCACTAAACTTCATTCGAAGCACTAAATTTTGATTAACCACTTCAATGTCATACGAAGCACTGCACCGCCACTTTTGCAAAACCGCTGTTGTGCGTTCGGTGTTCTTTCTCAGTCGTCTGACAGCGTTGGAAAAGACATACTCTTTTGAATTTTTTTTTTTTGGCTTGCGAGCTGGCTGTTGTGAATTGCAAATGTGTATGGCTTTTAGCTTTGGCATATTAATTCAACTTTATATTTTTCTATTTGTTTATCCCAGTTTTCATCATTTTTAAGTATTTCCTCGTATGGATTCTGTATCATTATTGGAATATACTCAGCTTCATTCATTGCTGATCGATTGACTAAATATAACCAATAATCATTCTTTTTTAGTTTCGCCACAGAATACTCATTCCTTGACCAGAAAAAATAAGGTGTTGTACCATCATAAGATTTAACTTCTATAAAACGATTAGGTAATTCATCAAACTCGTGATTATATGATGCTATATCGAAACCTTCATTAACTATGTATTCAGCTACCCAATCTATTTCTTTCTTCTCATTAAGTCTTGCAAATTCAAAATTTAAAACAAACTTTTCGGCTTCTTCTCCATAAATTTGTTGTTGCTCCATTGCTTTCCTAAAATCTTCAATACCAATCTTTCTTTTTTTGATTTCAGGTAATACAGTCTTATCAAATAGTTTTTTGTATCGATTATTTATAATAAAACTATTTAGCTCAATTGTCGGATGAGTTTTAATTGCTTCAAAATCAATCAACAATTGTTTGAAATTTGAATATTTTAAACTAAAAGCTCTGTTGTTGATATGTAAAGACTTGTACATTGTGTCGTGGGATAAATAATCAGAACAAAATATTTTGTGAAATTCATCATCATCTTTTAAGGCCTTGAAAAGATATTCAACGAATTTATCTCTCATTTGACTTATACTATTCAATGAATCAACAACACCGTTACTTAAAGTTAGAAAGTCGTTTTCAACGACTAGTATTTCTGTTTTTATGGCTATTTCAAGACAACCATCAAAAATACTTCTACCATCAATGACCCTATTAAAGAATAATTTGTCAATGTCGTTTCTTGTATATGTGGCATTGGGCTTTCCTTTTAATGTACTGAGTAATTCAAAGAAGTAATTTGGAGTCCCGAAATTTCTATATCTTCTAAGTTCTTCTAGCATAATTAGAGATTAAATCATTAATTATGTCTGTTTCATCATTATTATCAATTCTTTGAAAAAGAGGTATATCATCATTGATAATTTCTTCCATTCGTTCTATTTTCAATCGGAGTCGATTATTAATGACTTCATCTATAGAATCTTTTGACAGTATATAGAAATACTTTGTTAATTGATTTTCATCTAAACCGACTCTGTGAATACGATCTTTGGATTGAATAAAATTAGAACAATTGTAATCTCTTTCTAAATAGATAGCATTATGACAACCTTTATGCAATGAGATTGATTCGGCAACAGAAAAAGGATTGGCAATAATTACTTTAAAATCATTATTGAGTGGATTATTAAAGGCCTTAATAGTTTCCTCTCTTTCTTCCTGTGGAATTTCTCCAATTAGAAGCTTTGATTCAATCCTGTTTTGATTTAAATAAGATTGTAACTCTTTAGCATTTTGTATGAAAATAGTCCAAATAATTACCTTTCCGTTTTCAGGAAAAATTTCCTCTATAAGCAATGATAAAATGCTTCTAAATTTTTTTGGTGTTTCAAGTACTGGATAATTTATAACCTTATTAAAGAACTCGGAATCATTAACAAACTCATCAGTATCTGTGGTAAAAATAGCATTTGGGTCAAATTCACCTGTTAACTCATTATTCTCCAAAGAATCTCTTAAAGTTCTTGATAAAAGAGATGGATTAGTTGATGCTTGTCTTAACCGAATAAGCTTTGCTCTGTTAAGAATATCTTTAACTGTTGCAGAATTATGTTCTTTAAAGTGAGGAAGATATTGGGATTCTATAAAATCATAAATTTCTCTTTGATGCGAATCCATATCAACTGGAATGTACTTTTCTTCTATTGGTGGAAGCTTGAGGTCATTCTTCTTTATTCTAATAAAATAAGGTGCAATGTTGTCTTTTAATTCCTGTACCCGTGCTGATTCAGGCGAGTTATTATTAGTCATATCCTCCAAATTGTGATAATGAAATTTTAGAATTTCTTTAAACTTGAATGGATAGATAAATTTATAAAGGTTGAAAATATCTTGATACCCATTTGGAACTGGAGTACCGGTTAAAATCACTCTCGATACTGCTTCTTTTGATATTTCGGTTACACTTCTTCCCCAAACGCCTTCTGGATTTTTTATTCTATGTGCTTCATCAACAACAACCATTGTTTTGTTTCGCTTCAAAAAATCAATAATGTCATTTTGAAATTTGTCAACACCTCCGTGAAAAATCAAGGTGAGTTCAGGAGAGTTCGGAGAATATAGATGCTCCAGTTTTTGTTTCACTGAAATATCACTATCACCAGACATTCTAAAAGAGTTTGGGTTATATCCAAAACACTCTGAAAATTCATTTTCCCAAGGAGCAAAAGATGAAAGAGGTCCAACGACCAAAAGTTTATTTACGTGACGAGGATCTTCTTTAGGTAAACTTTTCAAAAACGCATATGCTCCATAAACTATTGATGTTTTACCTGCACCAGGCACAGCAAAATTGCAAGAGTTTTGAGCAAATGCCATATGAAAGGATGAAAGCAATTGCAATGGATAGAGTTTTCTTGTCAACGTTTCTTTAAGGACTTCCTGAAAATTGTCAAATTGAGTTACTAAAGATTCATTCACTTTAAACTCATTATCTCTAATTGCTCTGGCATTTTCACTAAACACTTCAAAATTTTCTTCCTCTTTAGAAAATGCCTGTAATTCTTCTTGAATATTTTCTGTGAATTGAAAATCGTAATTATACTTTCCCAGCAACCCTTGAATCTCTTTAATAATTTTTATTCGTGTTTCATCACGAAATGGAATAAAAACGGTGTTCGATTCTATAAAGTAGTTGAGTCTTTTGAGAGAAATTAAAAGTCTTTTGTTTTGTAATAGCGATTCTGTATCTCCATTTATGATAAAGAGATTATCTATGATATTGACATCTATAGAATAGCTCATTATAAGTTCTTGTTTATTTGATATCCAATCCGTTGAATTCTCTTTGTTTTCTCTTGAACTTCTTCAATTTCTTCTGCTGGAATTTTATCAACCTCTATGCTTTCTAATAATTCAATGATATGCGATAAGATTGAAGATGGTGATTTTTTTTGGAGAGAATTGAAGATTTTATCACCTAATTCTTTAACCATTTCTTGAATTTCTGGCTTCGAGAAATTTTTGTGATTTTGTTTTATGGCATCGAAGGCTCTTTGTGCGTTCTTGATATTCTTTTCAGGAGCATCTGCTGCTCTATTGTATTCAACACTTGTTTTGTGCTCTTTTAGGTTTTCAATAAAAGCACTTTCCTTGTTGCCAAATTTTGAGCTTTCAAAGAACTCGTTGTCTCTTGCATTTAGATGAGCTTCTAAATTTGATGAATTTAAATCAATTTCCCCCTCTTTAGGAAGTCTTTTAATTATATCATTGTGTTTATCTAGAAAACTTTCCCAAATTTCTTTCTCACCGAAAAAGTGATTTTCCTTATTTCCTTCAGCAATATTTCTAAACTCCTTACCATCATATTCATTTCTAAAACGTAAATAATCAAATGCTAATATTTTTAAATCATCCACATCACTATCTGTATAACCGTCAAATGCTCTTTTACTTGATTCTCCATAAAAAGTATTTAACCACTTTGTTAAGGATAAAAATTGGTCTTCTCGACTGTCAAGTTGAGTATAAATACCATCATACTCAAGGTACTCAAGATACTCATCCATTACAGCCATTGTTTCTAAATATTTTTTTATTTCCACTTCAGCTTCTCCCATCCAATCAGCAATTTTCCCAATTGCAACATTGTCAAGTTTTTTTAAGTCAATTACTATTTGACCCGTCAATTTCAAGTAAAGTTCTTTTGCTTTTAGATATTTCTCCGTCGCATTGTAGCCAAGCTTCTTATCCTCACCCATTTGAAAAGAAGTTTCTAATTTCTCAATTTCTAGTGGGTTTTCAAGAAGGGTTATTGGCAATACTACTGCTTTAAAATAATCATACTTTTTACTATATTTTTTACCTGATAGTGCACCATCATTTTGAATGTCATTCAATAGCATAGCACGTCTATTACCATCTATTATAATTCCATCTCTCGTTATAATACCTATTTTTAGTTGCCCAAAATCAGCTATATTTTTTTGAGTTTTTTTGTTCGCATCTATCTTTGAATTCCAAAGCAATTTTTCGATTATTTTTTTCCCTTCATCGCTAAATTCATCAATAATCCTACTCTGTTTTTCTAAAGATTTAGTTCTACTTAAAATACGGCCATTGTACTTATTGTAGACTAATAAATCTAAAGGTATTTTATAAACATTCATTGTAACCAAATCATCTTCCCAAGGAATCTCCTGTTTACCGAAAGGATCAGATTGATTTCTATCAATGATTTCTTTAATTTTTTGTATTCTAACTTCTTTATTCATAATTGTTTATTGTTTGCGATGGAAGAAATTTTGTTAACAGCATAGAGAGCAAAAATTTGTTTTATGGGTACTGTAAATTTGTTCTTAAATACTACTTTTTCTGTTTGCTCAAATGTTGAATTTGGGCATCCAACTTTTTCAATAATTTCTGCAATTTCATCTACAAGAATTGTAGGTTCTTTTAACTTCTCAATCGAGATTTGCTTTTCATACATATCTTGGAGTTGAACTTTATTTCCAATCTTTTCAGAAAACCCATTGTTGATGATTTTCAGAAATCTCTTACCACCCTTGAAACTTTCGATAAGAGGTTCTAATTCTTTGTAGTATTCATCTTGAACTTTTTGGACAGGAAAGCCTTCTCCTGTTCCATATTGAATGGAAGTAAACCATTTATTTTTTATGTTACTACTTTTATTAATATCGTAATTAGATAATGTTACTGTTAAATTGCCCTCTTTTAATGGGTGTCTTCTAAATCTTGCGCCTTTGTTTTTTACAGGAGGATTATTAAATTCCTTTAGTTTATAGGTATTTAAATTAAGTATTCCTTCAAGTTTAGGAGTTGTGTTTACAATTAAGTTCTTGGGTTTACTAAGTTTTAGATACTGCAATGTTGTTTTTGCCAAGGCTCGACTAACAGCACAGCAGACAGCATTACCTACAAGTCTCCATTTAGTGTTTTCAGAACCAATAAACTGATAAGTTATTGGGAATCCCATAATAATTGACGCTTCCCTTACAGTAGGTAATCTGTATTCTCCGTCTCCCTTTCTATTAATCTCTGATTTGTAAATAATAGATTCCCTTGAGTTAGCAATTTTAGTTGCAGTTATAGTTCTGCTCGGATTATTACTATTCTCTGGAAAAGACATTTTTCCCATATAAGGGTGGTTCTGTTTCCAAAATTTCGAAAACCTCCACTCAACCTCATAAACTCCAGTATCATAGAAATGATCTGTAATCTGATTCTGAGCAATTCTAATATCATAATTTATGTCTTTTACTTCTATGAAATTTTCCTTCTGAAATGGGGATGGAAAATTTTGTTGAATAGTTTTTATCGATTTATATAACGGTAAGTCTCCTTTTAATTTTGGATTAGAATGAGTTTGCTTGGGAACTATAAGTTTCTTCTGTTTGATAATCTCGCCTGATATTACTCGCTTTCTTGCTTGTATTGATCCATAGTCTGCTGAATTAATTACAGTTGTATTTTCAAATAAATCAATGGCTATTTTATTAGGACTAATGTTATGCTCATTCGCCCAATCGGTTAGACCTAAATCTTTAAAGGTATATGCGGTTTGTAAATATCTTTTGGAATTTACAACGTTTTCCATAAACCAAGCTTTGAGAGTAGAATTTGGTTGATGTTTTTTTACAGCTACTACCTTTAAGAAAGTCTCTGTTAATTTTACTCCTAAAGCTTTATCTGCCTTTCCTGATTTGTTAGAACTTGAAAAGCTAACACAAGGTGGGCTTCCGAGTATGATATCAGTGTTCGGAATAGAGTTGATTTCATCAATAGAATTATCGAAATCTAAAATGTTCTTCGGACTACATTGTAAATTAAAGTTATGATTATAAGTGTCTACAGCAGGTTTCCAATGGTCATAACCGTAAATTATATCATATCCCATTTGTCTGAAGCCTTCGGAAAAGCCTCCTGCTCCACAAAAAAAGTCTATTACTGTTAATTTATTCATCTATGGGTCAAATATACGTTTTTCTAATTTTTCAAATCAATTCAGCGTTGGCAAATAACAGGCTCTTTTGGTTTTTTGAGCGTTGGCTCGTGTGTCGGCAAAACCAAAAGAGCCTGTTTGTGCGGTTGGCTTTTTACACTGACGCACAACTTACTTATAGGCCTGCTCAAACTTCCCCAATACACCCTATGGATGGTTGCTTTGGGCAGTTTTTGTACTCCTTATTTCGTTTCATAGGTTTCGAACGTAAATGGCCCGTTATTGCTTAGTGATTTAAATTTACGGCAAAATACCCCATATAGTCAAGGCAGGACTGAAATTGACATATTAGGTCAAAGCAACCCCAAATCCGTCCTTGCGGAGCCTGTGGGGGCCTTCGGGGCCAACCGCCGCAACCTTAATAGCTTTGCTTGCCGGGGATGACGCCTCGGACCCCGCCGCGGGGTTGCTGGACATCGCCTTGGTAGCGGGGGATGAGGTGAATGTGGGCATGGGGCACGGTTTGGCCGGCGGCGGCATGGATATTGATCCCCACATTGAATCCGTCGGGGTTGAACTGCCTTTGGAGGATGGCTTTGACCTCATTCAAGAGGACAAGGCAGTCCGTTTGCTCCTCGAGGGTCAAGTCAAAGTAATTGGCGCAATGCCTGGCGGGGATCACCAAGGCATGCCCCTCGCTCACCGGGAACTTATCAAAAATGGCATAAGCCATCGCGGATTTCGCGGTCATCGCCCTATCCGGTGGGAGGGTACCGAAGGGACAGGGGGTCGTTTGAATCACGCTGTATGGATCAACGCCTTCATGACGATTAGAGGATTGGAATTCCTGAAATTAGCAAAAAGTTCCAACTAAAGTTGATGTAAGTTCCAAAGATTAGTGCAATTTTTTCTTGCTTGCTTGCTTAGGTGTTTTGAATTTAAATTATCTTTCAGGTCTTTTGTTAAGGAATTCTTCAACTTGTCGGACACGGTGATGGGATATTTCACGAAGGTCGGTCTATTTGGGAAGAAATCGTCGGATTTGACCGATTCGATTTTCGACGGTTCCTTTGTCTTGGCTGGTATAGGGTTTGGTAAAGTAGGTTTCAAGACCCAGGGCGAGTCCTATCGCCTGGTGTTCCGCAAAGGCTTTGTCGTTATCGAAGGTTTGAGTACGCAAGGGATACATTGATTTGTGGAGAATACGACGAATAGATTGGCTAACGGCATTCTTACCCATCATAAAGTCACCTTCGATTTCCCCTATAAGCTTCCAGGATTTAACAATAGCGAGTCTGTACTTTATGGAAATTCGACCGGTGATGATCCCCCGAGATTTGTTTCTGAGACCTCTGTTACGCCTTCCAAGCACATGAAGAAGTTCTTGGTACAATCGTATGAAGGGGCGGTGAACGAGCTTGTTTCCATGCTTAATCGCCAATTTCCATTGATAGAGGCAATCGTAGCTAATGGGGGGATAGGCCAGGTTCTTATCCCCAAACGCTAATCAATTCAGGGCTCCATTTCTTGACCTAAAGACATTGAACTGTAACTTGCGTCATGCAATCGATGAATTAAAGGGCTTTGACTTTTGGGCATAGCGTTCTGTCGTCTTGCGTTGGGCATTTCCGGTGCTGTAACCACCTGCTGTAAGGCCTCTTCGAGCCATATTGCGCCGAAATTCCCTGCAGACGGTCGAAGGATGAACCCCAGTTTGCTGGGCGATTTGTTTTTGAAAACTTCAGTCCAATAGAAGGGCCTCAATTTAACCCTTTATTTAAAACTTAGCTGGATGCGGTTATTTTTCATCTGAAATGCAAAGATTGCATCCCTTGTTCAAACTGAAGAAAAGGCCCTTAGAGAACTTTTTGCCGTTTGTTTTCATAAATTTCACTTATTAGTTGAACTCAGCCAAATAAAAATGTAGTAAAAAGTAAATTTTCAAAGATTTTAGAATTTTAAATTATACTAACCCATTTAGAGGGCCTTTGAATAATAAATAGTATAATGGACCCAAAGGGGTTTTTGCCTTTTATATTTGTAATTACATTTATTTAAATTACTTTAACAAAAATAGTACTATAGAAGATTTTAGGGCGACACTTAATCAATAACAATAATGCAAACAGAAAAAATTAAATCAGAAATTATAGACCTATTTGTAGATAAGGATCCGGCAATATTTGATTTTGATTTATCAAAATGCTTAGACCTTTATTTCAAAATTATAAATTATAAATTAAAAGACCAAAGTACTGAAGATTTAAGAAATTTATATTCGAGCATGGCCAAATCACTCGAAGAAATATTCGAAAATTCTTCAATTACACAAGAACTAACAGATAAATTATGTAAAAATTATGAAGGATTTATAAAAAAAATATATTTTATACTTTTAGAAAATAACAAGATAAAAACTGATATACAGGTCGAAAAATCAAAACATGCTGTAATGGTGTATTTAGCATCACTTAATAAAATAAATAAACATTCTAATGACTCCAATAATGAAGATATAAATAACCCAAATTTAACTGTACGTGTAGAAAAAAAGCAAAATACTGAACTCTCAGAAACAACAAATGCTGAAAATCATAAAAGGCTCTATCCTAATAGTTTAAGTTTTGGAAAATATAAATATTTTCATGAAATTGAACCTAAATATATAAACACTAAATATGAATATTTAATAAAAGCATATATATTGAAAAATGAACAAAGCCATGAAAATCCATTGAAATCAATGAAAGACAGACTAATGTCAACTGAATTTACAATAGGTGCTTCACTAATTATTATTGATTTTTTAAATTTAGATCTCAGCGAAATACTAGAAGAAAATATTCGTTATACGAAGAATTTTATGCAATATATAGAAAATGAAAAAAAGAGATATGCAAATAATTCTGAAAAATTTGTCCCGCTAAGTTTTACTCAAATTGATTTACTTAAAGAAAAAATCGAAAGTGGCTTCGTTGAAGAGATAATTCTAAAAACAGATTGTCGCTTGCGGATACTCGGTGAAGGTGGCTCAGGTAAAACAACTACACTACAAAATCTTATTTATAAGGACTGTATTAATTGGATAGAAAACAGAGATTCCGCAAAAATCCCGGTATTGATTATATTATCCAATATTTCGGCTAATGAAACAATAATACATTACATTTCTAAAAAGCTAACAATTAATACAGAATACGTAGAGGAATTAATGGAATTAAATGAACTTACATTGTATATTGATGGATTAAACGAAATTGCAGGCAATAATTCTAGAAGTAATAAAATACTAGAAATAAAATCAATATTAAGTAGATTTCCGATTATTAACTTAATTATTACAGATCGATATGAATTTGATAGCTATCAAAACAATGTTTTTAATCTACCCACATTTATTGTAGAAAAACTAAACACTAATCAACAAATTGAATTTGTAAATAAATACTGCGCAACATCAGATATACATCACTCAAATGTATTACAAACTTTAAAAAATAAAACCAATATTCATGATTTGTTATTAAAACCTTTGATATTAGCAAGATCAATTGAAATAATTCGGGTAGAAAATGATTTACCAGAACTAGAGAGTGAAATTATAGAGCGTTTCATAGACATAATGTTACGCAGAGAAAAAGATGAAAAAAATGATACGCTTCTAAATATAAATAATTTCAAAAATTTATTATGCAAAACTGCAAATCAAATTTTCAAACAATATTCCTCAAATAGATCAATTAGAGAAACCGAATTCAATCAAATTTTAGTGGATTCATGCAATCAATTAGGAATTGAACAATATTATGCATCCCATACATTAAAATTAGGTTTTGAACTAGAAATTTTATTAAAAAATGGTGATATGGTTAATTTTTATCACGAAAGTTATTTTAATTTCTTTTGTTCTTTATACCTTGATAAGTTTATTTAGAAATGTACGAAAAACTTTTTTCAGAATACGATCCGAGATCAATATCATCCCATCCTATCATATTATTATATTTAGAAAGGCAGAATGAAGAAAATATATTAGTAATGATAGACGAACTATTTGCACTGCAAATATGGAATTTACCTTCTGAAATATATAAGAGAAAAAACAATCCCAGCATTTATGAAAGGGTAAAATTTCATTTTCACCAACAATTTTCAAATTGGATTCAAGAAAGAACTGATTATGCACAGAGAATCAATCAAAGAATTAAATATCCTAACGTACCTTTTAATTTACAATTAGAATTTAGAAACGGATTAATTACCCTAAAGAATTTAAAATTTTATGAAAATGGATTAGATTGTTTGTTACAATTTATTTCAAGCCCAAACGCAAGTTATATTGAATCATTTCTCAAAACAAATCTGTCTTATCTAATTGATAAATTTGAAGATGATGAGGTCGAATATATTTTAAAGAATATATTTTATTCATATTCTTTAAGATTTAGCTATTCGATAGAATTATTTATTTATTATATTTCCATAAACCTTTGTAATTCTTCAAAAATTCACAATCTATCACTAAATTTCAAACAATTGTTATCAGAGATACAACATTGTTTTGTTAATAATAACAATTTCAAAGACAGAAAAAAGTATTTATCGATACTTAGTTTAGAAATAATAATAAATAAAAAAATTGACTTTGAGTCGGAATTCATAAAAGAGATAACAAATAAAACTTTATGTAATCTGCCAAAAGGCACTATATATAATTATGATGTTTTTACCTTCCTAAATACACATAATTGTAATTTTGCAAATATAGATTTAAATGATGAACTAAGTTACTTTATTAGAAGACTAAATGCAACTTTAATAAAAGTAGAAGAATCAAATCTAAACGAAAAATTAACATTATTAAACCATTTAATACATAATTCCCATACATATATATATTATTTTTTCTTGCTATTAAAATATTCAGTTAAACCTTTGCCTTTAATTGAGGAATTCATAAGGATAATTGATAATTTAAGAAGTTCCTTTAATGAAGTAATATGGTATCACGAGTATCTCAATTTTACCCCGATTCAGGGCTATATTGATTCATGCAGTAAAGATGGTTTTAACGTCATGATTGATGAAAAATCAAAAAACGCAGCAATTTCCAGGAATAAAAATTATTTAGATTCACACTCAGAGTACATAAATAGACTTTATAACGGTTTTCTACCATATAATTTAGTAAAAGAGTTTATTTTTTTTCTGCCTAAAACTTTTTCTACTAATCATACGAGTAAACAATCATTTCGACCTTTATCTGAGGATGAACTAACTTACACATTTACCCTTAAGAATTTTCATTTAAACACGATTGATTATCGAAATAGAAAAAGTATTTTAAAATTTCAGTCTTTTAATAGCGATAATTTTGAAATTATTAGAGAATATTCAATAAAAAAACTATTCACATCTCTTGAGACAACACTTATTGATTTTTCTTATAATTTGCTTAATTTTCCATCACCAATTACAAGTTTAGAATACGAGTTTAAAAATTCTTCTACGATTGACTCATTAACGTGGTTTAAAAACAATGAGAATGAGTTTTGGGGGTTATTGAAAGAAAAAAGACCTGATCTGTACCTTAAGATATATATAAAAGAAAATCATTTAAAAGAAAGTTTTGATAGAATAATAAATTATCACAACTCTAAATCTGTTGTAGAAGGTCATGTTTTAAGGAGATGCAAAGGAGGGCTCATAGTAGAAATTGAAGAAATAGAAGCCTTCTTGCCCGGTTCCCAAATTGACGTCAAACCGGTCCGCGATTACGATCAGTACGTTGGCAAAACCATGGAGTTCAAGGTGGTGAAAATCAATCCTGTCCTACGGAATGCGGTGGTTTCTCACAAGATTTTGATTGAAAGCGATATCGAGGCCCAAAAGGTGGAGATCATGAGCCGCATGGAAAAGGGCCAGGTATTGGAGGGTACCATCAAAAACTTGACCGATTTCGGCGTATTCGTCGATTTGGGAGGTGTCGATGGTCTATTGCATATCACCGACATGAGTTGGGGACGCATCAGCCATCCATCTGAAATGGTCAAATTAAACGACAAAGTCCAGGTGGTGGTCATCGATTTTGACGATGAACGCAAGCGTATTAGCCTTGGCATGAAGCAGTTGACCGCTCACCCTTGGGAGGCCTCCACGGCCGGTCTCGAAGCGGGTTCTATTGTAGAAGGTAAGGTGGTCACGTTGGTCGATTACGGCGCTTTCTTGGAAATCGCTCCGGGTGTCGAAGGATTGGTGCACGTTTCCGAAATGAGCTGGTCCCAGCATCTTCGTAATCCCCAAGATTTCATCAAGCAGGGCGATGTGGTCAAGGCCGTCATCCTGTCAATCGACAAAGAAGAGCGCAAAATGTCTTTGGGCTTGAAGCAACTCTCCCCCGATCCTTGGTTGACCATCCGCGAGAAATTCCCCGCGGGCACCCGTCTTAGCGGTCGGGTTTACAATTTGACCAATTTTGGTTTATTTGTCGAACTTGGTGAAGGGGTTGACGGCTTGGTGCACGTTAGCGATCTTTCCTGGACCAAGAAAATCAACCATCCTTCTGAATTTGTCAAGAAGGACCAAATGTTGGATGTCATCGTTCTGGAAATTGACACCGAAGCCCGTCGTTTGAGTTTGGGCCACAAACAATTGGAAGAGAACCCCTGGGATACGTTCGCGACCATTTTCTTCGAAAATTCAGTCCACCAGGGTACCATTGTCAGCGTTGATAACAAAGGCGGTATGGTCCAGTTTTCCTACGGTGTGGAGGCCTTTGTTCCCAAAAAACAAATGCTTCAGGCCGATAATAAGTCCCTCAAAGTAGAGGACAAGGCGGACTTCAAGATTATTGAGTTCAACAAAGAAAACCGCCGTATTGTTGCATCGCATGCCCGCACTTGGAATATATTCGCAAAGAATACTATTCACGTGGGAACAGTTGTTGAAGCGTCTTTCTTAGGATGTACAGTAAAATTTGAAAGTCATAATGTCAGAGGAGAAGTCAATTATGCTAATATGAAAAAACCAAATAATGAAATTCTGAAAAAAGGTGAAAAAGCACAATTCCAGGTAATTGGAGTGGCCAAAGAAGGCCAATACATTTCTGTCAAATACTATCTAGAAATAAACTAAACAAATTAAATATTTACCAAATGCAAAACTTAAAAAGATTAAGTTTACAATGAATGAATTAGTATTATTTTCATCACAAAATATAATTTCAAAATCCTTTTGTAATAATCTTATTTGACCAAACGTCGAATTCCTTTTTCAAAGCGGGAAGTAGGACTTCGAAATCATTTGGATAAGCTTTAATTAAACTCGTCTGACCTAACAAATGACTTCCATCTAAAATATTAAAGACTACTTTCATATTTATATCTTCAAATAAAAGTTTAGTTCGTGCATACAAAAAAGCTCTCTCATTTTTATCCAAAATTTCATTTAAACTTTTCTTTTCAACATCCTGAATATTTTGTGAGGGATAAATCTCTTTAAGAATAAAAACAGCAATCATAAGATAGATATCATCTACGGTATTATCAAAAGTTGGTATAATTACGATGGGGTCACTGTTTTCTTGAAGACTTTGTAAAATAAGAGCAGATCTGTCATTCTCGGTAAATTGAATTATATGGGATGGGTTTATACCACTATTATTGCGGTGAGAATGTCCAACCAAGATTACTGCTGTTGTTGTTGCCATATCAAATAGAATTATAATAATAATTAATGACGAATATAAAAAACTAAAATAAAAGATAAATATTCAAAATTTTTCTTCTTTATCATCTAGGAAACTTTTTGACTAAAAAACTAAATGAAGATTGTTAAATAGCACGAAAACATTTTCTCTTTATTTTGGATTTATCATCTTCAAAATCGTATATCAATTTTAAGTCTTCAAAATTATCCATTCGAATAAGTTTGTAATACTGCTATTTAAGTGCTAAGTTTTGCTCATTATTTCGTTCCGTAGGTTCAGAGGGTAAATAGCCCATTACTGCTGAGTGAATAGGGTTGAATTTACGGCAATATACCCCATACAGTCAAGGCCGGACTGATATTGACATGTAAGGTCAAAGCAAGCCCCAAGTCGTCCTTTTGGGGCCTTTGGGGTCTTTCGGCCCAACCTAATAGCTTTGCTTGCCGGGGATGACGCCTCGGACGCCGCCGCGGGGTTGCTGGACATCGCCTTGGTAGCGGGGGATGAGGTGGATATGGGCATGGGGCACGGTTTGGCCGGCAGCGGCATGGATATTGATCCCCACATTGAATCCGTCGGGGTTGAACTGCTTTTGGAGGATGGCTTTGACCTCATTCAAGAGGACAAGGCAGTCCGTTTGCTCCTCGAGGGTCAAGTCAAAGTAATTGGCGCAATGCCTGGCGGGGATCACCAAGGCATGCCCCTTGCTCACCGGGAACTTATCAAAAATGGCATAAGCCATCACGGATTTCGCAATCATCGCCCTATTCGATGGGAGGGTGCAGAAGGGACAGGGGACCGTTTGGTTCATGCCGGAGGGTTGAACGGTTTGATGGTGCTTGGGCCCGCTTTAGATTTTCCACTCCCCAAACCCCCGATTCGCGATTAGGTAATCGCAGCTGCTTTGGAGTTGTTGGATGCCGCTAGCCCGCCACGAATCAAAAGGCCTGTTGCCCAGCAAGGCGATTTGAAATTCTTTTTGGAAGCGGCTCGGTTGGCTTTGGTACAAAATTTCCCAGTATTGGAGAATACTGTCTTTTTGTTTTTCGATCAAATCGGGAGAAGGGATTTTGTCTCGCTTTTGGTTGTTGATTTTGGAATCCGAAGGAAGCAAATTCCAAAGGTCATTATTTTTCCAAATCGAAAAGGGTATCACATGATCAATATCGTAGGAAGGCATTTTCTTTCCGGTCCAAACACAAAATACCTCGCCCTCCCGTTTGAGTATTTCCCGGTAAATCTTCTTGGATTCCGCGATTTCCCTTTCGGTAATTGGGCTTCGAAGGACTTCGTTAACCACCTTGGCCATGGACAAATTTTGCCTTGAAGCATTCACCGAAAATTCGGCCCATTTAAAAAGAATCGAATCCTGCCCATTCATAAAGCTACCCAAAATCTTGAAGGCCTCACCGTATTCCACCGGAAACGAGAAAGTCCCAAAATTTTGGATCAAAAATTCCCGGTCCATGACGGCCTTGCTCTTGCGCAAGGGTTTGTTCTCGTATCCAAAAATCGAATAGTATTCATCGCTTATCGATCGGCCTATGTATTTCATGGGCATTTGGGTAATCGTGTTGCGCAGAATTTTGGCCAAATCAAAGAAATCAGATTGTATCGCCGGTGGAATGCCCTTATTCCTGAGGTCGTTGTAAAAAGCCGAAAAGCCCCCTAGGTCCCGGTAGGCCGAAATAATCATTTCGAAGGCCCTTCCAAAAGCCAGTTGGGTATCCCCGTTGATTTGGGGTAGAATGGTTTTGGATTCCAGGATGGGGTAATAGTACAGGAGCCACTTTTCGATCAGCAAGCCGGTAGGGAAATGCACGCGCTCCTGATGGTAGGTAACATAAGGCGAATGGTCTTGAAGGATGTCAATAACACCACGCAGCAGGGCAAATTTGTAGGTCGTCGATTTGCTATCCTGCTCAATGATTTTGTGAATATTATAAAAAACTTCCTTATGCATGAGATATCGCGTTGTCTACCCCCCTACCCTTGCGCGGAAATGGGCCTGGGTTTCGGGGTCGGTGCAATAGACATAACACCCTCGGATACCGCGGGTGAGGAGGGTTCGGTAGGTGTTTTGGATGATTTGGGTGAGGCGGCGGGCCCCTTCGATGGGCTGATCGCGCAGGACTTGCTTGTAGCCGTAGATGGAGCGGTCCATGCTCGACCTTTGGGAGGGGTCACCCTGAACCTTCCCGTCGCGCACCACTAAATCGGGGCCGATGATGACGCCGATATAGGAAGCTTCGAGCCCTTGGCAGGTATGGATGCAACCGATTTGGTCAATGGAATCCGGGCGGATGATCCAGGCGGGCCCGTCTTCGGAGAGGTTCCATTGCATCCCGAAGCCAAATTCGGGCAGGACGATGTCCATGGCCTTGGGATCTCTTTTGCTTTTCCAGTCCCAGCAATAGCCGGCCACCAGGCGGGATTTGTTGTCCTGCCGGTTGCGATCGCGGATCAGGCCCCGAAGTTCGTTGGGGCTGTCCACCACCCGAAAATCGTAATTCAAATCGTACAAATCTGTATGGGCTGTTGGACGAATCTGTAATATATCGTCTATGAGCGATAGGTATCCATCCGAGCCGTTGCAACGAAACTGCGAAGGGAGCGCGTATTCGTGGATTGAGGCCCCCGCTTGCTGGGCCCAATTCCGGATGTTTTGGGCGGATCCGATGTCTTTGAGGGTGACCTGTTGGTGGTCGTCCACAAAAAAGACCGAACAATCCGCGGTTTGGATGATTTCTTTGATTTGGTTTTCGCCTTGGTTGCCGTAAAGCCCGGATTTTTCGTTGAGGCGATGGGCTTCGTCCACAACCAACACGTCCATTTGGCCCGCAGGGGCCTCTACATAGGCGCCCGATCCTTTGAACAGGGCCTGTATGCGGGTTGGGGCCAGGGTTCCGGTGAGTTTGGCCTTAAAGACTTCGCGGGGCGCGGAGTTTTTGGTGACGTAATGCACCATTTTCTGGCGGCGGGTCAGTTCCACCAGGAGGTTGATGGCCACCACCGATTTGCCGGTCCCCGGTCCGCCCTGCACGATCATGACCTGCTTGCCTTTGGTTTCGGCCTCTTGGGCCAGGTGAAGGGCGGTTTC
>Ga0194115_10003452_pt1 | contig 17795 bp, 16 predicted proteins | sample TA2MahsurfametaG_3_FD_148656 | JGI IMG/M metagenome (GOLD analysis project Ga0194115, IMG submission 148656) | Freshwater microbial communities from Lake Tanganyika, Tanzania - TA2015002 Mahale S4 surface | ecosystem: Environmental > Aquatic > Freshwater > Lake | place: Tanzania: Lake... | reverse complement strand
AGATGGCGCGTGACCTGCGCCACGCCACGGTCTACGTCAGCGTCTTGGGGACCGAGGCCGAGAAGACCACCGCGTTCGAGGTCCTTGGCGGCGTGTCCGGCCATCTGCGCAGCCGGGTGGGGAAGGCGCTTCGCCTCCAGTTCGCCCCCGAGATCCACTTCCGGCTCGATGAGTCGGTCGCGCGCGCGGCGCGGATCGAGACGCTGCTCGCCTCGCTGCATCAGCCCCCCGCCGCCGATGCCGCACCGGAAGACCACCGGGACGACTGACGGCGTCCTCCTCGTCGACAAACCGGTCGGCGTCTCGTCGCACGACGTCGTGAGCACTGCGCGCCGGGCGCTGCATGAGTCGCGCATCGGGCATGGCGGGACGCTCGATCCCTTCGCGACGGGCTTGCTCGTGCTCCTCGTCGGGCGCGCGACGCGCCTCCTCCCGCATCTCTCAGGTGAGCCCAAGGTCTACGAGGCCACGATCCGATTCGGCGCGGAGACCGATACCGAGGATCACGTCGGTTCGGTGACGGCCGAGGCGCCGCTCCCCACACGCGAGGCGCTGCTCGCCGCGCTCCCGTCTTTCGTCGGGACGTTCTCGCAGGTGCCCCCCGCCTACTCGGCCAAGCGAGTCGATGGCGAGCGTGCCTACGCATTGGCGCGTCGCGGCGAGACCGTCGACCTCGCGCCGGTCACGATCCAGGTGCATCGCTGGGAGGTCCTCGCGCTGCGAAGCGCGGCCGATCGGCGGATCGCCGAGGCCGACGTGCGCATCACCTGTGGCGGAGGGACCTACATCCGTTCGCTCGCGCGAGATCTCGCGCGTGCCGTCGGGAGCGCGGCGCACCTCACCGCGTTGCGTCGCACCCAGAGCGGGCCATTCCGGGTCGAGGATGCGGTCACGCTCGAGTCGTTGCGCGAAGTATCGAAGCCGACCGATGTGCCCTCGCCCACCACGCCGATGATGACGCTGACGCTGCTCCCGCCGCTCGCGGCGCTGCCAGAGCATCCAGTGCAGCCCCTCGCCGCTGAGGAGATCGCCAAGATCGTCCGTGGCATCGACATCCCCGCGCGTGTCGAGGGGAATTGGGGCGCGCTCACGAATGCCGCGAGCGGTGCGCTGGTCGCCCTCGCCGAGCGTCGTGCCGACCGCTGGCAACCGCGCGTGGTGATGCATGAGGCCTGATCAGGTGACCCCGATCCCCGCGCTCGCGGGTGGCACGGTCTGCACCGTCGGGACCTTCGATGGGGTCCATCGAGGCCACCGACTCGTGCTCGATCGGCTCGCGACCGCTGCGCGGGAGCGCGGGTTGCCCTCGGTCCTCGTCACCTTCGCCCCGCATCCGCTGCAGGTGGTGAATCTGGCTGCGGCGCCGCCACTGCTCACGGCCGGGGTCGAGAAGACGGAGTGCCTCGCGGACAGCCCGCTCGATTACGTCGTCGTGCTTCCCTTCACGCGCACCCTGGCCGCCTACGATGCGGAGGCCTTCGTCGATCACGTCCTTCGCGATCGGCTCGGCCTGCGGCATCTGCTGATCGGCTACGATCACGGTTTCGGCCGCGGGCGCTCCGGGGATGTCTCGGTGTTGCAGGCCCTCGGTGCGGCGCGAGGCTTCGGGGTCGAGGTCGTCCCCGCGGTCGAGGGGAGCGACGGCCGACCGATCTCCTCCACCTCCATCCGCCGGGCGATCGCTGGGGGTGATCTCGATCGCGCCGTAGATGGGCTCGGTCGTCCCTATGCCATCGCGGGGACGGTGGTCGCTGGGGCGGGGCGGGGACGGGACCTCGGGTTCCGTACGCTGAACATCGCCCTTCCTGACGTTCATAAGCTGCTCCCGCCGGACGGCGTGTACGCGGTGCGGGTCCAGACCCGCGCGGGGGCCATCGGCGGGATGATGAACCTCGGGGGGCGGCCGACCTTTGGGGAGGCCGAGCGAACCGTTGAGGTCCACGGATTCGACGTCAACGGGGATTTCTACGGGCAGTGGGTGCGGGTCGACCTCGTCTCCCGGCTTCGGGAGACGCAGCGGTTCGAGGGGCCTGAGGCGCTCGTCGCGCAGCTCCAGAAGGACGAGGCCGCCGCCCGGCGCCTCCTCGGCTGAGCCCCGTGGCCGGGCCCGTCTGGCCACACGTGCCCGAGGCACGCAACCCCTTGCGAGTGATTGACTTGGATGTCGGTGAGGGGTACTCTTCGAGGTTGCGTTCCAACCGTTCCCCCTATCCCGCGTCTGCATGCAGAACGTGAAGTCTCGGCTCCTCGTGATCGCGGCCCTTATCGCCGCTTCCGTCTGGGCCCTCTTCCCTCGTCAGGTGGTCGAGCGCGTCAAGCGCGACGGGGTCTTTGTCTATGACACCGTCTCGCGTGTCCCGCTCAAGCGCGGGCTCGATCTGCAGGGCGGGATCCAGCTCACCCTCGAGGTCGACCAGTCGCGGCAGACCATCACCGATGTGAGTGATGCGCTCGATCGCGCGATGAAGGTCGTGCGCACGCGTATCGACGAGTTCGGCGTCGCCGAGCCCGTGGTGCAGAAGCTCGGCAACGACCGGATCATGGTCGAGCTCCCGGGCATCGAGGATCCGCGTCGCGCCGAGGAGGTCGTGCAGCGCGCGGCCTTCCTGCGCTTCCAGATCACCGATGAATCGCAGGCGCTCGAGCGGGTCGTCCCGCGTCTCGATGGCCTCGTGAAGGAGCAGGGGCTCGCCGCGGCGACCGACTCGGCGTCCCGTCCGGCGGCGAATGCCCTCGGGTCATTGCTGCAGACGGTCGACTCGACCGCGAACGCGGACACGGCGGGCACCTCGACCGATGGGCCGTTCCGTCGGTCGCTCGTCCCGGGCCAGCTCCCTGGCCAGTACCTCGTCACCTCCGCCGATTACGGGCAGATCGACGCCCTCCTCCGGACGCCGGGGATCCAGGCGGCGCTCCCGCCGGGCAAGGACGTCCGCTGGGGCACCGACTCGCTCGTCTCGGGGACGCAGGTCTACCGCACGCTCTACGTGCTCGAGTCGCGCGCGATCATCGACGGCACCTATCTCGTCGACGCCAAGCCGAACCAGGATCCCCTCGAGGGCGCGAAGGTCGACTTCGTGTTCAACAACGAGGGCGGGCGCCGCTTCCGCAACGAGACGGCGAAGCACATCGGCGACAACATGGCGATCGTCCTCGACGACAAGGTCATGAGCGCCCCGGTGATCCAGAGCGCGATCGGTGCCCGCGGGCAGATCACGATGGGCGGCCGCGACCTGCAGGCCGCGCAGGACCTCGCGCTGGTGCTCCGCGCCGGTGCGCTCCCCGTGCCGCTCAAGGTCGCGGAGTCGCGGACCATCGGGGCCAGCCTCGGTGAGGATGCGATCCGGCAGGGGCTCCTCTCGGGCGCGCTGGGCTTGGCGCTCGTCGTGCTCATCATGGTGGTCTACTACCGCTTCTCTGGCGTCCTCGCGATCTGCGGGCTCGCCTTCTATGTGCTCGTGACCCTGGCGATCCTCGCCGGCTTCGACGCCACGCTGACGCTGCCGGGGCTCGCGGGTTTCGTGCTCTCGATCGGCATGGCGGTCGACGCGAACTTCCTGATCTTCGAGCGCATCCGTGAGGAGCTCGACGCGGGTCGTTCCCTGCGTATGGCGATCGATGACGGCTTCGATCATGCCTGGAGCGCGATCGTCGATACGCACGTCACCACCGCGCTCACTGCGGCGATCCTCTACCAGTTCGGCACCGGGCCGGTCCGCGGCTTCGCGGTCGCCCTCCTCGCCGGCATCTTCGCCTCGCTCATCTCGGCGATCTATGTCGTGCGCACCCTCTTCCTCCTCTGGCTGTCGAAGAATCAGACCGCCAAGACCCTGAGCATCTGATGCTGCGTATCCTCCACAACGCCTCGTGGGACTTCCTCAAGCAGTGGAAGCTCTCGGTCATCACCGTCGCGGTCTTCGTGATCCCGGCCGTGATCCTGATCCCGATCCGCGGCTTCAACTACAGCATCGAGTTCACCGGCGGCACCCAGATGGAGCTCACCTTCCGTGAGGCGCCGGCCATCGCGGACGTGCGCGCGGCCATCAGCGGGGCCGGGCTCGGTGATGCCGAGATCTTCACCTACGGCGCCCCCACCGAGATCGTGATCCGCGCGCAGGAGTCGCAGCAGGTCGCGCAGCTTGAGGCGGGGGCCGAGACGGTCAGCCAGCAGATCGAGCGGACCCTCCAGGCGCGCTTCGGCGGCGAGTCGTTCGTCATCGGGCGGACGGCCGCCGTGAGCCCGCGCGTCGGGAGCGAGCTCCGGTCCCAGGCCGTGATCGCGACCTTGATCGCCTTCGCCCTCACGCTCGTGTATCTCGCGTGGCGCTTTGAATGGCGCTTCGGCGTCGCGGCGATCATCGCGACGTTGCACGACCTCGCGGCCTCGCTCGCGTTCATGATGTACATGGACCTCGAGATCTCGATCTTCGTCGTCGGTGCGGTGCTCACCGTGATCGGCTACTCGATGAACGACACCGTCGTCGTCTTCGACCGCGTGCGTGAGAACCTCAAGGCGCATCGCAAGATGCCGCTCTACGAGCTGCTCAACCGTTCGGTGAACGAGACCCTCCCGCGCACGGTCATGACCGGCACCACGACGCTGGCGACGCTGCTCGCCCTGCTGATCTTCGGCGGCTCGGTCATCCGGCCCTTCGCCTGGGTGCTCCTCTTCGGCATCCTCGTCGGGACCTTCAGCTCGATCTACATCGCCTCGCCGTTGCTCCTCTGGATCGAATCCAAGTGGCCGCATCGCAACGAGGCGGCGCCCCAGACCCGCGCCGCCAAGGCGTGAGCACGGAGTCATCCGCGGGTTCGGGGCCCCGGCGCCAGGACGGCGTCGGGGCTCTGTCGTTCCCACCGGTCCCCTTCATCGATTCCCACGCCCATCTCGCGGGGGAATCGTTCGACACCGACCGTGACGGAGCGCTCCATCGTCTCCGTGCGGCCGGTGGGCACGGGGTGATCTGCATCGGTGAATCCCTCGCGGCCGCGGCCCGGGCGCAGCAACTCGCTGAGCGGCATCCGGGCGACGTCTGGTGGACCGCTGGCATCCACCCGCACGATGCCGCCGACTACGATCCGCTGCGCGACGCCTCCGCCATCGAGGCAGCCATGCACGAGGGGGCCGTCGCCGTCGGTGAGTGCGGCCTCGACTATCACTACGATCACTCGCCGCGGGCGCAGCAGCGCCGCGCCTTCGCGGATCAACTCGCGATCGCCCAGCGCACCGGGCGGGCCGTCGTGGTGCACACGCGCGAGGCGGTCGACGACACCATCGTGATGGTGCGTGAGGCCGGTCAGGCCGGCGTCCGCGGCGTCCTTCACTGCTTTGGCGGCCCCGCGCCGCTCGCGGAGGCGGCGCTCGCCGTCGGGTGGTACTGCTCCTTCAGCGGGATCATCACCTTCAAGAAGTGGGACGACCTCGACCTGCTACGCCTGATCCCGGAGGATCGGCTCCTCGTTGAGAGTGACAGCCCCTTCCTGGCCCCCGTACCGCATCGAGGCCATCGCAACGAACCCGCTTGGTGCGCGTACACCCTGCGGCGGCTCGCCGAGGTTCGAGGCGTCGATCCCATCGCCCTCGGCGAGGTGGTCGTGCACAACACCCGTCGACTCTTCCAGCTCTGACCTCGGACGTTTCCCCCACTCCGTCCCCCGAGTAGGATTCCCCCCATGACCGTCCCATCCGATATCGAGATCGCGCAGGCCGCGACCCTGCGCCCCATCACCGACGTGGCCGCCGAGATCGGCCTCGGCCCCGACGACCTCGACCTCTACGGCAAGTACAAAGCGAAGGTCGCCCTCGAGCTCACGACCCGCCCCGCCAAGGGGAAGCTGGTGATCGTGACGGCGATCAACCCGACCGCTGCCGGCGAAGGGAAGACCACGACCTCCGTCGGCCTCGCGCAGGCGCTGCGGAAGATCGGGACCAATGCGGTGCTCTGCATCCGTGAGCCCTCACTCGGCCCCGTGTTCGGGTTAAAGGGGGGCGCGGCCGGCGGCGGGTACGCGCAGGTCCTCCCGATGGACGACATCAACCTGCACTTCACCGGCGACCTCCACGCCATCTCGTCGGCGCATGCGCTGTTGAGCGCGATGCTCGATAACCATCTCCAGCAGGGGAACGCCCTCGATATCGATCCGCGCCGCATCACCTGGCCGCGGACGATCGACATGAACGACCGCGCGCTCCGCAAGGTGATCATCGGGCTCGGCGGGCCGAGCGAGGGCGTCGTCCGCGAGGAGCGCTTCGTGATCATCCCGGCCTCTGAGATCATGGCGATCGTCGCGCTCGCGACCAGCGCCTCCGACCTCGAGGAGCGTCTGGGCAATATCATCGTGGGCTCCACCGCCGGAGCCGACCGCAAGCCGGTCTATGCGCGCGATCTCAAGGCACACGGCGCGATGGCGATGCTGCTCAAGGACGCGATCCGCCCGAATCTCGTGCAGACGCTCGAGGGTGGCCCCGCCTTCGTCCACGCCGGCCCCTTCGGCAACATCGCGCACGGCTGCAACTCGACCCTCGCCACGCGCGCCGCGCTCGCCGTGGGCGATGTCGTCGTCACCGAGGCGGGGTTCGGTTCCGACCTCGGCGCGGAGAAGTTCTTCGACATCAAGTGCCGCTTCGGTGGGATCACACCCGAGGCCGCGGTGCTCGTCGCCACCATCCGCGCGCTCAAGATGAACGGCGGCGCCAAGAAGACCGAGCTCGCCACCGAGGACCTGAAGGCACTCCGCGCCGGCGTGGTCAACCTCGAGCACCACATCGCGAATGTGCGGCAGTTCGGGATGGAGCTCGTGGTGGCGATCAATCGCTTCGGCACCGATACCGATGCTGAGATCGCGATCGTGCGCGAGGCGGCGGAGAATGCGGGGGCGCGCGTCGCGCTCTGCGAGGTCTTCGCGAAGGGTGGGGCGGGGGGCGAGGCCCTCGCGCGCGAGGTGCTCGACATCCTCAAGAGCGGCAGGTCCACGTACGCGCCGCTCTACGACGCCGCCAAGCCGATCAAGGAGAAGATCGACACCATCGTGAAGAAGGTCTACGGTGGCGAGGGCGCGGATTATAGTGCCAAGGCCGAGCGCGCCATCGCGTATCTCGAGAGCATCGGACTCGGGAACACCCCGATCTGCATGGCGAAGACGCAGTACTCCCTCTCGGACGATGCGACCAAGCTCGGGCGCCCCTCGGGCTTCCGCGTCACCGTGAACGATGTGTATCCCGTCGCCGGTGCGGGCTTCGTCGTCGCGCAGTGTGGCGAGATCATGACGATGCCGGGGCTCCCCAAGGCCCCCGCCGCCGAGCGCATGGCCATCCTCCCCGATGGCTCGATCACCGGACTCTTTTAGGAGCGCACCATGTCCGTACGCACCCTGAGCACCGAGGCCGCACCTGCGGCGATCGGTCCCTATAGCCAGGCGACGATCGCTGGCGGCTTCCTCTTCACCGCCGGCCAGATCCCGCTCGATCCGGCCACGATGGAGGTCGTCGCGGGCGATATCGTCCCGCAGACGCGTCGTGTCCTCGAGAACCTGCAGCATGTGCTCCATGCGGCGGGCGCCTCATGGAAGGACGTCGTGAAGACCACGGTCTTCCTGCAGGACATGACCGATTTCCCGCGCTTCAACGAGGTCTACGAGGCCGCCCTCGGCACCGCCCGTCCGGCGCGCTCCACCGTCCAGGTGGCGGCGCTCCCGCGGGGCGTGAGCGTCGAGGTCGAGCTCGTCGCCAAGCTCCCCGATTGATCATCACCCGTCCGTGCGTCGGTCCTGCAGGATCGGCGCACGGCCTCTTCATCCACCCATGACGCGCGACGAGATCTTCCGCCTGACGCAATTCGCACGCTGCGCTGGCTGAGCGTCCAAGATGGGTCCGGGTGACCTGTCCGCCGCGCTCGCGCCGCTGCCGCGCGAATCCGATCCCCGTTTGCTCGTCGGTCGCGAGACCTTCGACGACGCGGGGGTCTTTCGGCTGTCCGACGATCTCGCGCTCGTGCAGACGGTGGATTTCTTTGCCCCCATCGTCGACGATCCGTATCGCTTCGGACGCGTCGCGGCGGCCAACGCCCTCTCCGATGTCTATGCGATGGGGGGCACGCCGCTCACCGCGATGAACATCGTCGGCTTCCCGGAGAAAACCCTCCCGCTTGCCGTGCTCACGGAGATCCTCCGGGGCGGACAGGACGCGGTACACGAAGCCGGGGCACGAATCGTCGGGGGGCACACCGTGACCGACGAGGAGCTCAAATACGGGCTCTCTGTCACCGGTCAGGTGCACCCTGATCGGATCCTCTCCAATGCGAACGCGCAGCTCGGGGAGCAGCTCATCCTCACCAAACCGATCGGCACCGGGATCCTCGCGACGGCAGGGAAGCGCGGTGCGCTCGCGCCAGCGCACGAGGAGTCGCTCTATCAGAGCATGGCGGCGTTGAACGCCCTCGCCTCCCGCACCGCCGTCGAGCTCGGCGCCCGATGCGCGACCGATGTCACCGGCTTCGGGCTCCTCGGGCATCTGCTGCACATCACGCGCGCGAGCGCTGTCCGCGTGACCCTGCATCTCGATGCGATCCCGCTCCTCCCGGGCGCACGCGAAGCCCTCGCGTCGGGCTTCACCACCGGTGGCGCCGGTCGCAACGCGCAGTGGGTCGACGCCGAGCTCGACTGGAACGACTCCGGCGAGGACTGGCGCGCCCTCCTCTCCGATCCGCAGACCTCCGGTGGCCTCCTCGTCTCCCTCGCTCCTGACCTTGTCGCCCCCTATCTCGCGCAGGTCCCCGGCTCGGCGGTAATCGGGCATGTGAGTGAGTGGCAGCGCGGCCCGAGGATCGTGCTGGCTTGAGGCTGAAAGCTTTCAGCTTCTAGCCTCCAGCCTTTGGCCCCCGACTTGATCCCTGACCCCTGGTCCCTGACTATCTTGCCCTTATGGGGGTGGCTGGGGTCTGGTGGTCCCCGCGGTCTTCAAAACCGTAGCGGCCCGATCACGTCGGGCTGGGTGGGTTCGATTCCCACACGCTCCCGCCATTCGCTTCCGCCTCGCTCTCTCCGCTCGGGAACCCATGTCGGCTTCGCGGGTCAGACACCGCTGATGCGTCCCTCGAGACTCGTCCGTGCGATCGCCCTGGTCGTGGCCCTTGCGGCGTTCGCAGGCGCGCCGCGGTCGCTCCGTGCACAGCAGGTCGACTCGGTGCGCGCCGGCATCGGCGCCCCGCCGATCTCCCCGCGCCGCGCTTTCCTCTATTCATTTCTGCTCCCGGGCGCGGGGCAGGCGAAGCTCGATCGTGCGACCGCCGGTGGGATGTTCTTCCTCATCGAGGCCGTCGGACTCGCCCTCGTCCATCGCTCCGCCGAGGACCTCCGTATCGCCCGGACCTTCGCCGGTGATTCGATGCCGCTGCGCTACGCGATCGATCCGGTGACGGGCCGGCCGGCACGGACGACCACCGGGGGGCTGCAAGTCGCCGAGTGGAGCGCGCCGCGCTACAGCGAGGACTACGTGCGCGCCAGGCGCCTCCACTATGAGGACTGGTTCGCGGTCCTCGTCTTCAACCATCTCTTCGCCGGCGCGGATGCCTTCGTCGCGGCGCAGCTCTGGGATCTCCCCATCCGCATCGGCGCCACGCCGACGGCCACCGGGGCGCGGATCAGCGCGCGGTTTCGCCGCCGCTGACCGATGCGTCCGCTGGCCCGCGCGTCGGCAGCGGGATCGATTGGGTCACCTCGAACCGTCCAGAAGCCCAGGTCAACCGCTCGATCCGATCCGCGGTGATCCTGAGCCCCTGCGGCCCATCGAGCCAGGCCCCAGGATTCGCGAAGACCCCCGCACCGAGCGGCTCCAGTGCCGCCACATGGGAGTGGGCGAGCACATAGAGCTGCGGCGCGCCCGCGCTCGAGAGCACCGTCGCGGCGACGCGCCGTAACCCCTCGCCTCCGTCGCGCGGGCGCATGTGGCGGCTCGTGTGCGAGCTTCGAAGCGCCAGCCAGGTCCCGAGGTCAGGGTGGATCCACCGATACGCCCAGACGCTCCACGGGTGCCGGAGCACGCGCCGCAGCCGCCGATACGGCGCATCCTCCACCTCACGCAGACCATCGCCATGTTCGATCAGGGTATCCCGCCCACCGATCATCCCACGCCACGGTCCCACGTGGTAATCGAGCCCGAGATCCCTCCGAAGGACCTCGCCCCCCCAACAGTCGTGATTGCCGGCGACCCAGAGGATCTTGATCCCCGCATCGTGCAGGCGGGCGAGCTCCCCGAGCACACGGACCCCGCGACGTGGGACCGCCTCCTGCCACTCGAACCAGAAGTCGAACAGGTCCCCGTCGATCACCAGCGAGCGGCCATCTCTCGGGAAGGCGCGCAGGAACGCCAACAGCTCGCGCTCCGTCTCGTCAGGGGCCACGCCGAGGTGCGCATCGGCGATCACGTAACAGGGGGTGGGCAGCATCCTCCGAATCGTACACCGGACCGGCGGTCGGCACCACACCGCCCCCGGAGTGGCTCGATTAGACTCAAGCGCATGCAGTCCACGTCGCAGATCCGCGTCCGCTACGCCGAGACGGACCAGATGGGGGTGGCCTATCACGCCAACTACCTCGTCTGGTGCGAGGTTGGGCGCACGGAATTCATCAGGCACCTCGGCGTCTCATATGCGCAGATGGAGGCCGCTGGTGTGCGCTTGGCTGTCGCCGACGCCCACCTGCGCTATCGGGCCGCGGCCCGCTACGACGACGAGATCACCATCACCACGCGGCTCACGAATGCGCGGTCGCGGATGGTCTCGTTCGCCTACCGCCTCACTCGGCGTCGCCCGGACGGCGGCGACGAGCTCGTCGCCGACGCGGCCACCGATCTCGTGAGCATCGACGGGCAGAACCGGCCGATCACCCTCCCAGCCACCTTCCGCGCCCGGCTCGAGGCCGTGGTCAGTAACTTCCCCTGATGCGCATGCGGCATCGTGGGCACCTCGCCCTACTCCTCCTCATCACCTCCCTCACCGGCTGCCTCTACGGCTTCGCCGGTGGAGGCCTGCCGACGCACATCCGCACCGTCGCGGTGATGCCGTTCGACAACGAGACCGCCACCCCGGAGCTCCCGCGCGAGCTGCAGGAGGCGCTGCGCCAAGGGATGCAGTCGCGACTCGGTCTCCGGGATGCGCCGGAAGACCGGGCGAGCGCCGTCGTCCGCGGCACGGTGACCCGCTACGAGCTCGACATCCCCGTCGGCTTCAGCGCGAATCCCAATCAGGCGACCTCGGCGCGCCGTCGTCTCCGCGTGCTCATCGACATCGAGATCGTCGATCAGATCACCGGGAAGGTGCTCTGGCAGAAGACGGGGGTCTCCGCGGAAGGCGAATACGCCGACCGCGGCGAGGCCGAGGGGCGCAAGCAGGCGATCGAACGGATCGTCACCGAGATCATCGAGGGAGCGCAGTCGCAGTGGTGAGCGTCGACAGCGACCCGCAGCGGAAGGTGATGACCCTCCCCGAGGCCTGTGCCTGGCGTGCCGAGTGCAGTGGGCCCGTGGTCTTCACCAATGGCGTCTTCGATCTCCTGCACCCGGGGCACATCGACGTGCTGCGTGGCGCGCGCGCCGAGGGCGCCCATCTCATCGTCGGGCTCAACAGCGACGACTCCGTGCGTCGACTCGGCAAGGGGGAGGATCGTCCGGTGCGCTCCGAGGCGGAGCGCGCCTACGTGCTCGCCGCGCTCGAGATGGTCGATGCTGTGGTGGTCTTTGGCGAGGATACGCCGGCGGAGATCGTCCAGGCGCTCGAACCCGATGTCATCGTGAAGGGGGGCGACTATCGCCCCGAGACCGTCGTCGGAGCGGACGTCGTCCGTAAGCGCGGCGGCCGGGTGGTGATCATCCCGCTCACCCCCGGGCAGTCCACCACCTCGATCATCGAGACGCTGCGTGCCCATCGTCCCGCCTAGTGCCGCCGCTCGCCCCAACGGTCGCGCCGCTGACGCCCTTCGCGCGGTGAACCTCACGCGCGGGGCCGTGCCCAACGCCGAAGGGTCCTGCCTCATCGCCCTCGGCCACACCCGCGTCCTCTGCGCCGTGAGTGTCGAAGATGGCGTCCCGGGGTGGAAGAAGGGGAAGGGCGAAGGGTGGCTCACCGCGGAGTACGCGATGCTCCCGCGCGCCACGCACACCCGCACCGCACGCGAGCGCGGGCAGGTCGGCGGGCGTACGCAGGAGATCCAACGCCTCATCGGCCGCAGCGTCCGCGCCATGCTCGATGACTTCAAGTGGGGGGAGTTCACCCTCAAGGTCGATTGCGATGTGCTGCAGGCCGACGGTGGGACGCGCACCGCAGCGATCACCGGTGCGGCCGTCGCCGTCTGCGAGGCCTTCGACTGGATGGTGCGCACCAAGCGCATCGCCGTCTCCCCGATGAAGCGGCGCGTGGCCGCGGTGAGCGTCGGCGTCGTCGGTGGCGCACCCGTGCTCGATCTCGAGTATGAGGAGGATGTGCGGGCGGACGTCGATGCCAACGTCGTGATGAGCAGCGAGGGACGCTTCGTCGAGGTGCAGGGGACCGGAGAGCATGGGACCTTCGCACGCGGCGAGCTCGACACCCTGCTCGACCTGGCCGTGACGGGGATCCAGACGCTCGATCTCGCGCAGCGGCAGGCCCTCGGGCTGCCGTGAGCGGCGGCGGCAGCGAGCGGTCATCGCCGCCGGCCGCGTCCGGCGAGCATCGTAGGCCGCTCGTCCTCGCGACGCGGAGCGAGGGGAAGGTCCGCGAGCTCGCGGCGATGTGTGCCGCGCGAGGGCGCACCGCGATCGATCTGCGCGCCGCAGGGCTCTCGGACGAGGATCCCGCCGAGGACGCGCTCGAGGTGTACGACACCTTCGAGGCCAATGCCCGAGCCAAGGCGGCGTGGTTCGCTGCGCGGCTCCCGGGGCGCATCGTCGTCGCCGATGACTCCGGGCTCGAAGTCGTCGCGCTCGGCGGCCGACCTGGCGTGCGGAGCAAACGGTGGACCGGTTCGGCCGCCACCGGTGCGGCACTCTACGCCGAGAACAACGCCGCTCTGCTCCGTGCGCTGGAGAGGGTGACCGACCGGCGCGCGCGCTTCGTCTGCGTGGTGGTCGCGCGGTGCGGCGATCGGGAGTGGATCGGGCGGGGGCACTGCGAGGGGCACATCCTCGAGGCGCCCATGGGGAGCGAGGGGTTCGGGTACGATCCGCTTTTTTGGAGCGACGAGCTCGGGGCCGCGTTCGGCATCATTGATCGCGAGGCGAAAGGGCAGGTGAGTCACCGGGCGCGCGCCTTCTCGGCGTTGCTGGCGGCACTCGACGCGAAGGAACCGCGCGACGGTTGACCGTCGCGCCGGGGATGGCTACTCTTCGGGGTTGGCGGGGCGTAGCGTAGCCCGGTATCGCGCCTGCTTTGGGAGCAGGAGGTCGCCGGTTCGAATCCGGCCGCCCCGATCGGGTTGCGAGGGAAATGCTGCAGGAAACGACGGAGCAGTGTGCGAAGCGCCAGTAGCTCAGGTGGATAGAGCAACAGCCTTCTAAGCTGTGGGTCGGGGGTTCGATTCCCTCCTGGCGCGCCTCGTGTGCAGTGTCGTAGGAGCAGGGCGCGCCGTTAGCTCAATTGGCAGAGCAAGTGACTCTTAATCACTAGGTTGTAGGTTCGATTCCTACACGGCGCATTGAGGGGGCTCGGTCTTCGGATCGGGCCCTCTTTTTGTTGGCTGGAAGCTGAAGGCTGGAGGCTCGAAGCCTCCAGCTTCCAGCCTCCAGCTTTCAGCTCACAAGCTCGGGTGTTTCAAATGGTGCGTCGTACTCCGCTGATACGCGTGCGCCACCCGCAGCATCGCCTCCTCCCCGAACAGTCGCCCCAGGAAGGTGAGGGAGACCGGCGTCCCATCCTCGCGGAAGCCGTGGGGAAGGATCACCGCGGGGTGCCCGGTGAGATTCGTGGCGGTGAGCTGCGCCCCGGCGTTCGTCGGCGTGACGATCACATCCACCGTCTGCATCAATCGGTCCCACGCCTCGATCGCCAGCGTGCGCACGCGGTTGGCATTGAGGTAATCGACCGCCGGGATGAGCCGCGCCGTGCGGAAGGTGTTCGGCCAGGCCCCCGGCCCCTGCTGCACCAGCTCGCGGACGCGCCCAGACCGCGTGAGTTCATCGAACGCCGCGCCCGCTTCGGCGGTGAGGATGATGCGCATCGCATCGTAATCGAACTCCGGGAGCTCGACGGGGATGAGGTCGATCCCGAGACCCCGCAGCGCCTCGAGCGCCGCATCGTCGAACGGCTTGGTGGGTCGGCGCTCGGCGGGGAGCTCGAACGTACTCTTCACGTAGCCGACCTTGAGCCCGCGGAGTGAGGCGTTGCCATCCCAGTTGAAGGGCGCGGCGTGCACCGTCTGGTCCCGCTGATCGGGGCCATGGATCGCCGCGAAGACCAGCGCGCAGTCCTCCACCGTGCGACACATCGGGCCGAGCTTGTCCATCGACCAGCTCAGCACCATCGCGCCGGTGCGCGGCACACGGCCGAAGGTGGGGCGCAGCCCCGTCACCCCGTTGCGGGTGCTCGGGGAGGAGATCGAACCCAGCGTCTCCGAGCCGATCGAGAAACCCACGCACCCCGCGGCGGTCGCGGAGCCGGGGCCGGCGGAGGACCCGCTCGCCCCCTGGTCGAGCTTCCACGGGTTACGCGTCATCCCGCCATACCAGCGATCCCCTTGGGCGAGCTCGCCGAGGGTGAGTTTGGCGATCAGCACGGCGCCCGCGCGGTCGAGGCGTTCGACGACCGTCGCATCGGCGTCGAACGTCTGCGACCGATACGGCGCCGTCCCCCAGGTGGTGGGGTAGCCCTTCACGGCGAGGAGATCCTTCGCTCCCCAGGGGATCCCGTGGAGCGGGCCGCGGTAGCGACCAGCGGCGATCTCGGCGTCTGCCGCACGCGCCTGTTGCAGAGCACGGTCGCGGGTGAGCGCGGTGACGCAGAGGAGCTGAGGATCGAGGCGCTCGAGGCGCGCGAGGTACATCTCGGTGAGCGCGACGCTGGTGACGGCGCGGGTGCGTACAATCGCTGCGAGCTCGGTCACCGAGGCGAAGGCGAGCGATTCGAGACGGGCCGGCTTCGCTGGCGGCGTGAGGCGCGTCGGGACGATCGGACGTTGCGGGCCTCGCGGGACCGCATCGTGGCGAGGGAGCGGGGTGAAGATCATCGCTGGGGCGACGGCGTTCACGACCGGGATGCGATGGAGGCGCTGGAGCTGTGCGGTCTGCCGCTTCAGCCCATCGAGCATCAGCGCCCGCTCCTCTTCGGTGAACTGCACGCCGGCGATCTCGGCGGCGGCGACGATCGTGGCGTCGGTGATCTCTTCGACCGACGCGGCCGTGGCGTAGAGCACACCAGGGAAGAGTCCGCCGGCGACCCCGAGGGTGGAGAGGGTGGCCAGGAACTCGCGGCGCGAGTCGGTGGGACGAGGAGCGTCGGTCATGCGTGGGGAGCAGAGGTGTGTGCGCATCGGTGCGTCTCTCCGGATGCGTGACGCGATCAGTCCAAATGTGCCACGGCGGCGCCGCAGGTGCGAGGCGTTCCGGTGCGGGAGTCGGGGGGTTGCACGGGCGGCGCGACGACGTTATCGTTCGGATCCCTCCGGAATCGATGGTGCTGGCGGGGAAGAGTCGGATCGGGGCGGTGGCCAGATTGGTGCGTCGCCCCCTTGACGGTACGCAGTGATCAGGGTTATAGTTATGGGCTGGCGCGGAAACGCTGCCGAGCAAACCGAGTTGATTGACAATCGAGTCAGAGAGAGATCGCAAAGTGTGCGAGGCGAACTCGTGGATCTCGTGTCCCGTTCGGGGCCGAGGGAGAGTTCAGACCGAACAATTTTTGTGATTCCGAATAACGCTGTCATGCGATGACAGCGTGACAGCGATTCGGAAGAGCCATATGAGACTTTCTATTGGAGAGTTTGATCCTGGCTCAGGACGAACGCTGGCGGCGTGCTTAACACATGCAAGTCACGGGGGCCCGCAAGGGTAACCGGCGAACGGGTGCGTAACACGTGAGCAAGCTTCCGATTTGTGGGGGATAGCCGGCCCAACGGCCGGGTAATACCGCATACGTTCACCTAGCGGCATCGCTTGGTGAGGAAACCTCCGGGGCAAATCGAGGTGCTCGCGGCCTATCAGCTAGTTGGTGAGGTAACGGCTCACCAAGGCGACGACGGGTAGCTGGTCTGAGAGGATGGCCAGCCACATTGGGACTGCGACACGGCCCAGACTCCTACGGGAGGCAGCAGTGGGGAATATTGCGCAATGGACGAAAGTCTGACGCAGCGACGCCGCGTGTGGGATGAAGCCTTTCGGGGCGTAAACCACTGTTGCCCGGGACGAACCTCCCCATTCGTGGGGACTGACGGTACCGGGTGAGGAAGCACCGGCTAACTCTGTGCCAGCAGCCGCGGTAATACAGAGGGTGCGAGCGTTGTCCGGAATCACTGGGCGTAAAGGGCGCGTAGGTGGCTTGTTAAGCGTGTGGTGAAAGTCCGGGGCTCAACCCCGGATCTGCCGTGCGAACTGCCGAGCTTGAGCGATGTAGAGGCAGGTGGAATTTCGGGTGTAGCGGTGGAATGCGTAGAGATCCGAAAGAACACCAGTGGCGAAGGCGGCCTGCTGGGCATTTGCTGACACTGAGGCGCGACAGCGTGGGGAGCAAACAGGATTAGATACCCTGGTAGTCCACGCCGTAAACGATGGGTACTAGGTGTCTGGGGGAGCGACCCCCTGGGTGCCGACGCTAACGCATGAAGTACCCCGCCTGGGGAGTACGGCCGCAAGGCTGAAACTCAAAGGAATTGACGGGGGCCCGCACAAGCGGTGGAGCATGTGGTTTAATTCGACGCAACGCGAAGAACCTTACCTAGGCTTGACATGCTGGAGAACGCTTGCGGAAACGTGAGCCCCTCTTCGGAGTTCCAGCACAGATGCTGCATGGCTGTCGTCAGCTCGTGTCGTGAGATGTTGGGTTAAGTCCCGCAACGAGCGCAACCCTCACCCTTAGTTACCAGCGGGTAAAGCCGGGAACTCTAGGGGGACTGCCGGTGCCAAACCGGAGGAAGGCGGGGATGACGTCAAGTCATCATGGCTCTTACGCCTAGGGCTACACACGTGCTACAATGGGCCGGACAGCGGGTCGCTAGCTCGCGAGAGTATGCCAATCCCCAAACCGGTCCTCAGTTCGGATTGTAGTCTGCAACTCGACTACATGAAGCTGGAATCGCTAGTAATCGTGGATCAGCTACGCCACGGTGAATACGTTCCCGGGCCTTGTACACACCGCCCGTCACGCCATGGAAGTTGTGAGCGCCCGAAGTCGGTGTCGGAACCCGCAAGGGACTAAGCCGCCTAAGGCGAGCGCAATGACTGGGGCGAAGTCGTAACAAGGTAGCCGTAGGGGAACCTGCGGCTGGATCACCTCCTTAACGGAGCTGTGAGTAGGCCCGCTTCGGCGTGGCACGAAAGCGCTACCGGATAGTCGCTCGCCTCGCATACGGCGCGAGCTCTCTCTGACTCATCTCTTCAGCTGGTGCGTGGGCCTTCGGGCGCGCGCGATCACACGCTGTTTGTCAACGGAAGATGGTAGTGTTCGTGGGATAACGAATCACACTAGTGACACGATTTCGACGAAAGGCGCGCAAGCGCCACACCGATAAATCTGATCACTCGTTGTAGATCGCGCGTGCTCTGCTGGATTACATGTTTGTAGTCAAGCGAGCGAATGCATGTCGAGGATGCCTTGGCACACGAAGGCGATGAAGGACGC
>Ga0194115_10003451_pt1 | contig 17797 bp, 18 predicted proteins | sample TA2MahsurfametaG_3_FD_148656 | JGI IMG/M metagenome (GOLD analysis project Ga0194115, IMG submission 148656) | Freshwater microbial communities from Lake Tanganyika, Tanzania - TA2015002 Mahale S4 surface | ecosystem: Environmental > Aquatic > Freshwater > Lake | place: Tanzania: Lake... | reverse complement strand
TCACCTTCTTGTCCTTGGGAATCTTGCTCAAGTAGTACCGAACAAGCGAATAGATGATAAGACTCTTACCACTGCCTGTTGGTGACAGCAGCAAGCACCGCTCACGCTCCATTGCGTGGATCACTGCATTGATTTGGTGGTCGTGAGCCGCTGTCTTTTTGCCGTTCACGTGAACATTAAGGTGGTTTTGGATGAAACCACGAACGGTTTCGTGATCGGTCTTGAATCCGTTTACGGCAGGCAGGGTAATGCTGTAGTTGCGTTCCTGTGCAAACTTTTGAATATACTCTGTAAGTCCACCGTATATTTGTTGTGTGTGAACATTATACAGGCGTATCTCTCCGTTCCACATACGGGAACGGTACGCAGGCATAAACTTGTATCCAGGAACCTTGAATGTAAAGTAATCGGACAATTCACGGGCTACACTGCGGTCGCAGTTTACCCGAACATACACAGAGTCCACTACGCTCACATCCAAGTCAACCATCAGCCCATGTCCTCTCCGTTTAGAACTTCACTGTTAAAGCGTATAGAGTATTTAGGCGACAGTTTTCCAGTCCAACCAACTACAGGCACACCAACATCTTGCAGCATGGAAACGGATTGGTGCATTGACTCTTGCCATCGTTCAGGAGTTTTCTGTGCCAAGGCTGCAAGAGTAACCACCCTATCAATTCCAAACTGTATAATTGCACGGGTACAATCACAGCACGGAATCCATGTGGTGTACAGAGTAAGTCCACCTGTATACAGTTTGTTCATTGCTGCTTGGTATATTACACGCCGCTCTGCGTGTTCTGTGCAGTAGTTTTTGTGTTCAGTAGTCTTTGGATACCCTGCTTTTGCCAATCGGGTTGGCACAGCATTACAATTCTTCAGCAGCACTCCACTTCCAGGTACAACCAAAGCCGCTCCCACTTGAGTGTGTGGGTCGATGCTGTGTGTGGCTGCAAAAAACGCTTCCTGCAAGTACATCTTGTCCACCCACCACGAGTCAAGATCCTTTACTAGAAGGTCACTGACCACTGGTGAACTTTCTCCACTCTATGGCGTTGCGTATTTTCCAGTGACGATTATTCAACTCCTTGATCACCTCTTCAAGCAGAGAAATCTTTTCCCGTTGGTACTGCAATCGCTGTCGTGCTTTGATTATGTCTTCGTCAGAGTCCATGTACACAGAAATGTCTTGACGCAGAACCTTCAGTTGAAACGGCTCCAGTCCTCGTTGCTGTAGTTCCTCGTCACTCATCTTGCCTGTGTAATACTCCCACTTTACACGGGTGGTACGGGCAAGATCGCCTTCGTATTTGGATAGCAGCAGGCGTTCGTCAAACAAGAAGTTTAGGTACTTGCCGTGAAGTTGAGGAATACGCAGAGACTCGGAGTCCAGTGCGGTTTCGTCCAATCCCATGTCTTTCAGCAGTTCTGCTCGTAAATCGTTTAGAGTCATAGTGACCTCCACACAGAATTTTACTCACTTCTGTGTTTGTGTCAAGTACTCTGTTCTATTTTACAGTCGCTCTATATTAAACGAGCGGAACGAGAACGAACAGTTCACCACAAACGGATCAGGCTCACTAATGCTGGAGTTGAAGTCTATGCCTGTAAGGTTTCGGGGAAATACGCCCTCAAATGTAACATTCAGTTTGGGCTGCTTTGCGCTGTTCAAAATAATGAGGTTAGCCGTGGACAGGTGGGTGTTCACGGGTCTGAACTCCGTGTAGTCCTCTACATTTGTCGTGGAGCGCATCCAGTTCTTTATTTCAAGCCAGTTGTTTAGCCCCTCATCCACTATGAATGAAATAGCCAGTTCATCAAAGTCCAGTTTTCCTGGTGCTTTGATAGGGACAAAAGGGTTAGGCATAATCACTTCGCTCAAGTTCATACCAGGAATATTTGCAGACTGGCAGAAGTACATGACATTTGGAATACGTGCCAGTGTAAACCTGAAGTACGTTGGCAGCAGTGGGTTCACGCTGTCGGGATACCGCTCCAGTACATCAGCAGGAATATCTGTAAAGTTATAGTTCAGTGCCATACAAGTATGTAGAAAAGAAAAGGGGAGGCTTTCGCCTCCCCCTTCCCGAAAGTAACTCTGACAGAGAGTCTATTACGATGCAACGCCGTGGAGGTTGTCCACCTTGAAGATACGGTAGTAGACATTGCTGCGAGTCTTGAGTCCGCCAAGACCGGCTGCGCTGCCTTCAGCGAAGGGGTTCGCAACCATGCCGTAGCGGGTCTTGAACGCCATCTTGGGCTGGAAGGTGGTCTGATCCACCGCACGCATCAACTGGAGCGGAACGTACGGGCAGTAGAACATACCTGCATCGTAAGGGCTGGTGCCCTTGTAGCCGACGCAGACAAAGTTCGGTGCAGTGCCGTTAGTGACATCAACGTAGGGGTCGATGTACACCTTGATCTTGCCGTTGAGCGTACCTGCGAAGGTGTTACCCGTGTCGTCAACATCAAGCGAGACATTGAGTGCTGGCGAGATGTTGAGGAAGCCACCCATTGCGAGGGCACTTGCAACGTCTGCGGAGACGATGATGAAGTTGCCCTTGCCACGACGGGTGTCCTTCGCAATCTGGTTGCACTCACGCTCGATCTGGAACATTAGACCACGGAACTTTTCCGCGCTCCAACGACCGTCCGAGTCCTGAATGAGATCGTACACGCCACCAGGCAGACCTGTTCCATTGGTTAGACCGCCAGCAACGGTCTTGTAGTACAGATCGCTCTGCTGTGCACCGAGTTTGGCGCAACGGTAGACGTTGCGGACCACTTCGCGGTTGATTTCAGCCATGATTTCAGTGGACAGAATGTTAGCGAGTTCTGTCTCTGCGTCAAGACCGTGAACAGCCTTGAGGTCTTGGGCGAGTTCAACCGAGTACGAAGCAGCCAACATACGGGTTGCAGCCTGAACACCTACGCGCTCAATGGTGAACGCCATTTGGTTGGGGGCATTGCCTTCACCAAAGGAGGTGGTTAGAGCCGAACCAGTGGTTAGACCGCTACCGGTGAGTGGATTGGTAGCAGTGCCTGCGTATCCGAAGAACGGATCAACGCCAGTACCAGGACCAAAGTTAGCGATTGCACCGGTTGCACCACCGCCTGCTGTCGCGCCCGCGCTGAAACCGCTAGTGGTAACAGTGCTTGAACCAGAGAAGTTTGCAGCGGGTTCGTTGTAGAAGGCTTCGTCACCGCCTTGAGTGCTATACTTGCTACGCATGGCAAAGATCAGACCCGTGGGGGCTGTCATTGCCTGAACGCCGCAGATGTCGTATGCCATGAGATTGGGCATGGCGCGACGAACCAACTGGATAAGAATGGGGTCGTAACCCTTGATGGCACCTTCGCCACCAGCGGCAAGACCGGACATACCAGCACCAACAACGTTGGTTTCAACAAGCATCTGCTCCTTGATTGCTGTCTCTTGGTTTTCCAAGAGGGTGGCAACGGTGGCACGCTTGTGGGCATCAGCGATGGGGGCTAGATCGCTGTGATCTAGGACGGGCTTCCACTTGCGGACAGCCTGCTCGGTTAGGAATTTGTTTTCCATGTGTACTATTTCTCCTGTTTTTTAACAGTCTGTGGTGACTGGATTAACCTTGCGACTTGCTCATTGACCGGAGGTACGCCTCCATGAGCGGGGACAATTCCTCTGAAGCGTCCTCAACTGATTCCGAAATGTCTTCGGTAGCGGATGAGGAACCCTCCGTAACAGATCCGATAGTCTCAATGTTCTCACGGAGAACACCGAGTTTTTCGGCAAACTGATCGACAGTTTCAAACTCAACATCCTCTGAGAGTCTGCGGAGTTTTTCTACTTCGGTATCAGTTAGACCTTCGGCAATTTCGCGGAAAACGATTTCGCAATGTAGTTGCTCAACCTCTTCCGAAAGTGCCATGTTCTTGTTGACCTGTTCCGAGAGTTCGGCATTGAGAGTGGTGTTCTCGTTCAAAGCCTCATCGAACAGGTCTGTTTTGTCTTCGGGAACGGTAATGTACGACTCGTTGAACAGGTTACGGAGGTTACCGATGAATTCTTCGGCAATCTCGGTGCGTAGACCGCTTTCAACAGCCAAACGGTTTTCCTGCATCCACTCTTCGACAACGTAAGCGAGGTAATCGTCAATACGCTCAATGAGTTCTTCGGTGACGGCAGCAGTGTGCTCTTCCAAAAGGGTTTCGTACTGCTCTTGGAGTTGGGCTTCAGCAGCGTGGAACCGCTCGTTCATGTGGGCTTCAAAGATGGTTGCAGCCTTCTCCTTGAAGTCCTCTGAAAGTTCGGTGCCGCTGAACAGAGCGTCAAGGTCTTCCTTCTTCATGCTGACCGAAGGAATCTTGGTTTCTGCCTTGGCGTTGCTCTTCTTGGCTTTGATGGTGCCCATGTTCTTGCCGCTGGCGTCGCCGGTTGGTTCAGCAATCTGTGCGGTCTTGCCGTTGGCAGTCTTGTACAGTTTTTCACTGGCGTAGTCTGAAGCCGACTCTTCCATCTTCTTCTTGAACTTGGCTTTGAGGAAGGCAGGCATCTTGCCCTTCTTGCCCTTGCCTTCGTCTTCCTCTTCTTCGCCTTCTTCCTCTTCGTCTTCGTCTTCGTCTTCTTCAGACTCCTCTTCTTCGTCTTCGTCCTCGTCCTCGTCCTCGTCCTTGGCTTCGTCAATGGCTTCTTCGTCAAGGATTTCTTCTTCCTCTACTACGTCAAAGCCTTCGCCGTCCTCACCGTCCTCAACAGCGTTCTCGTCCTCGTCGCCAGGACCAGGACCATCAACTTCGGCATCTTCTGCCATGAAGGATTCGCCTAGAACAACCTTTCGGATTACATCTTCTATCTTTTCGTTTGCCATGACTGGGTTCTCCTTGGTTCTATTTATGTATCTCTGTTAGAGTCTTGAGATGAAGTCTTTGAATACACGCAGTGCCTGCTCTTCCAGTTTGTGAGTAGGCGTCTTTTCGATTGCTTTCTTGTACCCTTCAATCACTACCGGCTTGAGAACTCCGTTGTCCCAAACCCATTCCCGTCCCTCCATGATGCCGTTGACGAACGCGTTGGGAGCCGAAGGATCCGCAACCACGTCCACCGCTGCAAGCATGAAGTCTTCCTGTACCACATTCACCCCGTCCTGTTCCTTTAGGGAACCCATGCCACGGGACGAAACGCCCAGTTTCACGCCCTCGTCAATCAGATTGCGGACAATCTTGCCGTATGGGGTGTCTAGGATCTTGGCTTTGCCGTACACATCGTTTCCCTCAAGGCGCAAGTCCTTGATAAGGTGGGACACGCGCTCAAGGTTTACGGTTGGACCTTCGGGGTGACCCAGTTCACCCATTGCGCGACTGGTCTTCACGTACTCCTTGTTGTACCTGTCCAGTTCCTTTTCCATGACAGGCATGGGATACACGCGACCGTTGCGATTCTTCGCTTCAGCCTGCATGAACACGCCTTCAATGAAGTAGTGCTTCTGACCGTCTTTGGTTTCGGTCAGAATGTTGATGTCTTGAACTGTTTCGGTAATGAGTTTCATCAGTAGCCAGCCTTCTTGTGAATCGTTCTGGATTTAATTCAGTAACCTTGCATACCCATCCAACCCTGTCCGCGTTCAAATGCGGGAGAACCGAATCCATGAGTTTTACCTTTTGGCTTACGCTTTAGTACCTTGCCGCCTCTGCCGTAAACTCTTTTAGAACCTGCTTCTCTTTCCATTCGATTACGAATTCTATCGTCTGCGGCAGTTGAGTAACTTTGGTTTTTCTTTGCGGTGATTCTTCTTTTTTTCACCAATTCTTTTAAACGAGCATCAGTCATCGCCATCTCCACAACCTTGCCGGGAACACCGCTGGTCTTCGCGGCTTCATTGAACACCGCCTCTGCAACACCGCGACGGGCTTCATTCAGGGCAAGTGATGCCTTGGTGTACAGGGTAGAGAACACGCCCTCTTTCAGAGCAGCGTAGTCCTTCATCAGCAGTGCCTTGACAATTTTTCGGTTGGTGTCCATGAGCGTCCTTTCGTGACAGATTATTTAGTTCTCGTCTGCGTTTGACTGGGTTTCTGTTGGGGTCGTATCATCAGTATCTGCAAGAATTTCATTTGAAATAATCTGCTTTTCCCGTGCCAACCGCTCCCGTAGCCGCTCTGCAAGGCTGTTGTGGATGGCTGTTTTGAACTCTGTGTACGACAAATCTAGTCCGTCCATGCTGTACTCCTATCAGTCGTTGAGGTCTTCTTCGTCTTCAGGAACAATTTCACCAATGGTTACTTGTGGACTGCCACCGCCTGTTGCGGGTTCAGGAGCAGGTGCGGGGGCTTGTGCTTGGGCTTCAGGTGGTGGAGCCGCGCCCTCTGGGGGCGGTGCGCCTTCAGGCGAAGGAATAACTCCGCTCTCCTGTTCCTCTGCAATCTGCTTGTCAATCTGCTCAATGTCGTCCTCGGTTTGACGCAGAATGTGCTTGCGAACCCATTCGCGCGAGAAGTACTTGCCGATAAAGTCTTCTGCGTCACGGCACGCAAGCAGCCGCTCTTTAAGAATTTCGTTCTCTTTCAGTTCGCTGAAGTGGGAGTCCTTGATGAACTGGAACTGGAGTTTGCCCTCCATGTCTGCCCACTCGTTTTCCTTGATGATGCCCTTCAACACCAACTGGACACGCAGCAGTTCAAGGAACAGTTCAGAGAACTTCATACGGAGGCGTTCAATAAACTTGAAGAACTTTACTTCGTCGCGCGAGATTTCCGATGCGCGACCCAAGTTGAAACCACTGGACTCTTCCAGTCGTGACGACGGCACGTTCAGTGCTTGGAATAGTTTCTTTTGGAAGTACTTTACATCGTCCATTTCAGACAGGTTCTGACCACCCTGTAGTGTGCTAATTTCAGTACCCTTGCCGCCTTCACGACGGGGCATCCAAAAATCCTCAAGCATGGACAGGTGCTTGCGACTGTCTGCTATCTCCCCTGTGTTGGGATCATACATGAGTTTGTTGCGGTAGCGGTTCATCAGCCCACGCACATACTCTTCTGCCTTTTGTTTGGGCAGATTGCCAACATCCACATAGAACACACGACGTTCAGGAGCACGGGTAATACGGTAGATCACCACTGCGTCTTCAATCATACGCAATTGGTTCAGGGCTTTGATAGCCTTGTGGAGATATCCGATTACGCGCTTGCGTGAAGTGTCGAACAGTCCCGAGTGCACAAAGCAGATGGCATCAGGGCTGATTTTCAAGCCTTCCATGCTTACTGCTGCGGAGTTTGGCTCCTTGTCGTTGTACACGTAGAACTCTTCCACTGAACTGATTACTTGGATGGAAGACGGACGCGTTGACTGATCTTTTACTAGAGGCTTTTTCTTGATGCTGCGGATCTTGCGGATCTTCACAGGATCAATAGGGCGCAACTCCTTGATGCCCTTTTTCTTGTTGCCTTCGTCCACAATCACGTGGTAGTACAGGCGACTGTCGATATACCACTTGCGGAAAATTTCGTATCCTCGACGCGAGAAGTCCAGTAGTTTAAGCACTTCTTGGAATTCTGCTTCAATCTTGTCCTTGATGGACTTTGACTGGTCAATGCTGCCTGTATCAATCTTTACTGTGTCCAGTGAGTCGCTGTACACAATAGACTCGTTGCAGATGTCTGCAATAGCAGTTTCCACCTCGGGGTGGATTGCCATGTCTCTGTACTTGTGTATGAGATCAATGTCGGTCTTGATGGTGCCGTCAAAGTCAACAAACGCACCGTAGTACCCACCCACTTCAATGGGCACTGCACCGTCATCGTAATCAGGAGGGACGAACGAGGGGGACTTCCGATCTTCTTCTTTCGGAGTCCCCCCCGTTCTGCCTAGTACGAACCCGAAGGGTAGATTGATTGCCATAAATGTAAAATCCTGTCAAATAGATGCTGAATTAGAAGCCTGAACCGATGTTGATGCCTGCCTGTTGTAGAAGGGCGGAGATGTTCTCCTGACCTGTTCCAGTTGCAGCAACAGCAGCACCTTCGGCGGCTTCCCACCAAGAATAGTTAAGAGTCACAGGGAATTCTGCGATTTGGTCGTTGTTTTCGTACGACAGGTCAATGGTGCCCACTTCGCTGGGGAAGCAGCCAACAAAGTTGTAGGTACGCAGTGCTTCACCGTCGCGCTTCAACTGGGTCACCGACCAAGTAGGCATGAACTGCATGAAGTTTATGTCTGACACGTTCGACACGTGCGAGTTGAAACGCGAACTCCAAAACTCAAACGCCGAACGCAGTTTCAGATTTGCGTCGGAGATGATGGTTAGACTCCAGTCTTGGAACGAACGGTCGCCTGGAATCTTGATACGGCGACCACGGTACGGAACTTCAATGGTTCCAAGCGAGGACGCAGGAATCTGTGCTGCTTTGCACAGGAACGAGATTGCACGGGTTTCCGAGAAGCCCGGAATGGTTCCGTTCACCACGAAAAGATTCGTGCGTACACCACCGCCCGAGAAGGCGTTTACAAACCCTGAAATGTTGTTAGTGGGTTCTACTGGCATGAGTACTCCTTATCTGTATTTATCTGATCAGCCGCCAACTTCGTTAAAGTCTACGCCAGTCTTTGTGGCAATAAAGTTCAACTGAATGAAGTTGATGCTACGGGTTGGCTTGATGAATATGTCTGCCACGAACTCGTTGCGGTCAATGACTTCACCAGTGTTGTTGGTTTCGTCACACACCACCTTGAAGTCTGTGATGCCACGACGTTGCTGAACAGTCTTGAGGAACGGAACCACCAAGTTCTTGAATTGGGCGCGGGTAAACGCGTCGTTCTGTTCAAACAGGAAGAACTTGGATGCTGTTGCAATTGCCTTTTCAAGCACGATGAACAGGCGGCGCACATTGATACGATCAAAGGCAGAGGGCTTCGTCTGCATGGTCTTGTCACCAAACAGGATCACGCCTTCACCAGGGAACGACACAATGGGATTTACCTGACGGGTGTACAGTTCGTCGCGGTGGGCTTCCGATGACGGGTTATACGCCAACTTTACCACGCCCTTGATCTGACCACGGTTGAAGCCTGCTGGCGAGAACCACGCTTCGTTGGTGAACTCGGTACGAGCCACCAAACCTGCAATGTCTCCGTTCAGTGGCACCAGTCGAACAAGGTTGTTGAAGGTGTCCAACTGGTACTTCCAACCGCTGTCAAGCACTGCATACGACGAGTTCACATTGAAAGTGCTGTCGCGGAAGGTCTTGATGGCGTTTAGTGCTTCGTACGGGAGTTTGTTCTCCACATCAGACTGTGCAGGAGACTTGAACGCAATGCAGTCCAACCGCTTCTCGCACACATTTTGAATAACCAATTGTGCAAGGGTTGGACTGGCACCTCCCAGTGGAAGCAGTGAAACATCTACAAGGTCTGCGTCTGCAAACTTGCTCCAACCGTTTGCCCATCGCTCGGAATCGTTTGGGCTTCCTCCGCTAACACCGGCAGTCAAACCAAAGGACATGACTCCTGCTCCAACTGTTGTTGAACCACCGCCTATTCCTGCACCAAGGGCGGTGTAATTAGTCTCTGTTGCAAGGAACGCTGTGTCGGCATTGATGTCCTGCCGAAGTGCCCACACATACTCAGACTTCTCGTTTACAACAGTACGGTAGTAGTTGCTGCTGCCGTCAAAGTTGCGTGCATCAGATGCGCGTGAGCAGCCCTCAAACTTCTCAAGCAGTGCGTTTTGAGTGCCTGTCCACTTGCCGTCCTTGTCCAACACAAGCACATTGATAAGGTCGCCAGCACCGCCTGCGTCTGCTGCAAACACCGAAGTGGTTGCACCTGTTGACACATATCCTGCGTACACGCTCTTGATTTCAAAAGTGTTTCCTGAAGCCTGTGTCTTCGGAAGCAGGGTAGACAGGAGCAAACGAACACGCGGTAGAGCAGTTGACAAAGTAATACCACTGGTAACACCAAAGAAGTCTCCGTTTACAGGAGTACGAGTGGTGAAAGTGGTGCTTGCCGTGGTTCCGGTTTGAACTCCGCTGATCTGAACCGAAGTACCGTCAGCAAAGGTGATGAGATCATTGACCGCAAAATAACGTACCTGTGTCTGTCCAGTGGTGTACATATCAATAAAAGTTGCACCAATATCTGCTGCTGCCGCCAATGATCCACCGGTAACCCCGTTTCCGCTGGTAACAACCACCTTTAGGCTGTTGCCCAAAACGCCTGGATACTTGCCTGCAAAAACAATGTTGTTGGATGAACCCAATGCCCCTGCACTGGCACCAAACTGGGTTTCGTTATTGATAACCAGTTTGGCAACACCTGTTGCCCCAGTAACCGTCAATTGCGAGTTCGCAGCGGCACTACCAACCACGCGCACGGTTTGGCAGTTGTTGCCGTACGACAAGAAGTTGCCTACCGTGAAGAAGTCCACGAAGTTGTCGTTGTCTGGCTTTTGGAAGATATTTGCGAGTTCTGTTTGGCTAGTAACAGTAACAATCTCGTCCACCGGACCCCAATGGAAGTACCCTGCAAAGCCGCCTGGAGTGGTTGCAATTGCGGGAACAATGGTGGTCAGGTCAATTTCTTTTACGCTTACGCCGGGGCTTACTCTAAATCCCATTGGTGTGTCTCCTCTGTGAAGAAGTCAGTGTTTCAGGTGCTGCCAGTATGTATTATTTGGAAGCCGTCACGGAGTGCATCATAAATTCCACCCCATATCTAGGTCTTCTCCTGCCTTCCCTACGCGCCATGTGATGCCGCTAGAGTCTGTGATTTGGGTGGGGGTATCCCCTCCACCGTCGTCCACAAAGCCAAAAGGAGTCATCTCCTCTTCCAGAACCTTCATCTGCTCCTCGTACAGGTCTTTACGGATGTCGCTGCCAGTGATGGTTTTGAAATATGCCTGTGTGGTGAGCCACCCAAACAGCACAAGGGTCATCACCAAGTCGTCGTTGTGGTTGTCTTCCGCTTCAAAGGAGTCGCCCTTGGCAACAAAGGTGCACATCTCGTCCACTGTGTGGAAGTCCTCCACAATAAGTTTAGTGTCCTCCACCAAACTCTTCAGAATGGAGCAGCCGATACGCTTCACTGCGGAGGAGGTCTTTACTCCCTTTATCGCGCCGCCTCGTACTCCAAATCCGCCGTTCACAACCTGCCCCTTGCGACCCATTTGGGACACATAGATCACATTGTCGTACTCCAGTTCGTCGTGGAGAATGTCTGCGACTTGACCGCCAATGTCGTTTACCTCTACTAGACAGTACGCGTTGTTGTACTGCCGCAGCACTGGGTAGATGGCATTGGGATACAGCATGGGGGGTATTTGGTTGTTGCGGAAAGTAGCCACAACCCGATACGGAAACGCCGAAACGTCAACCACAGAGAACGCGTGGTAGTCCAATCCCTGTCCCCGTGCGGTGTCCACCACTGCCACGTAGTTGTGTCCTGCCACAGGCTTTTCGTATATTCGCAGCCCCTCATTGTTCCAAAAGACTGGAGTTCGGTACACCATGCACTTTAGTTTCTCTGCGTGGATAAGGGTGTTCATCGACCCCAAGAATTCACACTCAAACTCCGTGCGGAACTGCTCTTCTGAAGTGTTGGAAATGGTCTGCTTTTTCCACGCGTCGTCACGACCCGGCACATCACTCCAGTGCACTTCGATGGGCACGTACTCGTTTTTGCCCTCTTCTCCTCGCTGCTTGTTTGCGTTTACCCAAAAGCGGTAGAACATATTCAAGCCCTTCGGCGTTGAAATAATGGTCACCTTTGTGCTTTTACCGCTGGTAATGGTGGGATACACAGACGAGAAGAACTCTTCGGCTACATTCTGTGGAACATACGCAAACTCGTCAAGGAAGATGTAGTTGAACGAACCACCACGAACAGCAGACGATGAAGTAGCGGACGCAAGAATCTTGGAGCCGTTCTCCAGTACAATAGACCCCTTGTTCCACTCCACTACGCCCTGCTGCAACCACATGGGCAGATACTCGTAGGCTAGTTTCAGGCGACCCAGTAGTTCACGGGCTGTGGTGAGTTTGTTTGCAAGAATAGCCACACTCATGCTCTGGTTGAACAGCACATAGTGCAACATATACGAAATGATTGTGGTGGATTTACCTGTCTGACGGGGGAGTTTGCCGATCACGAAACGGTTTTCGTGAATGGTGTGGATCATGTCCTCTTGAAAGTCATACGGTTCAAACGGCACCAAACCCTTGTCGAGGGACACAATCTTCACATAGTTCTTGATAAAGTACAGCGGATCCTGCGAGCACTTCACGTACTCTTCAATCTGCTCCGGAGAGAAGTTTACGTTTACGCCTGCTGCCTTGAGATTGCTGTTGCCGAGATACTTGTTACTTTTACTGCTCATTCTTGTCGTCCACTATGGCTTCAAGCACATCAGGTCTATTATCAAATGCCTTCGTGGTGGACCGTGCAGCGTTAATGATGTCTTGCAAGTCCTTTGTGGATCCCACGTAGATGGACTGCGTGGTGTTGCTGACATTGTTGACAGTGCTCTCTGTCTTGCGGATGGCTTTCACCTTTGAGTGCATTTCCAACAGGTCTTTGTTTGTATCCGACAAGGTTTTGATGAGTTGGGCAACTACCTCATACGCACGGGGTGAGTCGCCTTCTTGGGCAACACTAATGATGCCGTCCAATGCGACCTTACCCGAATCAACCAGTTCTCTCAAGTTCTTGCGGACAGAATCGTAATCCAACCGCAGGTCTGCGTCCACCCGTTCCTGCGACAGGACAATGCCTTCGGTGGACACTGCAACAGGTAGATTTGTTGTTTGTTGGGGTTCTGTTGATGGAACGCCCAATGCTTTGTCGATGCCTTCAAACATATCATTCCTCCTATCAAATATTCCAATCAACAGTCACGCCGCCTGAATCCATTTGTGCCTCGTATGTGGAGCCGCCCTGTGCAAGATTTTCATACACCTTATAGTACGGCTGATAGGTAGTAATCCCTGCGCTCGGTCCAGACACACCAGTAATAGTCTTGCCGTAAGTGGAGTAGTCTGTGGTATTGCCTGCGGTGTATGTGATTCCACCCACTCCGATTCCGTCCCAAATGTCCTTGTTCCACAGGTGGGACTCTGTAATTCGGATTTCCTTGTACACTTTCTTCGGACCAAACAAATATGTCTTCATGCTGAAGTTCAGGGTAAACACAATGTTGCGACGGGTTTGGAAGTCCCCTTCGTAGTCTTCTTGTGACGAGAACCCTGTAAGAGTGATGGGTATATCAAACTTTTTGTGCAGATCGTCAAAGTTTACGGTGACCAAGAATTCGGGGGTGAAGTGGGGCAGAATCTGCTCCACAATCTGCAAACCGTCTTCCATGTTACGCACATACACATACAGACCAAAGTCAATGTTGTACGGCACTTCTGCGTAACTGTACTGCACATTTGTGGATCCCGTTGATCCTACGGGGGGGCGATACAGCACTTTGGACACGCTATTGCGCTTACGGAGCGCGTCGTACGCGTAACCAGTGATTTCAAACGCCATGCGCGGCAGTACTATTTGGTTTGGGTTTTGCAGGCGCGGGTCGCCTGCCAAAGCCACTTGATACTTCTCTTTGGGAGCGTACGAGATGGGCACACGCAGCCGTTTTGTGCCACCACTTTCCACCTTGTCAATGTACAGATCGTTGAACAGCGAACCAAACGCTACAACCATTCTCCGTATTGATCCGTTGTAAAACTGGGTAAACATCAGTAACTCCCCTCTGAAAACGGATCCGTGTCTGTAAAGTCAAAGATGTCGTTTTGTGTTTGCTCCAGTTGAATCTGCTCGTTGTCCTGTTCGCCTTGGTGAGTAGCACGAGTAGTGCTGTCTCCAACAGACGTAATTGTGCGTGACGTGGCACCAGAAGCACCCACAAGAGTTTCGCCCACAATAAAGTCGCCGTCCTGCATATTCACAAGCAGAGTGCCTGTAGCCGAGGTCCACGACACCACACGACCGTAGGCACGCTTGTTTGCGGCAGTGCCCACGTACACTTCTTCGCCCTCAATATAGTTTCCGCTACCAGAAACCACAACAGTCTGGAGGTACGATGAGTGCACATCCATTGCAGCGTCCAGTTCGCTTTCTCCGGTGTCGATCTTCTCGTTGGACGACTTGAACGCTTCGCACGACAGTTTAAAACAGTACCGATCCCCTGCTTGGAAGAAGGGGTTGTCGTGCTCCACGAACTTGATTTCAAACATTGCGTATGGGTAGTCAAAGTAAATGATGTCGCCTTCACGGGGACGACCAATACGGCGAATGTCAGGATTGTGCCCCATGACTTCAAGGAATCGCTTGCGAGACACCACAAAGGTTGCGGTTTCCTTTATCTCCAGTCCAAACCGCGACATTTCTTGATCGCCTTCAAACCCTTCAGAGTTCTCCATGTACATTTCAATACGGTTTGCGTCTTTGAACTCTGAAACCTGTTCGCCAAAAATAGTGTCCTCCGTGACTTTCTCACGGGGTAAATACACCATGTCGTGACCGTAGATTTTGATTGCCTCTGTGGTCAACGACTCAAGCAGTTCCTGCTCGTTCTTTATTGTGCGTTTAAAATACGGGTTTACTGCCATGTTTAGCCTGTGCAGAAGTCTGGTGGTTCTTCGTACTTCGTCATGTAGTCTTCCATGATCTTTTCCAGTTCCTCTTGCGCTTCACTGTAGATGCGTTGACCGTTGAATGTAAGGTTGCCTGGAAGATTGATGCCGTCGTACTTGGAGAGGTTTGCACCCCACTGCCGCTTGATGAGTGCAATGCTGTGCCGCTTCAGCATGGTGTCGTTCCACACTTCAGGATACAGCGCAGGATCAGTTGAGCGATACGCTTCAACCAACAGGAACTGCCCTGGTTGGAAGTCAGTCCAGTTCATGTGGAGAGTGAGGCGGTTGGCGTACCGACTAAACGTGATCTGCTTCTCGGGATCCAGTAACTGCTGCAACATCTCAATGTACTGCATGGTGGTCACAAAATAGTTCAAGTTCATCTGACCAGTACGCAACCCGTAGAAGTCGTTTAGTGCCATTTGGTAGCGCACATTGAAAATATTGTTTACCTGTAGATTGAAGCCCACCGAGAACACACGGGTAATGCTCAAGATTCGATCACCGTCACTCCCCAAAGAATTGGTGTTCAGGTAGCCGTTCGTAATGTCTTGCTGCGTGATTTGATACTTGTAGTACGTCTTTTCGTGCCCGTACATATGCCAGTCAAAGAAGTGACGCAGGGCTTCGTCAATACGATCCTCTACTTGAGAGTCGTCTACATTTATTTCAATCACTGGATGACCCAGTGCGCGTAGAGCGTACTCTTTGAGTTCTTGTCGTGTGGTTGGGGTTGCCATCCCTGCCGTCTCCTTTGGTATTATTTAGGAGACTTCTCGCTCCGCTTCCAAGAAAGCCACCAGTCGGGCTAGTTCTCCCTCACGGTTGCAGATTCGATCCCCTTCTGCCCAGTCTACGGGCAACCGCAGACTGTTTGCCCCGTCTGAAATATAGTGTTCCGTTCCCTTTCGGTACACTCGGGTAGTCCATCCCCACGGAACGGAATAGTGTGGTTCTATCTTCAGGAAATCCTCCCAAGAGTACTGCCTGCCGTTTAGTGTAATCCACTCGTCCCCATAGTGTACAAGAGAGGTCATGTGTTACGGAGGCGGTAGAAGTTCACCCTCACCAATTGGGGCGTACGTCTGACCACCACCCTTACGATACCACGATTTGGATTCAGACACAGTGGTAACATTCGTGATCTTTGCATTGGGCGAGAACAGCAGAGCAGAGCCTGATTTGGCTACATCAGGAGCAAGTTTCAGTGCAACTGCGGTGGTAAACCCTTGTTTTTCGTTTAGTGAGGTGTGGGTGGTTGAACCTGCAATAGCAGACCTAATTGCGTAACGCATGGTGTTTGCGTCTGCCCTGTAGGTAAGCACGTCACTGTACAGTCTCGCCACATCTCCGGTTCCGAAATTGTACTGGGTTCCGTAGTAGTCTTCGAACACTGTGTTCCCGGTGAAGCCTGCAACCACAATGTTGTCGTATGCGTTACGCAACCAGTCCACATTGCTTTGGATGGGCAAGAACGAGTACGCGTTGCCACCAGTCCATCCCGAGAACAGGGAACGGAAGTCTCCAGAGTTACCGCTGTAGCCTTGCATGACAGTAATGCCAAACAGAAAGTACGTGCTGTAGTCTATTGCGTTTTTGCGTGCTTCCTTGGCAGCAGTCAACCCCATTGTTTGGGTGACACCGCTCACAACCATACACGCGCCGCTGTCGTATCCGAAAATGTAGCCGCCCGATCCTCCTGAAGTGGTGAATCCGCCACACACGCCATTGAAAAGGGTAAACCCGTGCACAGTAGAGTTTTCACGAATCACTAGAGATGTGCCCAGCACTCCGCCCTGTGTGTCAGTATACGACACCGATCCAACCACTCTGCACAGGTTGTCCACGGGAAAGTACGAAGTTCCAAGCGGTCCATGCATGGACAGGTGATAGATGGTGTAGTCGCCTGCGTAGTTCCGTTCCCAAAAGAATGGTCCGCTGCTGCCAAACAGGGCGTAGTCTGCAAGGGCAAGCGTTACTCCACCACCACGAATATGAAAGTCATCCAGCCAGCCCTTGAAGGGGTAGTCGCCAGACGCACCGCTGCCCACCATAACCGGAGCAGAGGAGGTACGGATGCAGCCCGACAGCCCACTTGCAGAGTACAGTGAAGTGCCGTTCCAGTACGTCTTGATGGACGCTGAACCGCCTTGCAGTGCCCACGCAACAGCAAAGTGATTCCACACTCCAATGCTGATTCCTGAAGGCGACACATTCACAATACCTTGGTAGCCCGCGCTTGCGTACGAAGCGTCGGAGTAGTGGAACTGTACTTGATCTGAAGTAGTGTCGTACTCCAGTCGGAAGGAGTCTTGATTGGAGTCGTACACACCGTCTGCACTACGGGTCACCAAAATGGGATCGTAGTTGTTGCTGAGTGCTGCTTCTAGGTACATCCACCCTTCAATCAGAAAGTACGGAGTGGCAGCATTAGTAGTTGTGAACGCAGGCAAACGAATCCCTGCCGCTTTCTGTGCAGCAAGATCGTTGAAAGTGCCTTTGAACTGGGCAGCGCGAACTCCAATTTCACCCGAAGCACCAATAGTGTCAATGGTGGGCACAAAGGTGTCTAGAGTTTCTCCGCCTACCACGTAGTTATTTACAATCACAGGGGTAACAGTGCTTTGAAACACCATTTCGTTTATATTGAAAGATCCGTAACCCGTGCCGCGCAGCAACTGCTCTGTTAGAGGATTTATTTCCACAGGCACAGAAGATGTTGCTCCTTCTGCCCCGACAATTGTTCGGTATGCAATAACAGGATCAATAGATTCGTTAACAAACAAAACTTGAGCGTTCTCCACGCTGGGAGAGTAGTTGGAAGGATCGTAGTTTAACTTACTCTCCTGCACTACTCCCGCGTCAAGCCTTATTGTTTTCTTTTTTGACATTATTGAGGTTCCTTGGTTTGTGGTGTTTATCCGGCTGGGAATACCCCACCGTAACCAACATAATTTCCAGAATAAGTTATTCCATCAGACACTCCGGATGTGTTAGCCGTGAAAGTGTACAGAGGGAAATTCAACCCACTTGGAGTGTAATTTGCGTTGGTGATTTCTGCTGGAGTAGAGTGTAGTTGCCATGTTCTTTGTGTTTGCAGTCCTCTATTGTAGTATGTGGCATTGCTTCCCGTAGATCGTTTAGCAATCTTTTGGTTGGCAGCGGAGCGAGTATCACTGCCTTG
>Ga0194115_10003449_pt1 | contig 17800 bp, 13 predicted proteins | sample TA2MahsurfametaG_3_FD_148656 | JGI IMG/M metagenome (GOLD analysis project Ga0194115, IMG submission 148656) | Freshwater microbial communities from Lake Tanganyika, Tanzania - TA2015002 Mahale S4 surface | ecosystem: Environmental > Aquatic > Freshwater > Lake | place: Tanzania: Lake... | reverse complement strand
CGGTGTAACAGCAATTCTGACCACGGTGGCCAAAGCGCTGACGCTGGTGAGCACGCTGCTAACTGCTGTTGGCCAAGCACTAACTGTATTAGTGGCGCGCTTAGGCACCGCCGTCCCTGCTGTAAACGCGCTAGCCACAGAGCTATTGAAGACCGGAGCAGCAGCACAAGGGGCCGCAGCCGGAATGACATCGGCCGGTGGTGCTGCTGCGGTGCTTGGCACCAAGGTTATGGCAACGATTATGAGCTTTATTAGGTTCAATGCCATCTTGCTGGCAGTTACGATTGGCATCACTGTTCTCGTTGATGCAATCGGAAGATACCAGCGAGAGCAGGAAAAGCTTGGCGTTGAACGAAGAGGCCGCGAGGCTATTAGGCAATTAGGTAGCGAATTACAGTATGTAACCGAAAATTCAACAGCGGCGGAGAGAGCACTTAAAGAGCTTAAAGAATCTCAGGCGCAGGGTCTGCTGTCACAACTCAAAGACGACTTTAACGACGCGGATAAGAAGGTCGATGAGGCGACTGCAAAGATCAAGAAACTCAAGCAAGATCTAAAGGATAGAGAATCATTTGCTTTTGGTCTCGACTGGGAAGGAATAAGCAGTATTAGAGCAGAGCTCGCTAAAACAGAAGGAGAACAGCGAAAAGCCGCTAGAGAGCGGTCTAAAGCAGAAAAACAGTATGTAGATCAACTTACTGAGTACGAAAAGACAAAGAAAAAGGCAGCTCTTAATGAGGAGGTCACAACTCGCTCTAACTCCTTAAAAGACGCCAACGAGAAACTTGCCCAGCAGCAAAAGCAGTTAGCCCGCGATGTCGCCAATAGCGAGTTCAGCGCTCGCATGGAGCTGGCGCGTAAGCAGATCGAGGTCTTTCAAACCGGCGAAGCACTCCGCATCCGTCAGGCCGATATCTACAACCGGAAGATCATTGATGGTCAGGAAGGAGCCTCGGCGGCAGCGCTGGAAGCCCTAAACACCTATCTCACAGAAAAAGACAGAGGCGAAGTCAACCTCGAAGCTAAGCGACGGGAGTTCCAGCTCCAGGCCGCTCAGATAGAAAAAGAAATAGAGAACTACAAGTTCGATATCGCGCAAAAAATCTTGGAGCTCAAGAAGCAGGGCGCCAAGATTGACATGGATACTGCTGACTATGTGAAAAAGCAGCAGGAACTCGGAGCATTGAACGGGGGCACACCACCACCAGGCGGTGGTGTAACACTACCCGCAGGTGCAACAGCTCACGTAGGAAACACAGGCAGGAGTACGGGCCCTCACCTGGACCTAAGAGGCCCTACCGCCGAGGGAGTTATCAAAGAGGCAGAGGCGATCATCAAAGCATTCCAGAAAATGGGTGTGAAGTATATCGTGTTGTCCAATATCAACAAGGACATCACCCGCATCACCGATTCGGGAGAGCTACAGCGTCTGCTCAGGATTGAGCAAAAAGCTCATGATTTCACCAGAGGCCGCCGCCCCGGTGCAAGTCGTAACGCAGTCGACATAGCTGTGCCAGAGGGCACAAAGATTCCTCATGCTGTAGGTGCGGTGTCGTTCGACAGCGGTGGTGGAGGCTACACAGCTCCATCACACTTTGGCTTAGGTAATCAGTTCCTGCATTTGCAGAAACCAGGCGGAGCTGGACCCCGCCCTGACGTTAGTTCGGCTCCTGTCGCTGCTCCCTCCACTGCAGGCTTCGAGGGCGCCAAGCGTGGCATGATCGGGCTAAATAAAGAGATGGAGCGGTTTGACCGCCTTAACCAAGACCTCACAAACAAAGAAAACTTAGACAAATTCTTCAAAACCCTGGCGCCTAACATCCCGGTCCAGCAGTTCCGTGACGTCGTTGTTGAGGTCAAGGCATTCGCTGAAGCCTCAAAGATGGGCTTTGATCCACAGAAAACTGAAATCTACGCTAAGCGGCTAGCCGAGATCGCCAAGTTCGAAGAAAATATACAAGAGGTACTCAAGGAGGCCGCCAAGTTAAGAGGCATGACAGCCGAGCAGCTCAAGGCCTTAGAGGATGAGATGCGTAAACGCTTCTACGGCAAGGGCGGCACGAAGGAGCAGCTGGACACAGAGGTCAAGCTCCGCGAAGCAGCGCTTCTCGCGGAACGCCAGAAGGCAGCGATTATAGATCTGCAAAATAAAACCCGCCAAAGCAAAACAGACACAAATAACGCGATCACCGACGGCCAAGCTGAAATGGCAGCTGGCCTTGTCTACGACCCTCGTGCGAAACGTCGCATAGCGGCTGAAGCCGAGATGTCGAAGATCGGTGCAGAAAACGATATGAATACGCCGAACTGGCGTACTGATATCACCCCCGAGGCAGCAAGGCTAAGAGAAGAGTTCGAAAAGCTTAGACAGCAAAAAATATTTGACTCCGAGCGTTTAGGAGAAGTCGACGCAGTCCTTGAAAAGTTCAAGATGTTGCAGGGGTTAGCTAGCGAGATTGGTGGCGCAATATCCAATGCTATGACCTTTGGTGTGCGCGATATCCTCACAGGCGCCAAAACCGTTAATGAGGTTCTCGGAGATATGTTCAAGAGTATTGGTGATTCCTTCATACAAATGGCTGCTCAGATTATCCAGGAGATGATCAAGATGCTTATATTTAAGGCGCTGCTAGGCATCTTTATGCCCGGTGCCGGACCCGGCTCCGCAGGTGGGGGCGGACTGGGTGATTTATTCGGGGGGCTCTTCGGTGGCGGTAAAGCAGCAAGTGGTGGTGGTACGGGAGGGGCCGGCGGCCTGTTTGGCGGCGGGCTCGACCTGGGCGGAGCTCTGGGAATTGGATCGGCCAGTGGTGGTGGATTCTCGCTTCCAGGCCCCGATTCGGGTTTCATGAAACTGCCCCACATAAAGAACGCGAACGGAAATATCCTGGTTGGAGGCTTCCAGGCTTTTGCAAAAGGTGGCATAGCCAACAGACCAACCTTAGGGCTAGTCGGAGAAGGCGCCTATAACGAAGCCATCGTGCCGCTCCCGAACGGAAAGGCAATTCCAGTGGACATGAAGGGCAGCGCTGGTGGCGCTATTACGACTAATATCACCGTCAATGTTGATCAGAATGGTCAGACCCAATCTGAATTGACTGGGGATAAGGCAGGTAAACTCGGTAAGGCCCTTGATGCTGCGGTTAAGCGGGTCATCCTTGAGGAAAAACGGGCAGGGGGTGTTTTAAGTGGCCGATAAGTCCTTAAGCCTAGACCTCACCATTAATGTTGGTGAGAAAATAACGCACCGTGTCAGAAAGTATAAGTTTGCTGACGGGTATGAGCAAATTCAGAAGGATGGGATAAACACGAGAATAACTGAGTACGCAATCACAACAAAACCACTTACCGCCGCGACAGCAGCTCTGCTTATAAAGGATCTTGACGCTGTAGCTCAAGGAGATTTCTTCTTAGCCACCCTAAAACCTTTCTCGACAACAAATAGACGTTACAGGCTGAAAGAAAATGGATACCAACAAACATTTATGCCCCAATCAAAAAAATCGGTCTTTACTTTTACTCTGATTGAGTCCTTTGCGCCATAAGTCCAATGGCTAGATATCCTATTGCAGCCACTGGCACTCTCGACCTGACTTACATAGGTATTTCAGATCTGCTCAAGGCTAAAAAAGAGTTACAAGAGGTAGAAGAGGCTTTCTACAAGGAACGAGCTGAGCTGGTTAACAACTATCCTATGAAGAAAAAGGATATTACGGCCACGCAGATAGAGGCGATATACGATTCAAAGCTAGGTACAGAACCCTGGAAATATGATTCAAGATTTACCGCCTCTGGCTCTACGCTGAAGAATGTGCCCTACCCACCCGGGCCACCGGCCGCGCCGCCGGGTATGCCCGCCGTAAGACGGGGCAACACACCAGACGTGTACTGGGTCGCCAACTACCCCAACACCCCAGGCACGACACCGTCATCAGGTTATCCCGCGATCAGCGAGCCTGACTACATGACATATACATATTCCTCCGGTAGAGGGGGGACTACTGCTACTGAAGCAGGAATAAGGGATGTCAATGGGCCCTGGCTGTTTAACAAGGCTCGTGGGGCCAGCTGGATAGATCTATCAGTCTCTGAAGGTGGTTATAACGCCGGCTTTAGTGCCAAAGGCTCGGAGAATACACACACTAATCACGACCCCTCTGCAGTCCAGGCACATCAATTTTTCGCTGCTGTGGGTGTAGTCCCCTTTGCGTATACAGCAGCTGGTGGACTTACAGAATATGAAGCTCATATGCTAAAGCTAGTTGGGGATGCATGGAACGCCGCCTGCAAGGTCAAATTCGAGGCATATAAGACCGCTTACGACGCTTACATGACTGCATACGGCTCTAAGGCCGCCGATTTCGCGTTTGTTTCAAGTAGTTTGAGCGGTGTATGGGCGGGCTACAAACAGGACAGCGGTGCTCTCCTGTTTAATCGACCGGGCACCTTAAACAAAAAGTTAGTACAAGAGCTGAGAGGGAAAAACTGACCCATGAAAGAAGATGTTCTGATCAACCTATACATAATTGATGGCAGCCACCTCAGTACGACGTGGGGCGGCAAGATTTACCTCGTATCTCCTGAACAAACAGGCGGCAAGTCGGTCAAGTTTATCGACGAACGTTTAGACAGTACGAAGCTAGTTAACTATCAACCCGTTCCCATTAGGGCCAGCGACTTTAAGATCTCAGGCAGCAACAGATTACCGACTCCCAAGCTTGCCATCGGAAATATCGACGGGCAGATGACGAATCTATCGTTTGATTTCGATGATCTCGTGGGCTTCCGTTTTTACCGTATTAGAACCTACGGCCAGTATCTGCACTCTGTCGGTGGTGTACCGCAACCAACCTACGACCACACCGCAGTTTTTACACCTGAAATGTACTATTTCAACAGGAAAACAGAAGAGACAAATCTGGGTGTTGTGTACGAGCTGGCTTCAGCTATGGATTTAGAGGGTCTGCAGCTTCCTGGAAGAAGAATCTTCCCAAACTTCTGTCCGTTTGTTTATGGCAGCCCGGAGTGTGGATCTACTTCAACCAAGGAATTATGCACAAAGACATTAGATGCGTGTAAGGATAGAAACTCGGCTCCGTATCCCTTCGGTGGCTTCCCCTCAGCAAATGTATGAAACTTCATCAGGAGATTGCGGCGATCTGTAAAGCCGAGGTGCCCTTGGAAGCGTGCGGTTTTATCAAGGACGGCTGTGTAATCAAATGCGTAAATCAGTCCAGTGCACCAGAAAGCACATTCTTAATATCAGCAGAAGACTATTTGGCCAACCACCCCGAGACTATTTATCATTCTCATCCAACTGGTAAAAAGGGTTTTAGCGAGCATGATTTAGCAGTAGCTGCGAACATGGAATTAACCTCATACGTTTACGTCGTGGAAGACGACCGCCTTGAGAAGTGGTCAGAAGCCGAGGGAATTGTGGTATTTACTGACGTACTGAAAACACCATGAGAATTATCTTAGAGGGGGTGGCCGGTAAGCGGTTTGGCCGCGAGCACCAGATCCATGTCAGCACCCCTAACGAAGCCATCCGTGCGTTGTGCCACAAGCTTCCAGGATTCCGATCCTATATGGAAGGCTCCCACGAGTTCGGCATCTACTGGAAACTTCTGACTAATAGAAAAAAAGATGGCATTGGCTACGAAGAACTGGACTTTAACTGCCAAGACTTAGTATTAGTACCAGTCATTACCGGCGCTGCTGATATCTTAAAAAGCATTCTTTCCATTGTTGTAGGCATTGTCCTAATTGCCTTTGCATTCACCGGCTTTGGCTTGATTACATGGGGCGCCGCCGGAACAATTTCTGCGGGCATCCAAACAGCCGTGATGTCGCTCGGGTTTGGGTTGCTATTTACGGGGGTCTCTGGACTGTTGTCCCCAGGCACCCCCCAAAGAGATAACCGTCAAGAGGGGGGTGAAGCAGACACGGCGATATTTAGCGGGGCTCAGGCTACAGCGGCTCAAGGCACCCCGATTCCGCTGGTTTATGGAGAGTTCTTGTGCCAAAGCATGCCAATAATTAGCTCGTATATCAACACTAATACTGGCTACTACATGGCCATTGTCTCTGAAGGGAAGATTGAAGGGTTATCAGGAGATGCTAAGGAGAATATTTTTCTAAACGGGTCAAAGGCCGGTACTGCCAACATCGAAAAGTCAGAGCTGACGGATGGAACGCAAACGACTAGAAAGATTGACTTCGTAGCTTCGGCCGGCTTTCACCTAGCCGCCGGCGCAACGCTCCAGACACAAACTGAACCCGCCGAGCCGAACCAACAAGTTATCCGATCTTTTGCCCAAAAAGACGCCGACAATTTACAGCTTAGGCTGTCTTATGGGCCTAGCTATTGCATAAGGAGTTATTCAGACGAAGGCAATGCCAACACTGTGTATAGGCCTTATACAGAACGGGGTAAATCTAACTTTTTACAATATGCGGTTGAAGTCCTTGATGGTGCCGGCGGCACTGTGTATAGCAAAATTTTCGAATGGGGAAACGACATACCAGTTAAGTCAGTCAAGCTACAGATTATTGATGTCAATATCACAGGAAAGCAAATCCCAATTTCAATTCGTGTAACTCGTTTAGACCGCGCGGCAGCTCCTGATCCAGAAACTCAAAAAGAAGAAAAGAGCGTAACTAACTGGCAGTGGCAGAAAGGTGATGTGCAGTTTGTCTCCGCCGACGTCACATGGTCCGAAAATCTTATTTACCCGGGCGCGGCGCTACTGGGAATGAAGTTCAATGTTTCAGAGTTCAATCAAATGCCTTCAATCTTTGCAAAGGTTAAGGGTATTCACTTGCCTACGATTACTACTAGCCTAGAAGTTAAATATGGATACAGCAACAACCCTGCCTACGTGTTACTAGACCTGATTACACACCCAAGGTATGGATTAGGTGGACGCAGCTACAAGAAAACGAGCGGAACTAAAGCCGACACTGTTCAACCTGGGATCCGTATGAAAGACGTAGACCTGGGGTCATTCCGCAAAGCAGCTCTCTATTGCGAAAAAAATAAGATCGAATTTAATGGAGTACTAGATAACAGTGGAGACGCTTATGACTTACTTAAGAGCGTGGCGTCGACGTTCCAAGCGCAGATCTACTACGCTGGCGGCAAGATCGCAGTAGTTGTGGATAAGCCAGTAGAGGATGACAGTGAATATAGGCTATTCTCACCATCTAACGTCATTCAGGAAACAGACGACAATGGTGCGGTGTCCGCTCCTTGTTTTCTTTACGAGGGTGTAGCCAAGGCAGCACGTCGGACAGTCGCCAATGTTTCCTATGTGGACCCCACTAATTTCTATACAGAAGCAAAGATCTGCGTGCATCATCCAGAGGCAATCGAAAGGTTTGGCTATAGACCCGTTGATGTCCGCGCCGTGGGGTGCACAGATAGGAAAACGGCCGAGCGCCTAGGCCGCTATATCCTTGGTAGCAACATTTACAACACGGAGACTGTCACGTTTACGGTTGCCTCAGAAGGCGTCTTATTGCTTCCTGGCGACGTCGTCATTATCGCTGACGAGTACAAGACGCCTGGGACATTTGGGGGACGAATTAGTAGCGCAACTAAGAGTCAAGTAACTATTGACCGCGACCTACCAAGTGGTACCTACACAGCCCATACGCTTTACGTGTATGGCGAGACCGGTGTCACTATGAAAAGATTGGTAAGTTCCGTAGCTGGGCGCACGATTACTGTGGTTGGGGACTACGGGTCAAAACCAACGTCATTGCATTCATGGATTCTGGTCAAAGAAACCGACACGAAAGCTTTTAGGCGTTATAGGGTACAGGAAATAAGTGAAGAGCCGAACGGGACCTACCAAATCGTTGCGATCAAATACGACCAAAGGAAATTTGACTTTATGGACGACTTGACGGGAGGGGGATCCTTAGACACCATGGGCACCCGGCTGTTCGATCCAAAGGGTAAGCCAGCTCTGCTTCCTAGCGGAATTACATTTGGTTTGCTAGTGGACTCGTAATGGCAAAAATACAAGTCAATTGGCCAGCGCTGTCATACAGACCCTTTGTCATTTCTGACATACTCTTTCCTGGTACTTTGTTCGGACAAGCAATCCCTGACGACCGTTTAGACTACTACGAAGTACAGAAACAGTTTTTCGAAGACGAAGACGATGAATGGGGTACGACCGAGTCAGTCACGGTCACGCAGCTTAAAATTCAGGCTGATAATGAAAGAGCCGGTAGAGTAAGAATACGGGCCGTACTCCGGGGCGGTGAGAAAACAGTGTGGGCTTATTCGTCATGGTTCCCCCTGTACGGCTTTGAGGCAAGTTTCAGAAACTACAGAAACAACACAATTATTCTGGGGATTATTTAATGGCACTCTTCGGGAGAGATGGCAACGGCACCGATGCCTATATCCGAGCCTCTGGTGCTGGGACGACTGCTAGCCCCTTTATTACCTTTCACGATACTTTTACCTCTGAGTTGAAGTTTAAGGCGGTAAACCTGACTGCAGCAGGCGACGTTATCCCCGCTGTTTCAGGAAAGAAGATTCGTGTTATGAGTCTTATTCTGAGTGCCAGTCAGGCGGGAAGCATTAAGTTCCAGACAGATGCCGCCGCCGACGTAACCGGTCAGATGTACGCCGGAGCAAACGAGGCTATTGCTATCAGCAACCCCTTGGGGCTATTTGACACGGGCACAGGGGAAAAATTGAACGCGGTTGTCACCTGGGCCGCGACTACTGGCACAATTGGATTGACACTTGGCTATAGAGAGGTTTGATGGTACGAGTATATGGCCAATTATTCGAAGATGGTCGTGACGGGCGTCTAGCCATTAAACCCTCGCGACCTTTTTTCGGAATAGAGCGGGATGAAGTCTTCTATCCCATCGTTGCGGGAAAGATTGACATAGAACTGGCACCCACACCCTTTGGTATCTACTACAACGCCGCGTTCATAAAAGAGGGGGATTATCGGGATCCGGTCTACACACAACAGTGGCGTGTTCCCCCCACTGGTGAAATTGACATTACCCCAGGCGCCCAGAATAAAAAGCTACCGGACTCCGGCAGCAAAGGCAACCACGCCGAGGTTAGCAACCGGCTGCTTACAGCCGATTTAGCCGCCGCTCTGCAGAGGAACGAGGAGCTACAGATCCGCATTAATGAGATGCGCGAGCAAAATGATCATCTCAGTCAGCGGGTCAGAGATATCGAGCGCACTGCTGAGGTTGCTATGGAAAACCGCGACAGAGAGCTTGAGGAACTACGCACGGCAGCGGCACCTCCAGAGAAAACCGTCTTCCTCCGCGTACCAGTTCTGCCCGGCCCCTTACAGGAGCGCATCTCTCGTTTAGAAGCGGAAAACCAGAGACTAATGGCACTGAATGATACCTACTACAAATCTGTTTTAGAGCTAAATCAGTTAAAGTTAGATAGAGCGCAAACAGTAAATCTTCCGCAAACTGTTGAAGAAATGCCGGACAGCCCCCGGACGCGCCTGATCCAGAAGTTAAGAGCTAACTAGCAATGGCACTGGACCCTATCGCGATTACGGTGCGCGAGGGTGACAGCTTTGATGAGCTGTACCTAAACATTGAGAAGCCGTGGGGTAAACCCTACGACTACAGCAAATCAGTCCTCGTAGCCGACATCCGCCGGTTTTTCAACGCTGCCCCTAATGCAGTTGTCGGATCATTCGGGATTGTTGAGATCGATGCCCCTCGTGGAATCGTCCAGCTTCGGCTGACAAGCCGACAAACCGAAGCTCTTGGACGCAACGTGGACCTCGGTTACGAGGAGCGCGGCCTTGTTGTGTCCGGCTTGTCATCTGCCACTGACTTCTCTGACGAGCTTCAAGGGAAGTTTCTCTGGGACCTGCGGGAATACTTCAGCGTCTCCCAGGCCACCATTAGTGGCATCACGTCAGGCACAGCGTTCACCGGCGCTGGCGGCGTTGCTAGCAACCGCGTCCGAATCACTACAACAAAACCTCACCAGCTGACTGAACAGGACATTATCTTAATTTCAGGTACAGGGCAAAGCGTATACGACAACGTTAACTTCTCCGCAAACACGCTTGCGATTATTAGCAAGACAGTATTTGAAATAGTAGCAACGGCCGGCGCTCCTGCGTTTTCTGTAGGTGCGAGCACAGGTACAATATCAGTGTATAAGGAAGATACGTTGGCAATCGGAACACTTGAGGTGATTCCTCGTATCTCTAGAGATTCTGTTATCTGAGGTTAAGCCCTAATGGCAACTGTTGAAGAAGGCGTAAGTGTAATTACAGTAGGCCGCACTACGCCAGTACCGGCAGGGCAAGCAGCTAGCGCAAACTCGCTACCTGTCGTTGTCGCCTCGGATCAAAGCCCGATCCCAATTCTCGACAACCTTTCCGCGCCGTCCCAAGTTCGGGACGATCTGCTAGGCATCCCCCGGGTCCAAACCCCGCTGGCGATTTTTGATGACACGAATCTCATCGACATCGACCAGAACATCTGGGCGAAAAACCAACAAGTTAGCGGCGGTACTCGCGTTACCCAGGTCAACCACCTACTGCAGCAGTCTGCAGCAGAAGTCCTTATTACCCCAACCGCAGCCAACGGCAACACCGCCAGCCTAATTACCAAGCAGGCTTTCCCTTACCAAACAGGACGCATTACCTCGGCGTCTTTTGGTGTGTCGATGAGCCGAGATTCCAACGCCGTCATTGAATTTGGCATGTTCGACGGCACGGACGGCTATCTCCTGCGTGTTGTAGGCAACGAGCTCTATTACGTCCGTCGCACCAGCTCAGGAGAGCGCCCTAAAGACCACCTGAACGGTTACACCGGCGCAGGCACAGACCCGGCAACCTTCACGGTGGACGCCGCCGTTATCGCTGCCCAACCAAGCCGCACGGATCTCGGCACTGTTTACAAACTTATCTCCAGCTCCCCCACCGTAATGGAGGAGATCGTCCCCCGCAAATATTGGAACGGGGACACCATGGTCGGCGCCTCCGGAGCCACGATCATCGGTAACGCAGACCCCCGCTCCGTCCACCAGCTCAGCCTCACCAACTTGGTGATGTGCCGCATTGAGTTCGGCTGGTACGGCGGTACCGGGTCCCGTCTGCTGTTTTATGTCCCTGTGGATGCCAACCTCCCAAGTGGGGAGACCGTCAAAACAGCCCGCTGGGTGATCGCCCATAACCTCAACTGTTCTGACCGCATCCCCTACCCCTCACTGGGTAACCCGACGCTGCCCATGCAGTTCCGGATGGAGAAGACCGGCACCCTCCCGGCGAACGCCTATCTCCGTAAATTCGGTGCTCAGATCTCCATCGACGGCGGCGACTACAGCAAGCTCGCCATCTACAGCCAGGACGGCGCCAAGGTCACCGGTGTCAACACCACCACTTACAAGCCCCTGCTAGCCCTACAAATTAAGGAGAACATCACCAACAGCCAGGGCGAGACCAAGCGCAACCTGATGCGTGTCTTTCCCCTACTTCTGTCGATGGTGAGCTCGCACCGGGCTCAGTTCATCCTCGTCAAGAACCCCACCACGATCACCGACGCAGGCACCGCTCCAGTGACGACGTACACGAGCACTGGAACCCTCTCGGCAATTCAGTACAACTCGCCTGAAAGCCCCTCCAATGCAATTTCTGCCTTCACCGGCGGAGAGCAAATTGCCTCATTCTTCACCGGTGATGCGGATTCGGCAAATGTTGATTTGACCCAGATCTTCAGCTTTGCCCGCCAGTACTTGACTCGTGAAGCCACCGCCCCTACCGGCACTGCTGGTGACGTGCTGGTGATTGCTGCACGTTCTATCGACAACGCATCCAACACCTGTAAAGCCAGCATCACCTGGGGTCAGCGCTGATGACGACGGCCTACCAACTCCCCGATGACATCGGGCTTAAACGTGTTGTACGCAATGGAGTTGAGGTTCAGGCTGACTCAGACTTTCCTGCTGGCCAGAAAACGGGCGATAAAAGTCTTCCTGTAGTAATGCCCCGGGGTGGTTACGTCTTCCCGGTTATCGACAACTACCGGTTTAGCAGCGAAGTGAACCGGGACATGCTTGGCATCCCCCGAGCAACACGTCCGTACAACTTCCTCACCCGCAACGACGCCTACGAGCTGACTGAAGAGGATTGGATTTTCGATGTCACCGGGCTGAACGAGCGCCCCGAGATCGACGGCACTGAGTCCGCCCGCTGGACCCAACTCTCCGAAACAAGCGCCTTTTACCCGGCTACACCCAACGGTGAAATCAAATACAATCCTGCCGCTAACTCCGCACAGCTGACCCTCAACAGCAACGAGGGGGGCTTCCAGCGGGCTCGTATTGCATCCAAAAAGCGGTACCGCTACCAACCTGGCCGAATTGTCCGGGCCAGCCTGGCCGTCCGCATGTCTGTGGACTCAACACCCATCAGCGTGAAGAGGACGTGGGGTGTTGGCGACGCAAACGATGGATTCTTCCTGGAATGCAGCGGGGACGGGGCGGGCGACCGCCTACAGATCGTCTACAGGACCAGTGCGGGCAATGGTCTGCGCCACGAAACCAGAATCCCCCGCTCGCAGTGGACCGGCGACCGCGTTGACGGCAAAGGTAAGTCTAAGCAGTCGCTAGATCTGAGCCAGACCTTTATGACCCTCATTGAGTGGGGGTGGTATGGGGCCAGCGACGTCCGCTTCTACTTCTTTCTGGTAGACAAGAACGAGGATTTACCCACCTCGATTACTCAGATCCCCCGCGCCCGATGGATCCTGGCCCATGAACTGATTCTCGCGGACACCCAGAAACGAAACGACCTTCGCGAAGATGACGGTTCTGGAACTGGTGCTTTGCGCTCCTACGACGTTCCATCCCTGAGCAGCCCAAGCCTACCAATTTGGGTGGAGATCACCAACAGCGGAAACATGGCGCGCTCGGAATACATCGAGCGATATGGGGCCTCTTTGCTGGTCGATGGCGGCGAAGAGCAAAAGGCCAAAATCACAACAGTAGACGCCTCTTTCGGCAAAGTTATCGAGCCTATCATCGGAGGTCTTTATGGCGGGGGCGGACAGTCGGTGCTGACTATCCGCAACAAGGCGCGCTTCCTTAACCAATTAGGAGTAAGAGTCGAGAACCTTCTGGTCACCAGCCCCCTAATGCTGAATGTTGGTGCGTCCGAGATGGTCGAGCTGGAGATTTGGAAGGATCCTGTAATGGTGCCACCGACTGAGGTGGGGCACCTCAATGGGCGGCTCCCTCACCGGAATGGAGACTTCATATCCCCGTTTAATCTCGTGCCTCTGCTGATCACCAGCTTTGATAGTACAGGTACTGAGTTCGCTATTACACAAGAGGATCCCACTAACGAGTTTTTGACGGTAGATACTCCTTACGGTAGTGGCGATCTCCTGACACTCGATATCAGCTTCAACGACTACCGCGTGGTGCAGAGCGGTAAACGGATCGGTAGCTTTATCGTTGGCCCTGCGGGATCAACCATTGATCTGCGCCCAGTATTTGGAGCGCAGCGAGAGCTAATTAGCTCTGAGTTCGACAGTCCGCCAGAGTTCCCAGTTACGACCGATAGCATCACTGTGCAAGCTTTTAGCAGCACTGGAGAGATTTCCGTTGCCGCCGCGTTCCCTTTAAGACTGTATCTGGGGCAAAGAATCAGCAAGGGAACGGTGAACTATTACGTGCACACAATCAATAGTTCACGGTCTTTCACGATCAAAGCAGCTAAAGTAAGTACAACTCCTGTTACAACAGGAATTACAGCGGGCGACACACTGATTGCACACTATGAGCTTGATCTAGCTTATAACGTAGCTAGCCGTTTGAAGCCTGTCTACAACACAGAGATTGTATTTGTAGCCCGCCCATTTTACGCTACTTACACAAAACTAGATCCAGCAGTGGAATACAACGCACAGTGGATGAACTTGGTCAATACAAGCAGCTCTGATGCCTACATCGCGCAGCCCGCTCCGACAGTCAACATGTACCTCACGAATGGGGTGAGCTAATGCCTGTTCTCGGATCCTCATTAATCAACACGTCAGCAAACGGCCAGCCCACGGATCTGGAGGACAGACCGTTTAGCTATGCCATAGGTACACAGATCTTCATTAATTCCTCCAATTCTCCGACAGATGCTGTTGTTAGTTTCAAATTAGATATCTCACTGATCAACGGCGCGCTCACTACTGGCGACTCTAACGTGGCCATTGGCTTCGCAATTGACCCAGAGCTCAACACAATCTCCGGGTGGGGTAAGAGCAAGATTTCTACCGCTAGTTCAAATATTTTTGCCACCGGCTTTGGACGTTTGAGTACCGCGCCAGAAAAGGTCAGCCTTAACGTGGAGGGGAATTCTGTCCTTAGCCTCGCCCGCCCGCAAACTGTAACCGGCGTTAGTGACGCGAGCAACACCTTAGCAATCACCGCTCACCCCTTTACTACTGGTGACCGAGTTATGGTGAGCTCCACAGGAACCGTTCCCGGAGGCTTGGCCTCAACGGTAGGTTATTTTGTGATCAACGACAGCACCAACTCAATTAAACTTTCTACAACGCGGCTAGGCGCGCTCGCCGGCAGCGAAATTGACATTCAAACTGTGGGCTCGGGTACAATTACTGTAGCGTCGGATGAGGTCTTTACCCTCACCCGTGCCGGTAGCACTGGCAGTGTAACCCTGAAGAGAGGGGACATTACGGTAGCAACTTTCACCCAAATTAACGTTGCTAGTCCGCTAAGACTGTTCTACTGGAACCGCGAACAATCAGCGTCTAGCACTCTCCCAGTGCTCAAGGAAATTAAGGTGCGAGGTGCCATCTAATGGTCGCGACTAAAAACATAACCGATCTCAATGCGCTTGTCACGCCTAAGGCGGATGACATGCTACTGATCGTTGAGCGTCTGAGTGCGACCAGCACCGAAGCTAAGAAGATCACGTGGTCCAACGTCCAAGAAGCCATCCAAGATGTCGTTGGCAGCCTAATTAAGAACGACCCCGCCACCCCCAGCACGATTGCCGTTACCTACGACGACACCAACGCCACGCTGACGGCCCGCGTCGTTAATGACACCTCCACCCAGCGCTCTCGCTACTCAGAAAATGGCGTCCTGCAATCGACCCGCCAGGAAGCCAACTTCGTTAATGGCATCGGCATCAATGTCGGCATCGCTGATAACTCTGGTAGCAATAGAGCAGATGTCACGGTTAAAAATACGGGTGTTGTCAACGCCAAGAACAACACAGTCACCGGCACCGGCTACAACTTCCTATCCAGCGTCACTGTTGAGGCTGACGGATCCAAAACTCTTGAGCTGCGACCGATCAAGCTCGGCTCTAACCTGCTAAGCGCCACCTACAGCGATTCCAATCAATCGTTGACCCTGGACCTACAGCCAGCAAACATTGATATCAACACCCTCAACACTGCCACCCCGTTGTCGATATCTGTTGGTGGCACAGGTTCAAATAATGCTGCAACCGCCCGCAACAACCTCGGTGCGGCAAAGCTTGGCGCAAACTCCGATATCAGCAGCCTATCTGGCCTGACGACAGCACTGTCTGTGAGCCAGGGCGGCACGGGAGCCAACACTTTTGACGGTGCACTAAAAAATCTGCAGGGCCTGAGCAGTGCCGTCGGTGTTGGGTCCATCGGAGAAAGCATCGTCTACCAGAGCTCTGTTCTCGTTTCCGGTTCCTACAGGGCCGAGTTCAAAGGCATCAAACCGACCAGCCTCAACTACATCACCGTTGCGACCGACGGATCTGATATCGCTCTTGGTGCCAACCCAAACAACATTTTTGACGGCATTAGCGGTACAAGAAATGCCAATGGCGCCCGCATCACTAACGCGGGCACGCCCATCAACTCCAGCGACCTCGTCACCAAGTCATATGTAGATGCTCAGACAACCGGCCTGGATGTCAAAGAGTCAGTCAGAGCGGCTACGACCGCAAATCTGGCAGCTGCCTACGCCAGTAGTGGGCAAACACTGACGGCCAACTCCAATGGGGCCATTTCGATTGATGGTGAGAGTCTTGCACTGAACGACCGCGTCCTGGTAAAGGACCAGACAACTAAGTCGGTCAATGGCATCTATATCGTTACAACCGTTGGGACGGCTAGCTCGAAGTTTGTACTGACCCGGTCGTCTGACTTCGATACTTCCAGTGAGGTTGGTGCGGGCGCATTTACCTTCGTTGAGGCGGGTACCGCAAACCAAGGTAAGTCATTTGTCCAGACCACAAGGAACGTCGTTCTTGACACCAGCGATCTGGTCTTCAGTGTATTCGGTGAGTCGGCCATCGGCACAAACTCATTAGCCAATGACAAGCTTCAACAAGTTTCTGAAGCGACTGTTAAAGGACGCTCAGCAGGATCTGGTACAGGTAATGTTACTGACTTATCGTCAGACCAGCTGATTGCTGTAATTAACAACGCCTCGGCCGCTCAGCTTAATCAGGCTAGGTTAAATATCACCGGTTTAGCGCCCGTCAATAGCCCAACCTTTACGGGCACAGTAACTATACCTACCGGTGCCAGTATTACTGGATACGCAACATTTGACACACCTCAAACATTCACAGCAGGCCAGAGGGGACAAGTCACGGCATTGACCGACAATCCAACTGCTTCAGTGGCTATCAACCTCGCCGACAGCAATAACTTCGAGCTGCTGCTAACGGGGGGAAGTGGGAACACAAGACAGCTTGCAAATCCCACTAATGTCGTAGCAGGTCAATCTGGTGTAATCACGATTACTCAGAGTACTAGTGGTAACAATCTGCTAACTTACGCGAGTGATTGGGACTTTACTGGCGCCGCCCCAGCACTGTCAGCTACCGCAAATGCTGTCGACACCATTGCCTACTACGTGATCTCCAGCACAAAGATCAGAGCTGTACTTATTAAAGACTAATGAGCGTTCCTGGATCCTCCACACCTCTGCTGCTTGCCACAGTTGCAGAGCAGGCTGCATATAACATTCCACGTTCTCTCCGCTTCAATTCTGGGGATTCGTCTCATCTCAGTAAAAATTTTGGATCGGCGGGCAACAGGAAGAAGTGGACGTGGACGGGGTGGGCTAAGTTTCCCACGCAAACATCAAACAATAACGAAGGCGGATTATTTGTTGGCTACAACAGCAACACAAACAGAACACAGCTCTTTCTCACAGGCAGCATGACGTTGCGATTCCTTGCCGGTGGGTCGGGTGGGGATCTTTCAACTGCTGCCGTATACCGCGACCCTTCAGCGTGGTATCACATTGTTGCAGCATTAGATACAACGGCAGGGACCACTTTTCGTTTGTACGTCAACGGCGTTGAACAAACGCTAAGCGGGACATACCCAGGGGCAAATAGTGAGCCGTTTGTCAATGCGGCCAACGTTCACTACTTAGGCGCCATGAACTTCAGCGGTGTGGTGTCGTTCTTCAACGGCTACCTCGCCGATATCCACTTCATCGACGGCCAAGCCCTAACCCCCAGCAGCTTCGGGGAGTTCGACACCAACAACGTCTGGCAGCCCAAGGCATACACCGGCACGTATCCCGGCAACTCCTTCCACCTCGACTTTGCCGACAACAGTGCAGCAACTGCCGCCGCATTAGGGAAGGACACAAGTGGGCTGGGGAACAACTGGGATCCGTACAACCTTTCGATTGTTACGGGCGGCCCTACTTCTGTCGCTGCAGCTTCTGGCGCGTTGCCGATCTACAACACCACCGACACCTACGGCGCAACCAAAGGCACCGGTACTCGAACCGATAGCAACAGCG
>Ga0194115_10003448_pt1 | contig 17802 bp, 14 predicted proteins | sample TA2MahsurfametaG_3_FD_148656 | JGI IMG/M metagenome (GOLD analysis project Ga0194115, IMG submission 148656) | Freshwater microbial communities from Lake Tanganyika, Tanzania - TA2015002 Mahale S4 surface | ecosystem: Environmental > Aquatic > Freshwater > Lake | place: Tanzania: Lake... | reverse complement strand
ACTGGATTTCGGTCGATGCAAAGTCCCCGGTCGAGACAAACACATTGAAAGTCTACAGCAGATCTACAACTTCGTCAGCCAGGGTTTGGGTAGCCGAATGGACAAAAGTCAGAGAGAAACCTCTGTTGCTATAGTCGGCGGGAGCTCAGGTACCGGGAAGTCGACCCTGGTTAAGCAGTTTCAGGATGAGCTACGCGAGAAGAGCCGGCTATCGCAAGGTCGTCCTTGCATGCCTTTTTTCATCGAGGGCAAATTTGACGAGCTCGTAGGTGCTGATCCTTTCTCTGCGATTGTACAAGCCTTCACTACCTTCGCGGAGGATCTGAAACGCAGCGATGCCCAAGAGCTCGAACGTATCAGATCCTGCATACAGAAAAAGCTTGGGAAAGAAGCAGCTATTCTGACCACGGTCGTTCCGATGCTTAGAGTTGTGATTGACTGTGAGGATAAATCAGTCATCAATGGATCCAAAGAAAACGCGATGAACAAACTCAAATACATTTTTCAGAGCTTCGTCGGTGCTATCAGTACTGCACAACAACCCGTCATCATGTTTCTCGACGACTTGCAGTGGTGTGATTCGGCCTCGCTGGATCTTATCCTCGCTTTATTGACTGATCTTGACATGAGGTACTTTATGTTCATCAGTTCTTATCGATCAGATGAAGTGGAGCCTAATGATGATCTGCTGCGGTGTTTCGAGGTCGTCACTACGATCCAGCCAATTGTCCGAATGGAAGTTATCAACTTGTCGAAAGACGCACTTAACTTGTTGCTCCTTAATGCACTCCACCGAGAAGACGATGGAGAAATAATGGAACTTACACAAGTGATCTACAAGAAGACGTCAGGAAACATATTCCACTCGATTCAAGTTCTTGAAGAGTTGCGACGCAAAAAGCTTCTGACTTTCTCCCGTACGACGTTACGATGGGAATGGGACCCGGACGAGAAAACTCTGAAAAATCTACTTTCGGAAAATGTGGTTGAAACAGTGATGGGTAAGATTTCCAATATGCATCCCGATCTTCAGCGTGTACTTGCGCTTGCGGCGTATACCCGTTCCGGGATCGATGTGAAGACTTTGTCTCAGCTCACAGCTATCGACGGTCAGTTGATCTCATCAGACGACCTTCTTCCAATGCTGGACAACGCAGTAGCGGATGCTGGACTTTTGGTGCACACCGTGGGATCAAAGATTTATTGATTTGCTCACGACCGAATCCAGGAAGCAGGTGAGTAGGAAGCAGCTTCTTGTGCACGGAAGGCATTGATTCTCTGACTGACTGTCTCGATGACATATGTCCCCGACCAGCGTATGGGATGATTCCACTGGGTCGAGAAAGAGATGATCTTCAATTGTGTCTGGGGCGGAAACTACACGAGATGGGCATGCAGGACTTTAGCGAAGACTGGATTCTTTTCTCAGCTGCAGATTACTTGAATGCAACATCGTTACAGTTTGAAAGTGATGATCCTACTTTTCTCATCGAGTTGAATCTACAAGTCGCAGAACGAGCCTCTTCCGTGGCTGCGTACCAGTCTGCCACAAAGTATCTTGGGATCGCAAGGCATCTTCTCTCCAAGGTGAACAATCCATGGACGGAGTACTACAACATCACGCTAGCAGTATACCAAGCAACTGTAGAAGCAGAGCTCTGTCTGGGCCATTTTGAGGTAGGAATGGCGGCTGGGCAGACACTCATTGGTCATGCGATGTCGTTGGACGACAAGTTACCGACGTATCTTGCAATTTGTCGTGCATTTGGTCGAAAAGAGCAACACAAGGAGGCCTACGACATGAGCGTTGAAATCCTTCGAATGATGGGAGCTATTCCGAAGGGAGGTTTAGGGGTGATGAGACTTGTCAAAGACTTAATGTACGCGAAGTTTTTCTTTGCTAGTAGGCATTCTGATGCACAAATTTTGGCTATCCCACTGCTGAAGGACAAGCGTCTTGAGACTATCTTGGACCTATGGTCGGTGGCAGAGATCAATGCATTTTACTGCGGCGCCACATTGAACCACATAGTGACAATTTTTCGGGGGTTGGTGATATCCTTAAGGAACAGACTTTCGCCTCCGTGTGGTGTCAGTATGACGGAATACAGTCTTATCTGCAGCCCTACGGATGACATGAAGGCAGCCCGTCGGTTCTCTCATCTCTCACTGGAGATTCTGGATATGACAAAAGCGAGGGAGCGGAGCTTATCGATGATGGTTGCGGCAAGTTTCATTCACGCGTGGCATGATCCACCTGATCAAGTTATCGACCTGCACAAGAATGCGTACAAGGTTGGAATGGAGTCAGGGGATTTCCAACTTGGGTTGTTCAGTCAGATATCAGGTTACCTACATGCCTTTATCACAGGACATTCCCCTGCTGATCTGGAAACGAAGTTTTTGTCTGCGACCAAAAAGCTCCGTCTCTACAAAGTCAAGCACGTAAATGCATATGCAGAGGAGCAGTTGCTTCTTATCCAGTATCTCCGCGGAACAGCCGAGAAAGACTTCGACCCGACATCGCTCTCAAAGTACGGCCCGACAGGTACGCTGGACAACGTCTCGGAGAAGTTTCGTCTAATCGCTGGGTTCATTGCAAGATTGCACCTGGCGGTCTATTTCAATGAAGACGATCTCGCCCTTCACAGTCTACAAGGTTTTGACCTCGTGTCAGCAGATTCGGAACATACTTTTGGTATCAAAATGGTGATACTGTGCTTTTCTTCCTTGGCATACTCCACGCTGTATCGAAAACGACGGAAGAAGTCCTACCTGAAGAAAAGTAAGTGCTGCTTGCGACGGTTAGAGCGTACATGCCGGATCAAGGGAAAAGTATGCTGGCATCGATGTATGTTGATGGAAGCACACCTTGAGGCTGTGAAAAAGGGAAGGGAGTCGACTTCTATCCCAATCGCCTTCGACCGTGCCATCGAGGCTGCCTCTCGCAACGGATATGACCACGATGTGGCTTTGGGATCGCAGCTAGCTGCTGACTATTGCATGAGTGTCATGCAAGGCATCCATAAAGACTCCATACAATACAAAACTATGGAGACCTTACTCCGTCGGTACCTTCAGCAAGCCACCGATCTCTACAGGTCTTGGGGAGCAATCGCATTAATCGATCACTTGGAGAGTATGTACAGTAGTCTCTTGATTGATGATACGGTCATTGCTTGAATTCAGAACCCTTTGTCGTGAAAATTCCGATGATTGAAAAGGAAGATCTGTCAGGACTGACGATGGACGTGTCCTTTGTTTTTGTTCAGGACCTAACACTTGTAGATCTCAGCCTAAATGCCCCAGTCTCCCTTGTTTTCTTTTCTGTGACAAAATATGAAAAAAATAGTATGAGAACATTATACCTTGACGATTGTAGGTCGTAGTCTAAATATGTTTCTTCCCCACTGACCATCGTATTATCTGTACTGATCTTCACCGCTACTGAAAGCGTGCCCCCACAGGTCATGTGACTATTACGTTTCGTTTCGAAACTAGATATCAGACTATAATCCGCAGTTGTTGCATTGCTTTTCTTTATTTCATCCTCATACTAGTGAGAGGATGAAATCAAAGAGCCAAGCGACTTGGGGGAACGGTGGAATGAATTGAAAAAAAAGGATCCTCGAGTCTCAGTCCAGTATTGTGAAATTTTTTGCGCACACGACCTCGCTTCTCCCAGTCCACACCTTGCGTATTAAAAGGTTCCTTTGTATTCCTTTGTTTTTACTTCCGACAACATGGGGAGGCGACTGAAATAAACGGCGGCAAAATCCCATCGACTATTTTCCACCAATGTCTTGTGTCTGGTGGTGGTTGCGACAATACTACTACCCCAGGCGATGGATAAATATCATGACTGTGATCACCCCCAAAGTGTTTCGAATTTTCAAGGATATCGTTTCCAAAAATTGTCTATTTCATGCCTTCGGTTCGAGGAAAAGGGGGGATTGATGTACGACTTATCATATCCTTCATTTTAGGATTGTAACGTCTGTGCGCTTGTGTGGCAGCGTGATGTGTGTCCTGGTGATAACTGTAATGATGTTGGAGGGAGCAACTAATTTTCAAACGACTGGGACTCGCGACTCGCGACTCGTGTTCAACTGTCAACGTCTCACATCACACAGTCAAACTGTCAACCGCACGTCTCAAAACGGTGGTTTGAATATTTGATTTTGGGACTACGGGAATCCCGAAGTCAAATACCGCATAGCCGGTACTACAGTACCGGCTACCGGTACCGGGAATTGTTTTCGAAAAAACATTGAAAATGAGATCCGCCATTCTTTGTGATCCCGCGAATCTTCGATATACAATACTGCACCAAGCCAGAAAAGAAAGATAACGAGGTCATCCTCTATCTCCTCCTCCTTCTTCTTCTTGTAGAGTGTCAGAATCCTGCATGTCCCCCTCATCGTGAACGCCAAAGCCTCATATGTTCTCACTATCTCGACAACCACAAGAATATCGAAGGCAGGATGGGGAACGACAAGACTGACACGAACAAGAGGAAGAAGCAATATCACGACAACGATGATATCGAAGAAGGGACGGATAGTGAAGGAAGAGTATTGAGGACTGCGAAAAGGTCAAGGAAAATAGAGAATGAAAATCCTTCCCCGATATCGTCGTCGTCATCATCTACATCCTCACCATCATCATCGTCGTCTTCTGCCGTATCATTGGGATGGAAGGATATGCCAAGAGATTTACTTCATTATATCTTTTCATTTTTCTTTGCCGATGATTCTACAAATGTCGTCGATGAAACTTCCATACTCTCTATGATGTTGATTTCAAAACATTGGAATGAGGTTGCGACATCTCATTCTCTATGGACGACGATCCGTAGCAACAACCCTCGAAAAAGACGACGAAAGATGCCACCGACCGAGTTACGACTACTACGAAATGTCTTCCATATTAATTCAAGTATCGATCTCTTTTGTAATCCTCCTGCGGAAGTGGTCGATGAGAAGAAGAAAAAAAACAACTTCTTCCGACCATCAAGTTTCTTAGGATTTTCTAAATTGGAATCTGTCCAATGTACATATACCATGAAAGGCCAGAACGACGACCGGGAGGAGAAGACGGAAGATAAGGAGATGATGACAGTCTTTCGTGTCCAGGAACGTTCGACTCATCAAAGATTTCTTTTCTGTGTCTCATCAAGACAATCCAGATCAAAGACGATCCTCAGTCACATATACGAATCGAAGAGAATGATAGATCCTCCTGGGGAGGAAGGTGTAGTAGCAGAAGAGGAAAGAGTGCTGACTGATCCTACTACTATACGTCCCCTCTTCGTTTTTGGATCCAATTGTCAAAGAATTGTCATGGTCTATCCCGATCTACAACATCTAGGCGACGAAGAAGAAGAAGACTCATCACCTTTGGATTTTCCGTCATTTGCAAATCGATTGATTCAACTCTGTTTTTCAAAAAAGGATCAATCGTCATGTCCAACACAGCCATTGTGGGGAAGTATTCCATGGGATTCGAGGAGCGGTATCGGACGACGTGCTGATTCATCATCTTCTTCCTCGACCAATCTCATAAAGACCAGACATTGGGCGGCAATCGTGGATTGGATCTTTGAAGTCGTCACCTGCTTTAATCTTCAACCTCATCTGGTATTCTCAGCGATGGAACTCTTTCGTCGGTTCGTCCACTATCTTTGGAATATTCTGGTATGTCTTCAAACGAAGTTTTTTGTGTGATTTTGTGTCTCTGGATTCACATTCCTTTGTATGAAGAGACGGTGTCCTTTCACTCATCCTTTCACCTTCAATTTCGGCAATAGGGCAAACTTCCACCAACAGCAGCATATCAAGTACTCGCTAGTGCATCCTTGTTGTAAGTAAAGTCTTTGGGATTAGGACTGCTTGAAAAACCAAAAGGACCGAAACTGACATTTTTTCTGGTCGTTCATTTTTTAGGATTGCAGCCAAATGTCAATGCGAGGATGGGATACAACCCGAAGACTTTCCTCGTTGTGCTGACAATACCTTTACTGTCGAGCAGCTACTTGTCTATGAGAGTGCCATTCTTTCAGCACTTGAATGGGATCTATACACACCAACTCTTGTTGATTGTGTATTCAGCCTACGACGGAAGGAAAGTTTAGAAGTACGACACGAAGAAACCTTGGCCTTGGGATATTTGTCAAGTCTTGCTTTCCAATCACAGATACTGAAACATATGGATATCCGGAGGGCAGCAGATGCTATCGTAATGATGACCCGGTATTGGCTTCAAATGGAAGGTCAGCCCCTATGGAGAGAAGAGGAGGAGGAATTGGATGAAGAATTCGTCGGTAGTGCTAGTTCCTCCTTTGAGGATGTATGCAGTGACGTGGTGGTTCTGTCTCATTCCTTGGAAGACATTCGTCAACGATATCCTCATTTGAAGGTCATTACACGATTCTATTGTCGACGATCATGCTTAGCGGGGAAGGCACCAATCCCCTTGATTCCCTCCACCGTACCCCTAGAGGCATATCGAGCGCGAACCGTCTAAGCATGGATGGCGTTCATACAAAAATCGTCGTGAAATACCAATATATCAACACTAAACATAAACTATCCTATTCGGGAAACGAGGAACAACCGACTTCTTCCAACCTTCATGGGATCCACAATGTTACACTTTGGGTAAACATTTATTCTGGAAAGAGTTCCGTCGATGTTTGAAGTTTGACACCACATTCTTCCATTTCCTTTAAAAAGGTTGTACTTGCATCATCAAAACCAGGAACCGACGAAGCACAATCGGTAAGGATTGTAATCTTCTCAAGTTGATCTTTCGGCCAATATTCGACGATACTTCTCGTTGTATAATTGACACAATGAGACATGGCTTGTCCACAGATGACCAATTGATCAGATTCTTGAAGAGATGATTGTAGGTTGGTATTAAAGGCTGTGATTGTATTGACAGGAACTTCCGCCTCTAAGGCAGAATAGGATTCGGTTAATAAATGTTCTCCCTTTAAGACCCATTCAACACTTCCACCAGTGGCATGAGACCATTGTTGGATAGCCTGAAAGACGATATCGACCATCCCATGTCCATTCGAACCGATTAAACAATGTTCAGGCCAAATACAAAGTTGAAATTTCCCTTTGGATTCTAATCGTTTCGTATATTCAATCGAATATTTGTATAAATCAATCATCTTCCCATCATCATCATCATCATCGGATGATACTAGATCCTTTAGACCATCAAAGATCGTTTCATCCACACTTGTTACTGGAATTTGAATATCCTTTCTTGGTTTCCATTTCCCATCGATAATATCTTGAGATGAAATAAGTGTAAAGGGATCCGGATGACGATTGTTATCGTCGTCTCCAGAAATCCAAAATCCTGGATGGGCGATATGGAGTGATTGATGAGAATCCATCGTAGCAACGATACGTGAAATTTTCGTCATGGGTGATTGAAGAATCAGATTCGCAATTCGTTCTGCATCTTCATTGGCAGTCGGTATGGCTAAACTTCCGCCTGGATGAAAATCCTTTTGAACATCGACCAAAACAAGTGTCACCATGATAGTGTGGTGGTGGTTCGTTTCGTCGTCGTTGTCCCGTTTATCCTTGGCGTTTTGTTTTCCTTGGGAGGCAGGCAAATGAAATCGTTACAGACTCTCGTGATATCTCTCTGCCTTTCTCTTTTCACTTCTGTGTCTCTCACTCACGGACTGCCGTCCCCGGTTGTGTATCCTAGAGAGGAACGATGTGTTCCGTGTTCGGTTCGAAACTGGCGACAAAAAAAGATTCTCGGAGAAGCGTCAAAAATAGGGTTGGTAGGATACCTACTTTTCACTGTCATATCCTACAAGTATGCCTAGTATGACTATCTATATATGTATTCAGATATACATACTGTATTGTGCCTATATACGGTACGCAGGTTGAATCGTGGCGAAGGCCAGACGTGACCTGCAGAGCCAACCAACTTCTCATTTTTTCTTGTTCTTTCGTGAGTATTGGACGACTGCATATTTATTTCGTTGAGTTTAACTGGAGACGATCCCAGTGTTGTTCGACTGGCTGTGTATGCAATCACTTCCCTTTCCGGCGCATATAAAGATATGACTTCCACTACTACCACAACGACGACATCATCATCGGAAAGTAAACGTACGGGTGGAATTGGATGGCAAACAGCATCCTTAGTAGGATCTGAAAATCCTGCGAATTTTGGATACCGATATTCCAATCCGACCAAACGATATCGAAAGGCAGAAGAAGATGATGATGAAGATGGAAAATCCAAACTTCCTACAAATGTTGTTATTCAACTTCAAAATCGACAGGGTGAAGAATTAGCCAATCATATGGATATCCCAACGAATTCTTCTGTTGATGATTTACAAGCATTGGTCCATTCCCTATTAGAACAGGAAGATGGGAACAACGACGACAACAACAAAGGTGTTCCCTATTCCTTTTATGTAAAAATTGAAAAGGATGGTGTAATGGATGATGTCGAAATTACGACGACACTGGTCGATTTGATACAACAATATAATCTTTCGACCGAAGATGTCTTCCAATTGACGTATCAACCATTAGCAGTCTTTCGTGTCCGACCTGTGACTCGGTGTACCGATACGATGCCTGGACATACGGAGGCTATCTTACATGTTTCCTATTCTCCCGATGGTCGACATTTAGCATCTGGTGGTGGTGATACGACTGTCCGTTTTTGGGATGTCAATACGAATTTACCAAAATTTACCTGTAAGCAACATAAGAATCATGTCCTATGCACGGCGTGGTCACCGGATGGGACCCGATTTGCATCTTCCGATAAGAATGGGACCTTAATTTTATGGGATCCTCAAAATGGGAAACCTATCTTTATTAAAACCAAGGCACATAAACAATGGATTACAAGTATCTCTTGGGAACCAATGCATTTGAATGGTGGAAAGTGTGAACGTCTCGTTACGAGTAGTAAGGATTCTACCTGCAAAATTTGGAATGTCCGTACTCAACAATGTCTTTTAACACTCAGTGGACATACGGATAGTATCGAATGTGTCCGTTGGGGTGGTGAAGGTTTCCTATATACTGGAAGTCGTGATCGGACGATCAAGGTATGGACCGCCAAGGATGGTGATACTTTAGGAAAGTTAGTTCGAACCCTCAAGGGACATGGTCATCGTGTCAATACGATTGCACTTTCAAGTGATCATGTATGTCGGACGGGACCCTTTGATCATCGTGGTACGAAATTCCATACGCCAGAGGAGGCATATACTGCGGCGGTCGAAAAATACAAATCCTTTTCTGAACAGGGTCCAGAACGATTAGTATCTGGAAGTGATGATTATACATTATTTTTATGGCATCCTGCGAATGATAAACAACCTGTAAAGAGGTTGACGGGACATCAACAGGCAGTAAATCATATTGCATTTAGTCCAGATGGACGATACTTTGCATCTGCCTCCTTTGATAAGAAAGTCAAATTATGGAATGGATTTTCTGGTGACTTCTTAACGACATTGAATGGTCATGTTGGTGCAGTATATCAAGTTGCATGGAGTTCTGATTCACGATTCTTAATCAGTGCAAGTAAAGACAGTACCGCGAAATTATGGGAAGTACCGTCAGGGAAACGTGCCCGTGCGACGTTACCAGGACATGCTGATGAAGTTTATGCCTTAGATTGGAGTCCTAATGGTGCTAGTGTCGCAACTGGATCAAAAGATCGGACGATTAAGATCTGGAAGCATTAAGGGAACAAACGAACACCATAGCAAAGCCATAATCAGCTATCCAAAGACTTCGTATCCTCATTTCCGTTTTTGGTTGGTAGGACCGGCGTAGGGGTCCGGATACATGGACTGTCCATCATCAGAATCATCCCCTCCTTCCCTAATGGGAATAGCTTGTGGTTATCTCTGGAAAAGGATGTTCCCACCTCTATCGAAACACGGAGAGCTTCATCTCTAGTGTATTCTTCAATAGACAGAAGCGGTGAAATCTTCTCGCAACTACATATCTACTGGACAATCGACTGATACGACCTAACCATAACCAAGCACAAGCTCGCGCGTCAACTTGCGATGACAAAAAGTAGCTGTAACAAGTAAAACAGTTCGATGCCATCTTCATTTCCTAGCTACCAACGTTTCGGATAAAAACACAAGATCATCAAATCATGGAGGTATTAACAGATTCGGATGCTCCAATCTTAATTTCGAATGCAGAAGTGATGGCACTTTTGGAGAAGAAGGTGAAAGGCCGGGCTAAGGAACTATCGAAATTGAATGATCGTCGAAAGAAACAACGTGAAAGTCAACCACGGCATAGTGATTGGATTGAAGAAAGGGTATATAACTACCTGAAGACATCACCCTGTATTTATGCGAATAGATCGAAATTGGATGAATTACATTTCAAATTAACAAGTTCCAAACGGTTACGACAATCGGCAGACCGTTTAATGCCTGGAAAGAAAACATCTTCCAGGAGTCCTTCCAACAACAATACTCATTCAGTTGTCACATCTTCCTTTGGTCTGACAGAGGCAGAAGCGATTCAGATTGCCAACTTTATGCCCACAGAACCTGTCGAAATTCATCTCATGGTAGAAGAATTACATACTCGGATGACAGAAGCGAAACAACAGGAACTTTTGGAATGTATCGCAATGTATCGGAATACGAATGTATGAAGGAAGATAGGATGATGTTTTTGGATACAGTACCGCGGATGTTAGGTGGATTAATAAGGTTTATTCATCATCATTTCGATCGTTACTCCAATCTTTGTGATATCCTTTCCTTTTTGGCTTAAGCCTCATGACGGAGCATCGGTGAGGATGTACAACCTGATGTAGGGAAACCAAGCCATCGTGTCATACTCCGTCCGGCATTCCAAACGAGTGCCCATATTGAAAATGAATCTTTGATTGTCGTCGTCGCAGTATCATAATTATCAAAATTCGTAGCAAAGGGGAATCTTGCCTTTCGATTCTTGACAAGTTTTAATACCCGTGCACCTTGAATGACCTTGTTCGTGAGGTATTCATCACTCGTCATAATCTCATCAATCAGACCCACATCGATAGCACCCTTCCCAAGGAAGACATCCCCCGTCCCAACTTTTTTCATATACTTTCCAAGGATAGGTCGAGAGTTGACGACTAATTCTTGAAAGGCCTTGTGGGTCATGTCAATCATAGCCTGTGTCTTTGCCTTCCCATCTTCGGTGACCTCTCCGACGATGCCTAGGGGTACCTTGTCCTTTCCACCACGAAAGACCAACGGTGTCAGGCCCCAACCTTCTAACAATTTCTGTACATTGATAATTTGTCCAATAACGCCAATCGAACCGACGATTGCAAAGGGTGCTGCATATAATTTTCCTGGTGATGCCGCACACGCCATCATATACCCACCGGACGCTGCGACCTTATCGACACAGATTGTTAACGTAATCCCCCCCGGTGATTCCAGTAAGACAACAACTTCCAGTGGCATCGGTTCCTCTTCGACTACTATGTCGGTCGTATTTCGATCTGACGACGTCGGGTTAATCATTGCCGCCGCTCGATACTGACTAACCAAAAAGGAAATCTGATCTCGAATTTGTTCCATTGTTGACAATCCACTATCAAGACCCGTCATGTCTACGACCACAATGGTTTCGTTCGATGATGGGGACCCAGTCGTCGTCGACGTTGGCATCCGATTTCCACCCATCATTGAACTTGTAATAGCCGTTTCGACAGTCGGCCATTTGAATCCTGTATGTTTCGAATGAATCGCCTTATGTAATGCCATCCCATCCTTAATGTAACGTTCATTAATCCGTTCAAAGGTATAATGTTGCGAGATGGGTGGGACGAAGGCAGGATTATATATGGGGACTCTCAATACTCGATTAAAGAGTAAACCCATGACAGGATTCGATTCACCTAAATTCACAATGGCTTGAAAACCAGGTTGAGAAGCATTCCGACCTGATTGTAATCGTTTCATAAAATCCACAAATAATAATAATTTCAATATATTCGTTGGACTCATACGTAATTTGCCAGTTTTTGGATCCATGATTTCATTCTTAATGATATGTGTCATCGCCTTTCGTATCTCCAATCGAAAGGCAAAGATTGCCAATGCAAGAGTAATCTTCCCCCGATTCTTCTTCACATATTTCAATGTCTTATTATATTTCTTCTTCGATTGCAGTAAGACGACATCAATCTTTGCCTTCGTCGATGCTGCATTTACCCATTTGGCTGTCACACTTTCGTTGTCCTCATCCTCCGAATCGTTCCCGCCATCCTCATCATCATCACCCCCCGCATCTGAACCACCTTCATAATCGGGATTCTCTTCAATCGCATCCGATGACGATGTTGATGTCAAGCCTTCTTCGCCTGCTGGAGGATCATCATCTTGTGGTGTTGTCGGTACCTCCTTGGACGATTCGCACGATGGAGACACGAATAAGACCATCAGTAACACCAGTGTCTTCAAACTGACGGAGAATCTCATAGTACTGATTTAAAGATGAAAACCTGTTTTCTTCCTTTGTTCAACGCGGTCTCGCTTTTTACTGTTTGAGGGATGAGAAGAAGATATGTATACCGGTGGTAGATTCGAAATATGGAGTGGTTAGCCTATGTTTGGACTTTGGAGTGGATCTTCAATAGTTTAGTCGAATGAGTCACATCTCACGCTGACGTTGCAGACGACCATGGAAGCCGATGCGATGCGCCATTAGCCAAAGATACACTTTCCTTTCGAATACAGCGCAACTTCATCGCTTCCTTCCATTTCACAAAATTTTGTCCTTTATCCATTTTCGTGACCGAAATCACGACACGAAGGACGATCATCGAATTCGGAAGACTAACATTTTCACGTAGTACGAAAGAAAAATGAAACTTGTTACCTCCCTTGTCGTAGCGGCTCCATTGGTAGCCGGATTCTCTATCTCGTCGACGAATAAGCCAACATCGAAACAACAACCATCGGCGTTGTGGTTGTCTTCGTCATCGTCATCGTCGTCGGACGTGGGAAATTCACGAAGAAACTTTTTGGTGACTGCCGTTACGACAGCTTCTATGTTTTCCCCAATTCTTGGTTTTCAACAACCTGCATTCGCTGCGACTGGATCGAAAGATGGGAATTTACCTGACCTCCCGTCCGAGGCGGTTCGTTCCTATTTACAATATCGGATCCCACTCCAAATTGCAGCCGATTCTTATGTATTTGATTTACAGGAGATGGTCTTGAATACAGATACATGGGGTGAAGTTGGGCAATTGTTCCGTGTTAACAATAATAAGGGTCAAGGTCAACCATCGAAGATTGAACGTGACTTTGTCAATCCGATGAGGATTCTTTTGTTAAGTATGCCACCGGATGTTGCAGATGATATGAGAGATGCTCAATTCCGTTTCGAAAAGGCTATGGATTCGATTAGTAAGACGACATCTGGATATCGGAAGGATCTTCCTGTCGAAATTCCAAAGGATGCGGTAGCATCGGCACAGACAGGATGGGAAAATGGTCGTGTGGCGTTGAATGATTTCTTTGTATTATTGAATGGTGTTACGGGATTACCAGAAATGAAAATCATCCCACCTGCTGGACCGAAACAATATGCAGAATATGGACGAAGTTCTCGTCGATACACTGAACTAATCAAAAAGACCAAATTATGTCAAAATCGTGGCGGTCCGGCATTAAGTCAGGCTTGGGGTCAATTGATGGTCTCTGGATACCTACAAGATAGTTGTGGTATCCCCGATTTGGAAGGTTACTTCTATCAGTCGTAAAGGCATAATGACTACTAGAGAGATTTTCATCTACTTTTAGAATCCGGAATATCTCATCGGTGAAACAAAACTGGCACTACATGGATATCTTGTACATTCGAATAAAGAGAGGAAGTCTATACGCTCTTATTGCTTACTGTGACTAAAATGTCAACGTATCCCATAAGGCATTTCAATTCTCAGAGCAGCCTATGCTTGTTGAGATGACTCTCACTATCCAGACCCCAACTCCTTGAAAGAAAGAAAAATATAAAATCCACATTTTTATTGTTGGGAGGGACGACAACGCCAACGGATACCCCGTGCTTCTAAATCTTCTTCAATATCACGATCCAGTTGTCCTGTTACATTAATCGCATAGACACCAGGAAGATAATTATCGACACGGATCCATTTCGCTGCCCAACTTTCACGATTATCCATTATCGCTGCATATCCCTCAAAAAAGGCAGATGTACACGTCGTGACACGTTCTGGATTATCAATCATATCAAGGAAGGGACAATTTTCACATCCCTCATTAATGAATTGTTCTACCGTCTTGAGAATCCCACATCGTTTACATGCCCGTATCCCCTTGATGGCGGTCGGGACACTTGCTTGGGCTAAGTCTGCCACCTGTTGGGGAAGGTCTTCTTCCTCTTCCTCCTCTTCACCATCGTGTCCATCTCGTCCTCTCCGGCTCATCCTTATTTTGTAGTACCCACTTGGAATCTCACAACAATAGAGATTGAAACTCACACTCGACCGGGATTAATGGAGTGATAGAGGTCTCGTTCAAAATGCTTTTCGCCTTGGCCTTGGGTTTGCGGGCTAGCAACCTTGGACCTATGTCCCATTCATAGCTATGTATTGGAGATACGATGATATCCTTTTGGGCATCCAAGATATAGTCATACCTATGACTGTAAATCGAGTTAGGAAGTCTATTTTTTTCGCAGGGTGACTCGCTCACTATCGCGAAAACAGCACAAGTGCCTCCGAGCTAGAGTTTTTCGAAGGTCACGCTTCTTTCTTTGGGTTCCCCATTTTTGTTCTGTGAGGAGGACATATCCTCATTCAAAATCCTATCGCATCTCTGACATCATTATCGTGCAAAACACTACTTGATTGGAGAAAACTTTGGTTGACTGGGAGAAAGAAAATATGTGGCTTTCTGGAGAAAAGAGTCTTTCGGATTTAGATGCCAACAAGGATAAATCGATTGGGACGATTTCCTTTGTCGATCTATGTTTCTCGGCGGGGAATATCAAACGGATGGAAATGGCACTCAAGGGTCGAAAGGTAGAACGGATCAGTATCCGAAATTGTCGTGGTCAGATTGATGAAGCATTGACTGTCATCTTTGATTGTGTCCTACTAGAATGTCTCCAATTGGATTGGATCTATGTAAAGCCTTCGACGACGAAGGTAATTGAAGATGGCGTCGCATCGTCGTCATCATTAAAGTCTTTAGTCCTATCTGCGACATGCATAACAAGATCACTCTCCTTGGCGATACAGAATGCATTAATCCGAACGACATCTTTGGAAAGTCTTTGTCTGGACTCTTTAAGTACGGCAAACTCGGAGGGGAATAGTCAGTTTTGGATTGATTCGTTCCTTCATGGATTGAGAATAAATCGATCCCTAAAGCATCTGGGCCTTGCCAGGATGAGAGATTTCAATGCTTCGGATGTTATTCATGCTATTCAATCACATCCAAGATTAGAAAGTTTATCCTTTGCCAGTCTAGATGGGATTTCCCCATCGACGATACATGCATTAGAAGGGTTGACGGTATGTCCCGAAAGTCGACTGAAATTCATTAAACTCTCAGTACGAGGAGATTGGACAGGTCTACAACGATTACCGAATCGTCCATTTGGAGATGAACGACCACGTATCCGGTATGAATTACGAATTTCAACATCGACTCAATTTTCAGACATGAATCTATTGGGGATGATCCTTGTCCGGAATAGTGACATCCATGCACTCAGTCTCGGCCAGTGTGGTCTAGGTGAAGATGAGATTGCATGTCTTGCTAGTTACTTACGACTTTCCAAGGGATTGAATTGGTTATGCCTTTTGGGGAATGTCCTACGATCGGGTCGGGGATGTCAGGCGATGTTAGATGCATTGGAAGACAATCATAGTCTAGAACGGATTGATTTCCCAATTATTATTGAGCAAAAGGCAAAAATCGATCATCTATTGGATTGTAATCGTGCAGGACGAAGATTCCTTAAGGAAGTGAATGCCCCCATCGGATTATGGCCAATCATCATGGCAAGGGCGGGTACAATCAATTATACATCAAGTTATCCATTATTTACCAAACCACATGAGATTTCCACTCGAAGAGCGAATGTCCTATTCCATCTTTTACATGGACAGTGGCATGGATGCTAAACGGCATGGAAAGGGACGCCCCGAGCACGACGAAGCCTTTGACCTTTCGACGACTCATTCCGGCCATCTCTCCCTCCCACCCCGAACGATTTTGTTGCTAGCTAGAAAGCGAGGGGTGTTCTGTGTAAGATCACCGAATGCTTTTCTTTCTTTTGTTTTACTTCTTAGAACCATAATCGTAGACGATAGGCATCATTAAAATTGAGATAATATCGGACCAATAATTCTTCACGAACAAATCCAAAGGAATCTTGATATAATCGTTGTGCTGTCACATTTGAAACTTCTGTCTCTAATGTGACAGATTGACATCCCATTTCCTTCATCCGTTGGATGACATTCTTGACTAATGCCTTTCCTATACCCTTCCGTCGATAGGAAGATTGGACAGCTAACATTCCAATATATCCAGTCTGAGATTGTGTAGGGATACCATTGAGTATCAATTCTTCTTGATCAATTTTACCAACTACACAACCAATAGGTTCTCCACCCTCTTTTGGTAAGGCTAATAAACAAAGTTTTGGAAATCGATGAAGAAAGTATCGATACGTAAATACTTTTTTTTTCGAAGGGAGCCCACCAGTACACGCGTTCATCACACAACAAAACCAAAAGAAAGAGAAACGATTTGTGCGTGAGAGAGAGAGAGACGCACAAAAGGCGAAAAATATTGGACCCAGTGTGATGACAAGTGTTTTTTGTTGTACATAGCTGGGAAACGTGCAATACAGGTACAATATAAATATTTCTATAATGTCACGTACTGGAATAAGGTTCCGACAAATCTCGTTCCACCAATTTCGTCACATAATCAAGTTGTGATTCGTCTACATAATCCTGAAAGACGACATCACTGCTTTCTTGTACATCCATATTTCTTCTTCTTCTTCTTCACTGTATCCCGTTGTTGACAGTGGGAGAGATTCGTTCGTACAAAGGCTTTTGTAAGGTGTATCCACTCTTGCAGAAGGATGAGTGTTGGAGGGAGTGTTGAGGGTTGGCTTCGACAAAAGCTGCGATTTCTGTAGCCTCTTACATACGGTCCATATGGTGAGTACTCGCAGATGCCCCTCGCAAGCAGTCTCTGTGAGACGATTAAATGTCAATAGAATGCGGGAATTGTTTGTCTTAAGGGGTAAAATCGAGAATTTCTGTAGAATTGTGAAGCTATTTGATCAATGGGAATACAGCAAGAACCCGCCTTGTTTTGACGGAGAGAGTCTGGATTCTGGGCTCTGTATTTGGTAGTTGCTTCCTTGTTGTTGTTTTGTGGATGTACAATGTTTTGACTGTGAGAATAAACAGGGAGGGGAAGATGACGATATCGTCGAAAAGACCTAAATCAGGCCCCGAATCCTCTTCATTGGAGGTACGTACTTACTTAGGGAAATATTGAAATGGGAGACAGAGAGAGAGACGTGGCGACGTTGTCTTGTGTCTTTAGAGGCTTACACTTTGAACCCCCCCCCCCACCATGCTGACCCCATTTTTGGGGAATATCTATATTGTCAGAAATGTAGCTTTGTATGTCACCTGTTGATCTTTCCTTTAGGATTCGTCTATCTGATGTGGGTTTTATTAGACGAT
>Ga0194115_10003439_pt1 | contig 17826 bp, 13 predicted proteins | sample TA2MahsurfametaG_3_FD_148656 | JGI IMG/M metagenome (GOLD analysis project Ga0194115, IMG submission 148656) | Freshwater microbial communities from Lake Tanganyika, Tanzania - TA2015002 Mahale S4 surface | ecosystem: Environmental > Aquatic > Freshwater > Lake | place: Tanzania: Lake... | reverse complement strand
AGCTTGTTGTAATCCATTAACTATTTGACTAATTGTACTTTGGTCTAGAGTTAATTGAGAATTTTGTTGTTTCATTTGAAAAGGGGGTGAAACAATTGTATTTTGACTAGGTTCATTTATGACTAAACTAATATTTCCTCCTACAGAACCTCCTGCAGAAGGATTTGTAGGTAAATCATTTATACTTGTGGTATTAATTTCAGACATATTTTATATAATCTAAAGATTCGTCTATTTTAATATTTACGCAATTTTAACAATATTTTTATTGGTTTGACAATTAATAGCTTTTTTTTCAAATGTATAACAACTATCGTTAAATTTATATGTTTGATTTTCAATTTCTTCTATTGGTGGAGAGGAAATTATTCTACAATATCTTCCTTTACAAACAGCCCTAAAAAATGTTGCTAAACCAATTCCTAATAAAATTGACATAATTATTTTACCTGTTTGAGTGTTAATAAATTTATCTAGATACATTTATATTATATTAGTATAAAATAAATTATTTTTGAATTGGTACTGTTTTTACTGAGAAAGGATTTATAGGACATTGGGTTTTAACTGGTTTAAATTCAAAACATTGATTTGCTTTATCTTTGTACTGTGTTTTCATATAATTTTGAGGACTAGGATAGATGTATATAGTTTTTAATTCTGGACCAATAATATAAATACAGAATAAACCAATAGCAAAACTTATTAAAAATATTGGTAATGAAATATAATTACTTATCATATATAATATTAATATTTTTTTATTTTCAAATTCTATAATACTATCGTATGTTATGTAAAGCAAACAAATTCCTACTATTTATTATTATTGTTGTATACTAAAATGTATATTTTCACAAATGATAAAATGTGTAATATCTATTGGTTCTCTAAAATAGTTTTTCTATTTTGATTTATCATCTAATTCATTTATTCCTTCATTACTCTTTTTATCTTTATCATCTTCATTATCATCTAATATAAGTTCAACTACAGGTTTTATTTTTCTTGTTTTATTTTTACTAGTTATACTAGTATCCAACTCTTTTCTTGTTTTATTTTTTTCTTTTCTAACACCTCTAATAAATTTTACAATTTTATCGTCACTTCTAGTATAATATTCGTTACTTTCTAATAAATTAGGTAATTGAATTAATTTATAAATATTTTGAGACTCGTCAAACTCAATCATACCAACATCATATTTTAATGATAGTATCTCTTTTAATTTTGGTATCATTTCCTTTATATAAAATGTAACCGCTTGATTAATAATTAATTCATTGTTAGTTTTATCATACTCCGTAATCATTTGTTTAAATGGAAGTATAAACCCTTTTCCAAATTCATCAATAGTTTGTTTTAATAGTAATGCTTTTTCTGGATTATCATTTGAAAGTATATTAGTTTCAATAATAAATCCAGTATGTTTAGTTTCAGTTTTAAGTTCTTCTGTTAGTTTATTGAAGATATCAACAACTTCTTTTTTGAAAAAGAGAGCATTATTTTTTTCTTTTATTATTTTTAATTTGATTCGTTCAATTTCGGCCAAACCAATTCTTATTTCCTTATACATTGATTCTCTAACAGAATAATTTATTTCAATATCTAATGGACAAGGTTCAGTTATATCACCACATTTAGCTTTAAAATATTTAATATTATTTTTATTAATATTTATGTCCCATAAAGTTCCTACATTTCTCTTACAATTAATACATTCATTTTTTGGTAATTTGGAATATTCAACTCTTTTTTCTCTTTTAGACTTATTACTTTTAATTATTGGTTTAACATATTTTTCGTAATAAGTTGATTCATATTTATCTTTTAATCTATAAAATTCATTAATTGCTTCATCTGGTGTAAATATAGTTTGTTCAGTCATTATAGAATATATTTATATATTTATTCTATTTTCTTCGCTAAAAACATAGCTGTCTCATTACACCGAAAAGATATCAAAACTCATTTTCCCATTGAGGCAATCCAGTTATTAATTGTTGTTGTGTTTTAATTTTGGCATCTTGAAAATTTTTTATTTTAGATAATATGTATTGTTTTTTAATAATTTCTTTTTGTTCAATTTCTTCAGGTGATAGTTTACCTTTGTATTTATACAGTAATATAATTCCTAAAATAATACAAAAAGAAATAAATAAACCAATATTTAATATCAAATTATTATGTTGTTCTTTAAACTTATGACATTGTTTAAGCGTTTCATTAATAAAATATTTAACGCCTGGCTCAGTTAACATAGGTTTATTTATTATTGCTTCATTTAAAAATGTATCCATTAATAAATACCTTTAAAAAACAAAAAAAAATTATACCAATTTACTATATGGATATCTCTTTTCAATCATTATTGTTTTTTATAATAATAACTATAATATATTTTGCTTTTCCAAGTATAGGTAAACCACAACTATCATTATTAGATTTAGAAACAGACGCATCTAAATCAGAATTTTACACTAAAAATATGAAAAGTTTAGCATTTTATTTAGGTGTTGTGGTGGTTAGTCAGTTAGTTTTAAATATTGGGTATTTAATGGCTAAATGTGGAGGTTCTTTGGATAAAAATATTGGTGCTGCCGCAATATTTACATTTATTCCATGGATTCTAATTTTTGGTGTAATGTTAGCTGTTTTAATTATATTTCCTGGATTTAAGAGTGCGTTTTCAGATGTAATAGGTTACTATGTTGTATCTAGAGGAGCAAATGAAATATTTGGTAAAATATTGTTAGGGACTGATTTGAATGAAATGATAGAACAAACCACGAATATTAATAAAAAAAATGAACTAACAAAGGCAGCAGAAGCAATAATAAAAATATGTGGAAATAAATCAATATTGATAAACCAAATGAATCCAGACAATTTCTTGGATATATGGACAACTTTGAAACCGTTAATGACTCCAGGATCATTTGATAATAACGAATTGAAACAACAATTGTTAAATTTGGTTGTATTAAAAGATAATATCGGAGAAGCATTTTGGTATGTGTATACTGCAATTTTAATTTCATCAATTGTATATTATAATTTAGCGACAAGGGGATGTGTTAAAAGTGTTGATCAGATAAAAGCTGATCATGATGCTTATATTCAAAAACAAGAAGCAGCAGCAGAGCAAGCTAAATTAAATAATTCAACAACATATGTTGTTTCATAAGTGTCGGGATAGTTTCTTTAAATTAAAAATTAAATAATATATTTTTTAATTTAAAGACAGATAACCTTAAATTATAGCGAATATCTTACATAATACAACACACATATATATGTTAATATTCCTAAAATTATTGAAAATAACCACAACGGTAATATTGTCTTATTCTTATAACCCACTCCAAAATCTCTTAATGAACCATCATTATTATATAAAAAACTTGGTTTCATCATCTGAACCAAACCAAAAACTAACAAAAATATCACTATTGATACTAAAGTTATATTATTTCTTGTAAATGTTCTTAACATATATATTATAACTATTACTTTTTTATAATATATTCTTTTTTCCTTACAATTATTAACAATTCACTTTATAATTATCACATTCACTTTTATGATACTTATATCCATACCAAGCATTATATCCTTGTTGTTTATACACAGTATAAGCACAATTCGCATTTGATTGACAATTATACAAACTTGAACAACTTATACCACACTCATTATACTTTGATTTTGGATCACCAGAACACCAATAATAACTATTTATTTGGAATAATCCATAATCACTTGAACCATCCGTATTTGTATTCTTTGCATCACAATTATATGAACTTTCATATTTACTTATACAAACCATTGTACCTATTGATGATTCTGGAAATCCTGCTTTTCTTAAATAACTTGCCACTTGACATTGCGATTGTACATTAGTTTCATAACCCACATTTAAACTTAATGGAGCATATTCACAATTAGAATGACTTACCGTTACTAAATTATTAAAACCATAATTTGTTAATATTGATAATACTTCTGTATTATATTCATTATAATATGTATCTACATTTCGCGCTAATACAAATAATGACAACATTGCTGGGTCCGATACTATTGCCCATTCATATTGGCCATTTTTTATTGGACCTAAATCATAAATCCAATATGGAGAATCATGAGGAACACCATCTAAATGTACTGTTAATTGACCTGGAAACATATTTGGATTTTTATTCTTATCACTATAATAAGCATAACCTTCTATCTGAACTATCTTATTTTCTTCATATTGACTATTTAATACACTAACATTACCATCCGGAGCTGAACCATAATCAGCTGTTATACAAGATGCAAACTTTTCAAATAATTGATCAAAATTATTTCCATAAATTTGGTACCATCTTCCTGTATAACTTCCCAAATCTAAAGTTTTTACAGTTGTAAACATGCTAGAACAAAAACTTAAATAACTCAATCCTAACAAATATCGTAACATCATTAATATCATATTATTATATTTTATTTCTAAACTATTTTTTAAATAATCTATTAATCATATTCACCAAAATTTTCTCCCTCATCTCCCCAAGGGTCTCCATCATTATAATCATCTGTTGGATTAATATCCATTGCTATATCCATATCTATCTCTCTATCTGTTTCCATTTGTTCAATAGCATCATCCAAATCAATATCATCGCCGTCTGAACCACGTTTTCTTAATTTATTTTGAATTTTCGCCACATTTTCTGCTATCTTTTTATCATACTCAAAATGTTCTGGGTCATATTCTTTTATACCCTTTGACATTCCTAAACTATATAATGGTCCTAATTTATAATGTTTTAATATAGTATCTACAGTTCTTGCTTCATCTGACATATCTTTTAACTTATCTGTAAAATCATATTTTTCTGCTTCTTTCAATTTAAATACTTTATCATCTACATCTTTATACGAAACATTTATGGTTTTCTTTGCCCTCATCATTATTTGCAAATATGATACTATTAATTTTACAACTTGTTGATTTAATTTCATAACATCGCCTTCAATAAATTCTTGTTCATCTTCTGTAAATCTTAGTTGTTGTTCTATTAGGAAGTCAGCAGAAAATAAGTCTGTTTCGCCCTTATCTGGATTAACTAACATTCTTGTTACCATTGATGGTTCTTTTGTTAAATACATATAGTCTGTTAGTACACTTAGTAAATAGTATTCATATAATAAAGTTGTAATTCGTTTATCAAACACATTATATACCTCTTTATCCCCTATTTTTATATTTGTTAGTATAGGAGTATTTTCTGATAATAAATATATTCCTCTACTCTTTGACATTATGTTATTCAATATATTTCTTATTGTTATATCTCCATAAAATTTCTCTATTGGACGATAATATTCTGATACCATTTCTTTTACATCATTTGCATGAACCATTGATAATCCCCAATATGTTGGTGGGTCAATTGATTGAATTCTTTGATTTATTATCATTGAAGGAAATACAACTACAAATAATTCTATATAATTTTTCATAAAATTTATATAATTATATAATCCGTCATCTGATATTTTAATATCAATATTTCTTTGATTTTCATCAAAACTCCACACACTTATTGTTTCTATAAATTTGGTTATATGTTTAAGTTCAACCGCATTTATTTTCGCTTTTAATTTTATAAATTCTAACAATTCTTTTCGCATTTTGTTAATAGAAGTTTGTAGATAATCTTTTAAATTTCTCATTTCACGTGTATCTTCTTCAAGCATTACATCGTATGTTTCTATCAATGTTTCCAACTTTTGGGTAAGAACTTTTGGTACATTTTCATCATCCTCTTCATCTATCATTGTTAACACTCTTTTTAAATTATCAACACAAGATTGATTCTTATGACTTAATGATATTTTAATAATATTATTTTTACTAACAATTTGAAATAAACGCAAAAATTGTTCTTTTGTATAATTTCTACCATCTCTTTTCATTTTTGCTATTTTTTCTTGAATAGTATCCATTTTCTTTAAATAATCTGGTTTATCAACACAAATAGTTGCTAATTCTTCAGTTAATGGTATGGATGATTGAAATTTACATAAAATTATAAAAGCCTTGTATATTGTTTCTTCACTAAATTCATTTGATATAACTGAAATATTTCTTTTTGTATCTATTTTTGATAACATTATTGTGCTTCGAGTTAAAATTTTTATATCTTGTAGTAATGCACTTAATTTTATAACTATATTATTATACACTTCTATATTTTTATCATCATTTATAAAATATTGCAATGATGTCATGGTTTGATTACCACTTTCATTACAACAAGCATTATCTATAAATAATTTACCAGCTCCTTTTAATAATAAATTTTTCTTTTCAATAATTTTTTGAATTGCTTCTTGAATTGCTAATGAAAATGCTATTATTTTTGAATTAATTACTAACAACTTTTCTAATTGTCTATGATTACCTGTGTATAATTCATTTTGAAGTTCCTCAGTAAATCCTTCTGATATATTTTGTAAGTGACTTACATTAAATCTCTTTAGAGGAGGTAAAAAATTCAACCATTTGGATAAATTATGATCTTCTGGTATAAATTCTTGAGGATTAACTAACAAATATTCTGTTTTTTCTTTTATTTTTTGTTCCACTTGTCCATAAGGTAATAAAAATCTTACTATAAAAGATTTTAATGTTGTTACTATTTTTTCTTCATTTTTGGGCAATACATTCCAAGGAATTGTAGTTGGGTCACGACTCTTTATAGCAACACATGCTACATAGATAACAGAACTATCATCGCCTTCTCCTTCAAATGGAAATCCCGAAAATGAACGAACGCAACCAGGAGCTGTTTTACGAGTTCTTATTGGAGGAATACTTGTTTGAATTCCAATTAAATACATTCCCAACGTTAAATACAAAATTGTTGAAGCATATACAGTTCCATATGAAGGTAATTTTTTCCCTTTTTTTATAGCTTCTTCTTCTCTCTTTCTGTACGATAACTCCTTTTCAATAATTTTTGTATCACTCATTAATTCAGTTACTACACGTATTATAAATTCTCTTGATGATTCGATATCAATGCCCATATTGGTAGACAATATTGAGACAATATTTGATACTATTTCACCTTCAGGACTAAGCCGTTTTTCTTGTTTCTTTTTTAGTTTTTCTAACATAACTTCACCAACATCTTTTTCAATTATATCTCTACTTTTATCTACAAACCCTTCTTTATAACCTTCAGTTACATCTAAATCAATCATACATAAAACTTCTCCACTATTCACATCAACCCAAGCATCACCATCATCTGAAATTTTTCCAATAATTCGTTTTAAGTTATTTAATACATCATCATACTTACTATTATTTGTAATGAATGTATTGGCTAAAATCCAATAAAATTTAGGTAATAATTTTGTTTTAGTTTCATTACAATATAGCCACCATTGATTTTCCATTTCTCCATCAATTACATTAGGTATTTCTGGATTACCTTCATAACAATATAATGATACAAATTGTACTATATCTGATTGACGTTTTATAAAATCATTTTGTCCCAAAATTAAATCTCGTAATTTAGCGTATGGTGATATTGGTTTATTTGTTATTTCATCTTTAACGCTTAATCCTAATTCATATTGAATATTATTATATTTTAACATATTAGCATTTTTCATTTTTTGAAGTTTATTAAATAATTGATTAAAATATTCTAGTTTAGATGTTATAGCTGTATTTAATTCTGCTTTTGAGATATCATAATTTTTATCAAATTGGTCAATTATTTGTTTCAAAGTATTTTGAACAATTGTATCTTTTGCTACCTCAGTTGATTCACATTTATCTTCCCTCTTTTCAGCACTATTATATATACAACTATAATTAATATTACACAATATATCATCATCTTTAATAAATACCTTTGGGTCAACCTCTTTATCAAGTACCCATTTATCATTATTTCTAACATAATATTCCATTTCATCTACAGTTTGTTCACCATTTACTGTGTTAAAATTTTTTATTAATAATGCATAATCTCCCTCTCTAACCTTTCTAGATTGATTTGCTAATGTAGTTGCCATATATTCTGCGGTAACTTCATCCATCTTATCCTTAGTTTTAAATTTATCGGTTAAGAATAATACAAACTCTTCCGATGATAGACTATCACGTTCTTTTTTGTACTTTTCTTCAATTATTTCATAATTTGTTGTATCAAATTCTTTATCATAATATATTGGCTTATCATTATCTTCCAATAAAGTTTCAACAGAATAATATTTTTTAGCAATAATAAAAGATGAACATTTATCTGTTTCTTTATCTTTCTCGATAATTTGCTGTATATGTTTTTTATCTTTTTCAAAAACTTCAGATAAACTTTTTGGAAACATTAATTCAATGTTAGTAAATGCAACAGATGTGTTAAATAAATTACCATAATCCGCTAGTGTTACATTTTTTAAAAATTCTGAACCACAAATATTCATACTTTCGCCAACATATCCATATGTTTCCATAACTTCTTTAGACATTGAAACGCCATGATATGTTATTTCATTGTCATATAATATAGTAAATAATGGATTATTAAAAACATTTTCCTTAGAAGATATTTTTTTACCAGATTCTTTAATATATCTTAATGATGAAAATGCTGTACTATATTCTTTAAATTTTGAATTATATTCTTTTATTTTTTCAAAAATAAAATTATTTATTTGTTTAAATTGCTGATATGTTAAATCGATTGGATATATCATAAATGGTTCTAAATAATTAACCACATCAACCAATGATAATTTTCCTTTTATGTATTTTTTTACAAGTAAAAATAAAATTTTAATTTTTGGTATGATTGTTCTCAAGAATATTTTATATATATCTAAATTTGTTAGATCTTCGGGTTTTTCATATTCACTCAAATCTAACATGTATTGTTTAATATTATCAACAAAGTTATTATCATCATATTCAATTTCATTATCTAAACCATCAATAGTAATTCTAGTTATATTTGTTCTTTGTTTCAATAATTGCCAATAATTTAAAAAATGGAGATTTAAATTAGCTTTAACTAACAAATTACTTCCTGGTAAGTTTACTTGAGAAAAACGCACTGTTGGTTCAGGAAGGGTAATTATTGAATTTATTGATATTGGGTCATTTGGTGCTATTTTAACACGATGAACTTTAAAATTTTGTCCCTTAAAATTAGTAGCGTGTAATTTTTCTAATGCTAAATTGTATCGTTGTATTATAAAACGTCTATTATTAATTTCAGAATTACCAACTATAGTAGAATATAAATCACCCAAATTATCAATAATAGCATTTATATTAGTTTCAACATTACCTTCAATTATAATACCATTTGGTTCAGTAAATACATTATTTACCGAATCAGGATTTACTGAATAAAATGGAGTCATGTATTTGTCAAAAGTTTGATAAGTAAAACTTGAATATTCTTTTTTATCAGTTCTTGAACGTCTAGTTACATATAAAGAAGAAATCTCTTTTAACTCTTCATTTAAGTTTAATGTTTCATAATCATCATATCTCTTATATTCAGATTTAGCATCAGGATATATTTTTTTTACATTTTTTGTAACCAACATGACCCAGTATAATGTATTTTTAAAATCTGCTAAATACTCTGCTAATGGTCTATCTTCTGCATCACGTTTAATTATACCAATTATATTTTTGTTTTTATCAAATGTTGATGAAATTTTACGTAATTGTAAAAAACGTGTAATCATTGTATGAATACTATTTAATACATTGTTAGTTCGTTTGTAATTTGGAATAGTTGAAATCATCTCTTCTAATAAATCGCTCGCTTGTATTTCAACATTATATCTATATTTATCTTTATTCATAGCAATATTTTCTTCAACTTTTATTACATCTCCAAATTCAATATCATTCATATCAAAAAACATTCTTTTAACTCTTTCTTTTACCGCTTGTTTTGGGATTTCTTCAATAACTTCTTCAAATTTTTCTTCTTCACCGATATCAACCAATTCATCTGGTGTTAGTTCTTTTGGCTTTTCTTTATCTTCAATAGCAGGTCTTATTTCAAATGTTTCAATTGGTAAATCTTCTGGAATACCTTGGTAAGCAAAATTAATAAAAATTACATCTCCATCTGTTGTTCTAACTTCAATCATATCTTCTTCTAAATTTGTTATTTTACCTGTAATAACAGTTGGAATTTCTCCACCAAAATAAATATTAATCCATGTACCAGGTAATAAACCATTTTGTCTAGCATACCCCTTTTCAGGATTACTACTTATTACTTTAATAGAATTGATATTTCCATCTCCAATCATTCCATCAAGTGTAATTTGTAAAATTGTTTTTTCAAATGTTTCACTATTAATTAATTTAATTTTAGTTGGATCAATATATTCAATTAGAAATATATTATCATTCAGTATTTCATTTGTTGGATCTGAAATCAAAACTATATCTCCCAACCTAAGTAATACTTCTGTTTTTTGAGATTCTTCTATTTCTACATTAGGTTGAACTTCTAATTCTTCTATATGTTGTATTTCTTCAGGCTCGCCCTTTTCTTTATCAGATGCTATACTAACATTAACTTGTTCTTCATCTTCTAAAACATTAGAAACAGATTTTTGGTTCTCAATGTCTTCTTGTATTGATTGTTCTGACATCTTATATTTAATGTAGAAATTTTTATAAATCATTAAATCTCAAAATATATTATTGTAAAAAAATCAAAAATTAGTATTCTTGAAAATGTACAGGGATAGGGATGATTATGGATTACCTCAAATGAGAAAACGCTTAATTATTGTAGGAATTTTACATATAACGTTTACAATGTGGAAACACTAGTATATATTATAATTTGTACAAATAAGTTTAAAGACTATTTATAATTATACAATACATATGAATAAACAAATTACATATAATCTATCTAGTGTACAAGGATTTGAAAATTTAATCATAACTGGAGAAAATACTCCAGAATTTGATAAATATTATATTATTAATCATTATTCTACTAAAGCAAATGAAAAATATACAATTGTAAGATATTGTAAAGAATTTCTTCGTCCAGACCTTATTAATTCATATGGTTTATTGCGTTCTGTAATTTTATCAGGACAAAAAGTTGTATCATTTGCTCCTCAAAAGTCATTATCTGGTGAAAATTTCATGTTAAAATATCCGACTAAGACTGAAAGTATTGTTGCCGAAGAATTTATTGAAGGGACTATGATTAATGTATTTTTTGATTCAACATATGGAGCCAATGGTTGCTGGCAAATTGCTACTCGTAATACAATTGGAGCAAATGTATCATTTTACAAGTGGTCAAATTTGACGTTTAATCAAATGTTTTTAGAAGCGTGTACTAGTAATAATTTTAATATTCAAACATTAAATTCAAAATATTGTTATAGTTTTGTTTTACAGCATCCTTCTAATAGAATTGTTGTACCTTTTAAGAAACCTCAATTATATTTGATTGCTGTTTATGATATTATTCAGAAAGATACAAAAGTAACTGTTGTAGAAAAAAATTTATATGATGTTAGGTCTGGTGGTTTATGGCATTTAACTGGAGTAAGATTTCCTGATAGATATGAATTCAATACGTATACTGAATTAATTGAAAAGTTTGCTTCAGCAAATACTCCTTACGATATAATGGGAATTGTTGTAAAAAATACAGAAACAGGTGAAAGGACTAAATTTAGAAATCCAATTTATGAAGAAGTTAGACAACTTAGAGGAAACCAACCTAAACTTCAATATCAGTATTTGTGTTTAAGACATTCTGGTAAGTTACGTGAATTTTTAAAGTATTATCCTGAAACAAAAGAAGAAATGTCAAAATTTAGAGATCAAGTACATATGTTTACTGAAAATCTACACAAGAATTATATTTCGTGTTATATAAAAAAGACAAAGGCTCTAAGAGAATATTATGTCCAATATAGAACTCATATGTTTAAACTTCATGAGCATTTTATCAATGAGTTAAGACCAAAAGGTTTGTATGTAACAAACACAGAGGTGATTAAGTATGTGAATAATTTACATCCATCTTTATTGATGTATTGTTTAAATTTTAATATGAGAAAGAGAAATATAGATATAATTAAGGCTCAAAACCTCTAATAAATTAGACGCTAAAAAATAATATATGAAGGTTATTCATTAAGATATTTACACATACTTAAAGAAAATAAAAGACAATATATTATTTTTATAAAAAAATTGATTTAATAAATAGTAATTTATAAATATTATACTACACAACCACGAATACGTTTAAAAATGTCAGACTATATTACAATTGAGGAAATTAATACGCAAATTGACCGAGATATTGACATTTCTGGATTAATTAATGGTGAACGAACAGGCGCACCAAAAATTTTATTACCAATAAAAGAATTAGTACATAATTCTTTGGAAGCAATTAGATTAGCTAGATTGCGTGACCCAAGTATTAAAGGTCGTATAAAAATTATCTCACGAATTACAGATGGATTTCTTCAAAATTTCTGTATAGTAGATACAGCAAACAAATTAACAGGAATTAATAAATTAAAGTCAAAAGGAATACATAAATTATATAATCATGAAGGAGAATCCACAGGATTCGGTGAATATGGAATTGGAGCTACTATGGAAACAATGAGATGTAGTGACTTGATTGAACATCACACAATTTCATCTTCTGGAGTTTATGAAATGACTAAATGGGATGTGCCTAAAAGCGCACAGATGAATGTTTTATTAGATAGTATTGAATATTTAAAAAATCCACAATATAAACCTTTAGATCAATTTATGGTAAATGGATTTACAACAGGCACAATGGTTATTTGTAAAGAACTTTTGCCAAGGCTAAAAAATAAATTTGTAAGTGATTATATTATTAATATTAATGAAGAGAATAGTTTATATAAAGACTTATGTCGCCATTTAGTTCAATATGACACTGAAAATATAAACATTGAATTTATAGTTTATAATAACAATTTTAATGAACCAATAATTGATGAACATGTGATTCCAATTGATATATTGGGATACAGAATTAAAACATTTAATATTATTTGTTGTGAGAATAAGCATACTCGTGAACAAAACAGTTTTATATTAGTAACACCCAATATGTTTGATTATAAAAATGATAATTTTGATTCTGATATATTAGAAACAAATAATTTTGATATAAATCATGATGACAATTATATTAATTATTATAATGGACAAACAAAAGACAAATTACAAGGTATAAAGGTAACAAAATTTACAATTAATGAAATTGAACAAAAATATAATATAAAATCAAAAATAAAGTTAGTTTGTTCAACTTCAATAAAAGAAATTGAAGATGGAAGTATTAAAGATACAGAAAAAATGGGATTTTATGGTTTTAGAGAGGTAGCCGGAGGTAGTATTGTATGTACTACAAATGAACCTCTCTTCTTGAAGTGGGGAATTTTCAAAAGTCACAAAACTAGATATACACAATTTAGAGGTGTAATTCATTATGATAGAAACAGTGATAAATTACTTATGTCAGATAAAAGTAAAACTCTATCAGATGATAGAGAATTTGAGCCATCAATTAGATTTAATATCTTAAAACTGACATATGATTATTTTAGTAAAATGAAAGAACATTATGGAGATTATGAAACTGATAAACCAAAAGCACAGGGAGCAACAGGAGCACAGGGAGCAACAGGAGCACAGGGAGAAACAGGAGCACAGGGAGCAACAAGAGCACAGGGAGCACAGGGAGCAACAGGAGCACAGGGAGAAACAGGAGCACAGGGAGCAACAGGAGCACCTCTAAAAACAGAGGTTGCTGTTTCCAATGTAGAAACATTATTGCAAACAGATGTAGTTGAACAATCAGTTATAAAACAAGAAGTTGTTAAAGAATTAGAAACAGAAGTTACAACTGAATTAGAAACAGAAGTTGTTAAAGTTGAAACAGAAGTTGTTAAAGTTGAAACAGAAGTTGTTAAAGTTGAAACAGAAGTTGTTAAAGTTGAAACAGAAGTTGTTAAAGTTGAAACAGAAGTTGTTAAAGAATTAGAACCAGAAGTTACAAAAGAATTAGAAACAGAATTAGAACCAGAAGTTGCAAAAGAATTAGAACCAGAAGTTGCAACAGAATTAGAACCAGAAGTTGCAAAAGAATTAGAAACGGAATTAGAACCAGCAGTTGCAACAGAATTAGAACCAGAAGTTGCAACAGAATTAGAACCAGAAGTTGCAACAGAATTAGAACCAGAAGTTGCAAAAGAATTAGAAACGGAATTAGAACCAGCAGTTGCAACAGAATTAGAACCAGAAGTTGCAACAGAATTAGAACCAGAAGTTGCAACAGAATTAGAACCAGAAGTTGCAACATATTTATCACAAATTCAATTACCTCAAATAATGAATCCAAGTGATATTAATCCAACAAAATTTACTATTACAAAACAAAATAGAATAAGAGTAACAAAAGAGGAGGCAATTTCAGCAATAAAAATATTAGAACAAAATTTTGATTTGGGATTGGTATCAGAAATAAAAGAACTTTTAGTAAATATATCTTGTAATTTGCTTGGAATAGGAGGTAATGAAACAGCAATGTTATTTATAAATTGCATTCCAAAAGATAAATTGATAGAAAATATAATTTATGTTTGGAATAGTGAATATGATATTGAGTCAGCAGTTAAAATGGGTTCAGATATAGTAAACTTTGTAAAAAATAATATATAATATTGGTGTAATATATATAAAAATCGGCGTTTCGGCGAAGCACAGTAAATGTTAAAAAGTTTAATTTAGTATTTTCTTCTAATATTTTCTTGTATAATAAAAAACATTTTACATAATTTGTATTATACGTTTCCAATTAGTTTGTCTCGGCATGTAAAATACGCACTGCTCTAAATGTCCGTAGGTGTATATTATTTACGATATTACAAAAATAAAATTAACAATTAGGTCTTGAACCGTCTAAACAACCCTGTACTCCCTTGATTTTTTTTAATGATTCATCTATTGAAGCAATCAACATTACTTTAATAGTTGATATACCTTTTGTGTTATCAACAATGGATAATCTTAATATGCTATCATTATCGTGAGGATGAATTTTTTTGAATCCAACATAATTAATTTGTTCTAATTCAACATAAAATATTTTATATAATTCATAATTCAATATATTTCCAATTGTATAATCTTCATTTACCAAGGTTACATCATAGCAGTTTTCTAATATATTGTCTGAACGTTTAATCTCCACTTCATCTTTTTCTATTAATTCTTTTAGTCCTTCTAATTTTCTTAGTAGAATTTTACATGATTCAATAATTATTTGTTCATTACTATAAATTCCAACTGATTCAATAATAAAATCAAAGCTGTTTTTAATAGTATAACGCATTCCTTCTAATAGTTTCCAATTTGCCGATTCAAATTTAATTTCATCTTGTGTTTTACCTTCATCCTTCCATTTTTGTTTACGAATTTCTAATTGTTCTTCAATCTTCTCTAGATCAGGTGTACAACCATAGGCACAAGACCCTGTTACATTAAACATACTGTCATCTCTTGCTATTCCTACAGTAAATTTACATGTTAATTTTATTTTTTCACCAAGGATTTCATCAGAAATCTTTGGTCTTAAGCGAAGAAAGTCAATATAATATTCACCATTTCCATTTGGAGGGATAAACGGGGGAAATATTTTTTTTACTTGTCCTTCATCTAAATATTTATTTGATACAGTATTTAGTATCTTAAAGTCTTTTGTTGTTACAATAATTGTTGTATCTGTTTTATTTTCAACATCTAATTCAAGAAGATAATTTTCAATTGAGTCTTTGTTTGTATCTAAATAATTAATATGAATAGGAATACAGCTTAGTCGCTGTTTAACTATTTCATTATTTAAACGAGATGTATTTGCAATAATTACTGCATTATTTTCTTCATAAGGCATTGTCTTAAATACGACAATAGGAATATCAGATAATATTGTTCTTCTTATACCATTAATATAACTAACATCAATGTTAGAAATCGTGAAAGTCATTCTTCCATCTTCTTCCTTTAAATTAGCAATTTTGGGCATCATTCTATTTATATATAATTGTATATTTAATATTGTATTTAATATATTTCAATTTTTTGATAAATTTTGAATTGAAATTTAGGAATTATCAGTTAAAAGGTGTTAAAATGCAAAATTAGAACAGACAAAATGTAAAAAAGAACATATTATTAAAAAATGATTTAAATATAAATCAGCATTTGAAATGTAAAAGGTGTAAATGAGCTGTATTTTATACTATAGCAATTTTTGTGAACCGTCAAAAAAATTATTACAGACCATAAGTAAAACACAGAATTTAAACAATATTCATTTTGTTTGTATTGATAAACGTGTAAAGGATTCTAACGGTAAAGTTTTTATTATTTTACAAACTGGACAAAAATTACTTATGCCAGAAAATGTTACAAGAGTTCCTGCTTTATTATTATTAAATCAAAATTATAAAGTAATTTATGGAGATGATATATATAAACATTTAAAGCCCCAAGTTGACCAACAAGTACAACAAGCAACCAAAAATAATATGGAGCCTATTAACTTTCAAGATGGATTTGGAGCATTCGGAGGCTTTAGTGGAGGCTTTAGTGGAGGTATTGTATCAGATAATTTCAGTTTTCTTGATCAAAGTGATTCAGAATTAAGTGTTAAAGGTGACGGCGGATTAAGACAAATACATAATTATGTTACATTAAACGATTCTATGAATTTATCAATGAATTTACCTCAAGCTGATTTTGAATATAAAACTGATAAACTTAAGGAAGGTGAGATGAGTGTTGAAGCATTACAGAGACGAAGAGATGAAGAGTTAGCAAATATTACACCAACTGGAAAGAATTATGTTACGTAGTAATATTATTGTAATAAATAAATTCATATACAATATTTCATAACATATTTTTCAACCTAATGCATTCGTAATGCAGTACATTGTGAAACTTTTGGCTAAGATATTATCAATTTATGTTCAAAGGTGTAAAATAAAATGTTAGTTATATATAAAATGGTATTTCCTTATCCTAAAAAAGGTAAAATTACTGTATATAGTAAAAGTGGATGCGTTAATTGTACTAGACTTAAATATTTATTAAACGATAAAAGAATAGCTATTCATATTATTGATTGTGATGAATTTATTTTAAACCATAAAGAAGAATTTTTATCATTTATACAAACGTTAATTGGTAAAGAATATAAAATGTTTCCAATTGTATTTAATAATCATAAATTTATGGGTGGATTTAACGAAACTTACAAATTTTTAGAACAATTGTTAGATTTTGACATTTCATTTTAGATTGAAACATATTGCGTGCTTTTAATCGGTGTAACTACGCATTTACATCTTTTACATTTACTGGGCTTCGCTGAAACGCTGATTTTTATATAGTGAAAATTATATAAAATTTGAAACAATATAAAGTTATCCCTCATTTTAAATATTAAAGGGTGTAATAAATATATAAGTAAATGGATATTTCAGAACAATATAAAGAAGAAATAAAAGACCAAATTACTCAACATAAACCGAAGCTTAATACAAAAGATGAGTTAATACAAAATATTAGAGAATGGATTAAAATTGATAATGAAATAATTAAACTAAAAGTAGACTTAAAGGAAAAAATAAATAATAAAAAGAAACTAACAGAATCATTAGTAACTGTTATGAAATTTA
>Ga0194115_10003437_pt1 | contig 17826 bp, 6 predicted proteins | sample TA2MahsurfametaG_3_FD_148656 | JGI IMG/M metagenome (GOLD analysis project Ga0194115, IMG submission 148656) | Freshwater microbial communities from Lake Tanganyika, Tanzania - TA2015002 Mahale S4 surface | ecosystem: Environmental > Aquatic > Freshwater > Lake | place: Tanzania: Lake Tanganyika... | reverse complement strand
GGAATTAAAGAAGGATTTGAAGTAGCTGCAACACAATTAATAATAGATAAATAGACAGGAATATTAGTTTTATAATAAGGAAAATCCTTTAATTTCCTAAAATCAACAGGAATTCTAACCTCTATATTAATAAATTCATATTCTATTTTCGGTAATTTAAATTCTCCTCCGAATTTACAAGATCCTAATGCTTTATATTCACCAATTGTATTTTGTGCTAAAAATTCAATACTAGGATTATTAGAAGCTTCAGTTAAATCATAAAGCTGTTTAGAAGTTGTAATGTGATTCTCAAAATAAGAAACGGTAATTTTATGACCAGCTAAATAGTTATTATAATTATCATATGTAAAACTTTGAAATTCTACAAAATGTTCACCTGAGTTGTGATTAAGTTCTCCATTTTCTAAATTTAATTGAATATTAGAGCTATTATAGTCAATATATAAATTATTAGCTAAAATTTTTAATTCATCTAAATCTAATGCGTAAGTCATTACATCTGCATCAAAAACCCCAGGAATAGTACTTCCATCTAGCAAAAATTGAACGGGAGGAGGTTGATTTGCTAAAGGTAATGGAGATCCAGCTAAAAGAAATGCAGGATAATCATCATATCTCAATCTTTCTTGATTAGGAAGATTCAAAAGGTTAGTATTTTTTATAGCTAATATAGCTTTGTAATTATATTTCCAGATAGCGTTCGACTGCATACTTAAAAAAACTCCATTCTTATCTATAAAATAAAAATTTCTTCTATCTCCAATTTGTATAAAAGTGTCTGGAGATACTTTTGGCGTTCTTCTAAAATAATATATATCTAAATCTCCTAGAAAAGATACACGTTCATCTCTTTCTAGAATGGCGCAACCTTCGCTATCTAAATCAATATTAGTATAAACATTTTGGTTTTTTGAATCAAATCTTCTCGCTTTATAAACTGTATTTCCTTGAGCATCAAGAACTGTATTTCCTTGAGCATCAAGTTCTGTATATTTATTTCCATATTTATCTTCAAATTGATAATAAATATAAGCGTTATTTTTTCCTTCAATAAAAACGTCATAATTAAAAAATAATCTTTCACAAGTAAATTCTACATTAGTAAGTTTTACTGGCTCAGAAACAGTTTCTTTTCCTAAAGCAACGGCTATCTCATTGTCTGTTTTTGTAAATAAAATATTTTGATTTTCTCCTTTTATTTTAAAATTATAATGATCATATCCTGAATAATAAGGATATCGTACATCTGGATCATCTGGATCATCTGGATAAAAACTTCCAAAACTATCTCCAAATAGTTGCGAAACTTCTTGTTTCCACCAATTTAAATTATTAAAAATGTTTTCTGCTTTAGTTGGATAAGAAGTATAATTCTGATTAATTAATAAAAAACTGCTTGCAGTAGCTAATTCTTTTTGATTTTGAAATTTAGGAATAACTCCACTTTGACTAGCAAATCTAGAAAAAACTAAAGTATTATTATTATGAATCTTTTTGAAATTATTAGGACCTAATATTCTTGTAAAAAGACTCAATCTTCTTGATGCTTCATATACTGCGTTTGTATTTAAATCAATATTCGAAGCGTCATGCACTCCTGTTCCATCAGTCCTCCTTATATCTTCTCCACCTAATACGCCAGATTGCTTTAATCTGTCAGAAAAATATTTTCCAGCTTTTAAAGGGTGATTTAAATTATCGAAATGAGCGTCTTTAAGACCATAATAAGTACATGCTCTTAACAAGGCATAAGCGTCTTCTATTTTTGGCTTATATGTATATATAAAAATAGGATATAAAATTAAATTTCCATTTGTAGATGGATTAAAATATTCTAAATTTTTTATTTCAAATCTTACTAAACAAACTTCATCATTGGAACCAGTATTTAATACATTACTTTTTAAAATTACTTCAGAAGGAACAGATAAATAAACTCTATCGCCGTTGTCCACCTCTGTAGTAAAAGAAGTTGTGCAATACTTAGAAAAAGAAAGAATCTGTGCTTCTCTTGGAACTTCCGTAGTATAACTAATTAAAATATCACACTTTTTTATATTAGAAGGAATAATCTCTAATCGATATAACGTAAAACCAGAAGGAACAGTTATTACTTGCCCATAATCTTCAGTATAAGGATAAGGGGCATGATTATTAATTAATATTCCATCTTTTTCTCTACGTTTTTCATAAAGATATGCTTGTATACTATTAGATTCTAAATAGTCATTATGATATAAATAATCAATTACTGCTGGGGTGGTGTTATTAGTGAGAGTAGCGTCAGTAAGTTGTTCTTTTTTAGCTTGATTATTAAGAATATAAATTTGAATTTCAGCGGCATTGTCAATAGTCTTGTAATCCATACCGCCTGTTATAGGTAAAATCATTTTCAATTCTACTAATCCACTATGAGTGCCAGAACGAGCGCCACCATCTAGATGAACTTGTTCAAGATTAACAACGAAACTTGAAAAATTTACAGTATTAATAGGGACTTGAGCTATTTTAAAACGATTAAAATTTTGTCTAGGAGAAGAAATCGGATCATTTTCATAATATAAAAATAAATCAACAATATCGCCAACAGCATAATTATGCTCGTTTTGAAAATTATCTTCGCCTTGAAAGATAACAGTTATTTCTTTTTCTGATTGAGTAAAAGCTCCATTTAATTTTCTTTTTTTACTTAATTTTGTAAGTTGCAATGCTAATCGAGCTTGATTAAATTGTATTTCATCTTCAATTAAATTTCTTCTATCTATTAAAACAGGAGTGTTTACGTCATAAGTAGCCTTCAATCGAAAGAATGATCCTATTTCAGGAGAAAAAGCATATTGATTATTAAAAAACCAATCAAAATCAAATCCTTTAGCATAAGTTATATAATTGTATAATAATCTATAAATATGATTTTTTTGTTCTCTGCCCAAGAAAACTGTTGATTGATTTTGACTTAAATGCCATTTATTTTTACGATAAGCCTCACCAGTAAAACTAACACCAGAATCAGTAGTAGTAAAAACAAAATAGTTATTTAAATTGCTAGAAGAAACTACGCTATATTCTTTAGGGATATTTGTTGTTCCAGTTCCTTCATTACAAATATCAACGGATATTACATCTTTTTCTGGTCCATCTATTGGAAGTAAATAACCTTTTGATAATGGATATATTTTGTCAGAATCATGTCCACATCCATCTACTTTAGTAATTAATGGATTTAATCCATAAAAACCTCCATAACTATTTCCTGCTGGATTATTAGCTTTATTTCCGCTTATATATCCATAAGAATGAACTTCATTAGCTAATCCAAAAGCTGTATATTCTTTTCCAAATCCATTATCAGTTCCTATAGATGTAAAAAATCTGAAAGTTCTTCCAGAAAATAGATGGGGATTTTTGTCTGAAAGAAATGTTTGAGCTTTTTGAACTCTGACATCTTCTCTTTCAAAAATCCAAGCTCCCGAATTAGGATCTTTTTTTTGATAATTCATGCCAAAGATAAATCTATTTAAATAATTAGATTGAAGATTCGCGCCTTGAGGAGATTGAGGCGCAGAAGTAGGCCAAGTTGCTCCATCTGCATCTCCTGGATTTACAAATTGATAAAAATCAAAAAATTCAGTTTGAGGAGTAAATAACATATCGTCATCAAGACGAGGTTTTATAAAATATGCGCTATAAATATAATAAGGAATGCGCCAGTGAGAATCTCCAGCGCCATTTAAAATTCTGCTATTAAAAGCTTCAGCAAAAGAATATAAATGCCTTGATTTTATGCTTTCTCCTAATTGAGGAATTATAGCTTGAGTTACAGTCATAATTATAGCCAAATACTATTTAGAGCGGCGTTTCCTACTGCATTAATTGAAGCGCTTCTTGTCCTATTTAAAGCGTTTAAATCATAAACTAAAACATTTTTAATTCCATGAATATTATCAATTCCATTAATTCCTTGACTAGCCAAAATTTCTATTACAGTAAAAGGTCTTGATAAATAGAAGATTTTAATTTTCTCATCTGCTACATAAGAATCAAAAACAGCAATACTACTTCTAACTTTATTTTCTATATCAACAATAGTAGTTCCTTCAGCTCTTAACCATAAACATTCTGGTTTTAATACTAAAAATTCAAAAGTATTAGCGGTTGGATCATTTTGAATTGGAGCTACAGATTTTCTAGCTCTTAAAAAAATACTAGCAATAACTTTTTTAGGTACATCTTCTGAACTGTTAGATAAATCAGTTAATAATTTTGGTAAAGCATCGTTGTCTTTATCTGCTAACACATAGACTTCCCTATAAGAACCAGTATTTGCATTTTTATTAATCATAACCTATAAGAATTTATTACTTGATTTAATATTCCAAAATTAGTATATAAAGTTAAAGTAAATTTTTGAGAAACAGATGATTCATTGTATAAATCTGTTAAAGTCAAATTAACAGAGGAATTTGCCGCAACAGAAATATTGGAAATAGCAGAAGTGGAAAAATAAGCAGCATTTCCGATAGTAATTTGGGCGCTAAATATTTTTATATCAAAAGAACTAGAATTTGTAAAAACGCCAACAAATGAAGACGAGGAATAAGAGTCTGGAAATACTATTGAATAATTAATTTCTGGACCGTATATATTAGTTGTCACATCACAAGTAAGACCATTTGAATTAAAGAAAAATTTATCTACAGAAAAATTATTTTTTATTCCATTAGTACAGTATTCTATTCCATTAAAAGAATAAGAATAATTTGTTTCGTCAAAATTTAAAAAAAGAGAAAAAGGAGAAGCATCAGAATAACTATAAACAGCTCTATTTTCTGGATCATAAATTTTTCCGCTTCTCATTAAAAAAGATATATTGTCAGAAGTTCCTGAAAATCCAAAATGAACTCCAGAAGCCACTCCTGCGTCATACATATTTCCAGAATATGAAATAGAAGAAAAATCAATATTAGCAGATATCTGTTTTGAAGAAGGTACAGATCTAAAATTTATTCCTGTAAAATTCATTTTATAATTTCTTTAAGAATCTTTGAGTCAAAAATAAAGAATCTTTTTGTTTAGGTTGTTTTGGTCTGCTTGAAAAATCTAAAACTGTATTAGATCCTGATTCATTAAAAGAAAATGTTATTGAATTTAAAATAGCGCTATCAAAAATATAACTAATAAGTTGTTTTGGTATATAAGTAGAAGTTAAAGAAAGTCTTTTTTGTTCAAAAGGTTTTAATACCGAACTATTTAAATTTTCACTAACGATATCATGATAATCATAAGCTGATAAAACTAAAGTATTTTTTCCTCGATCTTTATCATCAAAAGTTATGATTTGATCTATTATTCCTTTTTGCCCCAAACTAGATTGAGTTAAGATTTCTGGAACGTCATTGTCCGCAACTTCAAAAGATAAAACATTTTCGTTTTCCCAAGTAGGAGGAGTTCCTAATACATAACTCAATCCTGGGATAGTTATTGTCGAATTGATATCTTTTGTTTCAACATATTTATAGTCACTATCAACAGGAAGAATCAAATCACAAATCAATGGGCTTCCATTTACGGAATAATTTGAAGTAATAGTAATTTTTCTTGCTGAACTCAAAAGAAATCCAGTATCAGAAGCATTAATTTGTGTTTGTTGATTTGGATCTCCACAAATTAATTCCGATAAAGTTTGTTCGCAAACAGTTTTTAAATTAGTGTCAACAACAGTATTATTTTGAATTCTATTTGATAAGTTTCTAACTGATAAATTAGTTGCTCCAGAAGAGATAGATATATTTCCTATTGCAGAAGTTGATCCAAAACTGGCTCCATATTTTCTACAAACAATCAAAGAGGCATTATTTTGCTCTAAAAAGCCCATTATATTTCCAACTCCAGCTTCAGCAAAACAAGTTAGAAGTGCCATTTTTGCAGAGCTATTATTTTTAAGGCTAATAACTGTAAAATCTTTGCTAGAATTATAATTAGGAATTTTTTCTGTAAAAGTTTTATAATTTTCAGCATTACGATAATCAAAAGGATTATCTACTTCAAAAATTGGATTATATTTTTTTGTACCATAATCACTAGGAACTAGGCCGCTATCTCTTCCTTCTTTACTAGATCCAAAAGTTCCAAATAATAAATCAGCAAATGGTAATTCATTAGCTATATAAGATTGAGAAGGCGGACTTGTTGTAAATTCAACAGAATAAGAAGAAAAACCATTGTTATTTGAATTATCTTGATTTAAATATGGTAAAATATAATATTTTCCATAGTAGCTGCTCATTATATTTTTTTCCCATTCTTTTATAAGATTATGCTTTTCTTCGTCGTAAATGCATAAAAGAGCAACATAATTATCTAATAACGCAGAAGGAGAAACATCTCCCATACTAGGCCCAAATAATAGAAGGAAATCTAATTTAGAAACAATAGCGAAACTATTAAGTAAACTAGAAACATTTGAAATACCTAATGCCTTAGTATTTCCATTAGTCAAATGATAAATGTCTCTTAATCCAGGATCGTAAATAGATAAAGTGCCGCCTATAATAGTGTCAAGACTGGCAGGATCATTTCCATAAAAAGAAGATAAAAAACTTGGTTTTAAAACTTTAGCATATCCCGCCGAAAGATAAGAAGAAGAAGAATTAAAAGATCTAGCTTCTCTTCTAATAGAAGTTGTTACACTTGTTTTTTTCGTCCCTTCTAAAGTAGCTGTTTCTAAAGTACTTTCAATAACATTACTAAGATTAGGATTTTCTTTTAAAGTTGTATTTAAATTAACAAGAGTCTGAGAAGTAGAAGCTAAATCAATTAGTTTAATTCCTTCTCGAACAGTCTGTTCCACAGGTTCAGAATTTTTGTCTGTATAATCTTTAGAAAAATAATGTATTTTTGGTTGATAATAAAATTTAAAACCTAAATCATTACCCCATTGATCTAAAACATTTCTTAAAGTTCCAAAATATTTTCTTCTTAAAAGAGTGTAAATTGATTGATTATTACCAAGATTAAAATCAATAATTCCCGGTATTTCAGCATAAGCTAAAGCAGAAGCTAAATCTTTAAAACAATAAGTAACGTCAGGAAGAGCGCAATTTTCTTCATTGATTTCTTCTCTTCCTAGAATTATAAAACCACCATTAACGCTATCTGTTTTATAATTATATTTATCGGCAAAAAAACAATCAGAAGATAAAAAATCAGGCAGAACACCATGTCTTTGTAATAAAATATTAGCAGATCTTGCCGTTTGTACTCTATTTAAATACCTAGTTAAATCAACGTCTCTGATATTTGAATTATCTTCACTGCATTTATAATTAAATTTAACTGTGTTTGGTTCGCTTCTAAGAATACCTGTTGGGGCAAGTTCATTTCTGCTTCCATCTAATGTTATTCCATAATGATAATTAAATAAACCAATAAAAAGTTTGTCCATAAAGATAGATTTATCTTTATAAGTCAATGTTAAAATAGAATTTTCTACTTCTTTATCTATAGAATAAGAAATAAGAAAAAAATCATAAAAGACAAAATTTCCTATATGTATATTTTTTGATCCAGATTTATTTGCATTTAAACTTGAAGAATTAATATTATAATTACCATTTTTACTTATTACTTTAATAGTAATAGAATAACCATCACCATTATTAGCTTGTACATCTGCTGAATAAGCATAGCCACCGAATATTAAGCCCGACCTTTCTGCCGCATTTGGAGAAGAAGATGAGAAAATTTTTATCGATCCAATCTTTTCTATATTTGGATTAGTAGATGAAGCTACTGTAGCCATAATTCCTTTATTTATTATATATTAAAAAAACCTGTTTCTCCCACAAAAAAGGGAAAAGTTTTTACTCCTATATTTGAAGTTCTTATTCTTAAATCACCAGAAGATACTTTAACATAATCTATATCTCTTCTAAGACGCTGACCATTTAAGAAAATATTTTCATCTATAACTGGCGCATTAAGCCCAGTAGTATAAAAATTAGCACCAACAACTCCATAGCTATTGACATAAGTTCTAGAATCTCCAGATCTAATATTAGCTACATTTACAATACCAGTTTCATAATTATAAGTTGCATTATTAATTGTTAATGTACCTCCTGCTAATGTATAATCAAAAGATGCGCCCTGAACCAATTTTTGACCATTTAAATATAATAAATATCCAGAATCATTAGCTAAAGAAAACGGAAAAGAAGCGTATTGATAGTTAACTCCGATATTTGGATTAAAAGCAAAACCAGAAACAACCGAAACAGATTCTGGCAAAGAAGAAATAAAGACATTTTCTTGTATAGAATTTGAATAAGAGCTATAACTATTAGAATCAATTAAACTATTTTGAGACAAATAATCATAATCAACTCCAGAAACTTGATATACGCCATTATTATATAAATTAAATTTAGTGTTTGAAACCCCTGTATCGAAATAAAGTTTTCCAGGAGCAGAAGCAAAATTAGGTTCTAAATTAGAATCTTTAGAAGAATCAAATGAAGAATAAGAATAAATCTCCATTGAATCAGAATTTTCTATCTGAGTCTGAAAAGAAAGATACTTAGGCGCGTATTTATTTTTTAAATTTTCATCATGCAAAAAAATTTCATCTATGTCTACGACTTCTTCAAATTCACCAGAAACACTAGGATCATAATAAATTAAAACGCCTATTTGATTTATGGCACCACCTATTCCAGATGGATAATAAGCATTACCAGCAGAATCATAATATAATTCATATCCTATATTTCCTGAAGAAGTTGTAACTGTAGCATTTGAATCTACACCTGTTACAATAGGATATTTAACTATATTAGATCCTGTAGTCGCTGGAATATATCCTGTAATAGTAAATAAACTAGATAAATTTTGTAATTGCTCCGAATTGCAACTTTGATTTAAAAATAAAATTTCATTGATGTAGCCGCTAAAACCAGTATATCCAGTATTTAAATAGTTACTGAACGGCAAGCCACCGATTAATAAAGCATTTCCTTTTGTGTAATTAACTTGAACTTTTTCAAATTCATGTTTATTTTCTGACAAATCATGCGTTCCAAATAGAAACGAATTACTTTCATCATCTTTAGAAATAGATATCAAAGCATTTTCTTGAATAGATAAATTTGTTGAAAAAGAATTAATACCAGTTTGATCAGTTTTATATTCAAAATTTAAATGTCTACCATCATCAATTGTAACCGCAAAACCAGTTTTTGAGGTCCAACCTTGTCTATAAGAAGTTAATAAAACTTTAGATCTACCTACTGCAAATCCTGCTCCAACTTGACAATCGATAAACATTGTCCAATTTGTATCGTCAAATCCAGAAGAGAATTGCAAACATCCATTTCCAGTAAAATATCCAGATCCTAAACTTGGAGAAGATGGATTGATAGCAGAAGATATCATTCCAGAAGTTCCCTTTACTGTTAATGGATTTAATTCATATCGTGTGCCAGATTCTATGTTTTGAACAGTTTTAATCTCAAGAACTAAACCAGTTCCGCTTGGATTAGATATATTATAAGATGGAACCTGATAATAAAGACCTGTATAATTATCAGGATTTCCAGCGACATTACCAGCCACATTTCCTCCAGGAGCAAACGCAATAGCTGTTACTATCCCATTAGTCTCATCAATTGTAAAAGGAATATTTTTATGTTCTCCACTAACAGAAATTATATCGCCACTATTATTTATTCCATCTGTATCTTTATATAAATCGCCGCCACTAATAATATCAATTCCTGTTATAGATAATAAAACATAATTTTCACCGCTATAATAATTATTATATAAAAATTCTTTATGTCCTGTATTAAATTCATAGTACCCATAAACTCCATCTTCTTGAAGATTGTTATTATTTAAGTAAGCTTGTAAAGCTGATTTATTCATGTTTTTATTTTATATGTTGAATATACTGGCAAAGGTTGTAATGGAGAAGAAAGATTAACATTAAATCCAGAAGACAAATAATCTTGGCTAGATGAAGACGTTCCGCTAACAAAATCAAAATTTTTACTATAATCTTCTAAAACAATTCCTATATTTCCTTCACTTTGATTAGAAACTTCTTCTTGAGCTATACCTTCTGCTTCCACTAGTTTTTTTAAAATTCCAGTATGAGGTTTGGTTGCGGCAGAAAGGATCGGAATTGCTCCTTGAGAACCTGTAGCGAAATCAAAATTTCCATCAAAATTATAAGAGGTTTTTTGATTTACTCCGATATCTTGAATTAAATTAAAACCATTAATTTGATAAGAAGGTTTAGGAACCAATAAAGGCATTCCGACTTCAACAGAAGTAGACCAAGAAAAATCTTCATAATTAGACACAGCGGCTTCATCTGAAAATGAAGCAGATAAAGTAATTTCTCCTTTATTAGTATTCATTTCTATATTAGCTTCGCCTTTATCTTTTACAAAACCAAAAGATACTCCTCCTCTTTGTCCTATCTCTCCATAACAAAAATTATTATTATCTGTGGGAGCTATAGCAGTAAAACCAGAAACAGCTTTATTGAAAAGCATTGTTTTCACATCCGCTTGATTAGATAATAAAGTATTAAATAAATGACCTGAAGCGTCATGAAATCTTTGCGCCGTATGCAACCCTCTACCTTTTATAACTCCATTTATATCAAGATTTGTTACGTTGGTAAGCTCATCAGAAGAATAAGACAAATCATAATCAAAAAACGTTCCAGCAAAACTATTATCGAAAGAACAATTTACAGTTATAGAAGAAGATCCTGTAACTCCAGCTATATTCGTTCCGTCTAAATAGCCAGTTACAATTCTAGTCGTATCAATATTAAAAGCGATTGGAATTGGACATAATTCTGATTGACTTCCATATATTCCTGTCGCCGCATTATACATTTGCCCAGTAATATTATCCAACATTCCAGTAACTTCAGAAAAAGCTTTATCCTTAGCCCCTTCTATATTGCAAGTTACATTGACAATAGTATAATCATCTGCAATTCCAGAATTGAATTCTAAAGAAAATCTTTTAGTACCATATTCTGAATTATATAAATTATCTACTCTAAAAGTTTCTTCTACTCCATAACTATTAGCTAATCTATTTATAGACTCTGTTTGAGAAACTAATATAAAATTACTACTATTACCTCCTGAAAAATAAACTCCAGAAGCTCCGCTACCAGTTGGCACAAAACCTGAATTAAAAGACAAATCTTTGATTCTCGAAACTCCAGTAGAATTTTGAACAAAAGTTTTAACTGAATCAAAAGCTACTGGATTATTTCCATTAAAAGCAAAACCGACTCCTTCGGCAGAAATTGAATGCACAATATTAACTATACCATTGCCATCTTCTTGTATAGAAATAGTTTCTGATGGATTTAAACCGCTATAAATTAAATCGCTTACTTTATTTAAGGCGACAGAATAATCAATTGCTCCAATATAATTTTGAGCGTCGAATTGAATAGAATCAACATAATAAATTCCAGATAAAATCTTTTCATTTTCAGCATTTTTGACGATCAACTCTCCATAACTTCTAGAAAATGCATCTCTTATAATTTTTATATAACCAGAAGTAAAAGTCAATCCAGCGATTGGAGAAGAAGAATAACCATAAGTATTTGGACTTGAACCTAAAGCATTAAATCCGCTTTGAGTTAATTGACCATTCAAAGATACTGATTGTTCTTTGTAAAGTCTAGATGATGTCCAATTCCTTTCATCTTCAACCGAAACATATGGAATTACATCTGCCCAAGGACTTTTAGGAGATGCATTAGAATTTAATCCGCTATATGTTACTTTGAAGGACATGTTAATGTGAATATAAATTATTTTTAGGCCCGAACTTGTTAGATTCTATGAAATAAAGTATGCCCACATTCATCTCAAGGTTCCTAGATGAATTATAAGAATATGAAACGGAGTTTATAATAAAATTATTTGGATTTCCACATCCAAAAGTATTTAATCTATTTAATAAAGTGAACAAGCAATTATTATATACTTTATTTATAGCGCTAGTTGGCTTCTCAACTAAATCTGGAGTTTTATTTGCATTTGTTCTTTTTAATAAAGCAGTTTGCGTTATATTTAATGTCCCTAAAGATGATTGTTTATTCTCTTGAGAAAAAATTGGAGAATTTTTATTTGCAGTATTAGTTGGCAAAGTATTATTAGTATAACCTGGAACAATATATGTTTTGATTATTTTTTTAGGAATATTTGCATTAATTTTACTATTTATCGAATTTATAGTTCCATCTCGGATGAAAGAAGGTTCTGAGCTAAATGTTAATGAATAGCCAAAAGTTTTTCCATTAGATGTTGCTCTTCTACTAGAACTTATTAATTTCAAAAAAGTTTTGCCATCGCTAGGAATATTAGAAGAAACGTTGGTTTTATAATATCTATTATATAAATTTACTGCGCGAGAATAACTGTCATCTTGTATAGCTACAAACTTTTCTCTAAAAGTGCCTGTAGCGCCTGTTAAAAATGGTTGTAAAGTTCCATTAACTTTTTTAGCTTTTGAAACAAAAGAAGCATTTTCAGTTACTGATGTAATTCCCTTTTCATTTGTAGAAATAGTTTGATCTAATTCTAAAGTATAATCAGAGCTTAAATTTCTAGCATTTGAAAAAGTTATTTGTTGCGTATATTCTTGAGATTCTTCATTAAAAGTCCTACTAACTGAAATTAAAGATATGCTTTCAGCTTGCAAAAGATCTATCGCTATACCTTTTGTAATAAATGTTTTATACACATTAAAATAACCAAGGCATCTTGAATAAGCGTTTGCTTTTACATTATCTAATATTGATTTAATATTACTAGTTAAATCAATTCTTGTTGCTAAATTATTATTTTTAAAAGTAATAGATTCAGAAATATTTATAGATCCGTCATCTTGAACAGCAAAAGAATATGTCGCTGGACTTTTAACAAGAAATGAAATAAAAGTTTTAGTAATCGTTACAGTGCCGTTTAATGGATCTACTTCTGTAGAATAAGTTCTTTTTCCAGCTTGACCGTATAAATTAGCTAAATTTCCTAAATAACCAAAATTAACTTCACTTTCAATTAAATTTTGCGCCTTTTGTCTTGCTAAATAAACTCCTGTTTGAGTATTATTATTAGGACTTGCTGAAACTACAGCGTCATCACAAGATACAGTTACAGTATGAGTATATCCTAAATTACCTTCTTCGTCATCGGTAAAAGAAAATTCTTCTGATATTTCTCGTATTCTTGGATCAAATAAATTATTTTTTAATCTAGCATAAAATGTATTCGCGGCGCTATTTGGTGTATTTGAATCGTCTCCTGCTTCATAAAATTCAATAATGATATTTCTTTTCCAAAATTTAATACCATTTTCATCAAAATTTACGCTTCTAGGCTCTGAGACAGATATTACTCTACCAAGACCAAAACCATTTCCATTTAAATTAATCGGAATTGTAGTTTTTTCATACACTTCAGCTTGAGAATAAATATCAACAGGCGGCAAAGTATCATCATAAGCAGTATTTAACTGAGTTTTATGCAATGATTCTACTTCTACAGTAATTACATTTCTATAATTCGTAGTTCCAACATATTCTTTTTTTAAAGAATATCCTAATATAGTTGTTATTACAATATCAATCATAGATTATGTTCTACCTCCAGTTCTCATTTCTCTTGCGGGAAGACCTTCTTTATTAGAAGAATTTTTAGAATTAAATTCATTCATTCTCAAATCCAAATATTGTTTCGCGGTATCAGTTAAATCTATTGTTCCACTAACGAAAACTTCAGATGGAGTTGTCTTGCTTTCCACTATATTCTTAGCTACTGTATCTAATGATCCAAAAGCTGCATTTATAGCATCTACAACAGCCTGTTGAGAATTTGTATCTGTAGAATTAGTTTCTGATTTTACTGCGGCTTCAATACTTGCTTGAATTCTATTGAAATCATTTTCAGTTATTTTTCCTTCTGAAAAGCCCTGCGCTAGATTAGCAAATTTTTCTATTGATTCTTGTAATTTTCTTGCAGCGTCTTCCATCGCTTTTACAGCTTCAGGAGATAATCCCATAGCTTGACCCTGCATTCTAGTAAGATATCCAGCTTCAACAGCAGGTTCATAAGAAGACGCTTGATCTTCTTGGATGGTCATTCTATTTTTTCTAGCAGCTTCTCCCGCTCCAATAATTCCTCTATTTATACCGCTAGGAAGACCATATTGATTTGCAAATCCTCCCGTCATTCTCCTCAAAGTATTAAAATTTTGACCCTGAAAAGTTTGCAATCCAAAATCTTGAATTCTGCTTAACTGATTTCTTACATTTGGATCAAGATCTATTCCCATTTCTGTAGCGCCAGACATATAGTTAAATGCTGCTCTACCTCTTTCTACGGCATTTCCTGCTAATCTTGGGTCATTAAGAGTTCTTAATGAATCATAAATTTTACCCATGCTATCAGCAGTTTTAGAAGGATTTAAAAATCCTTCCATTCCGCCGCCTAGATTTTTCCTTAAAATTTTACCTCTTTGTTCTTCTGAAGCTTGAAGCTGTTTATAAATATTAAGCATTCCAGTGCTTTTTGCTTGCATCTCAGTTATCTTTTTAGTTATAGATTCAAAAGCTTTTTGAGCGGTTTTTGCTTTTTCAAAAGCAGCAACTTCTTTTACTAATCCAGCGGTAATATCTTTAGCGGTTTTATAAGTTTCTAATAATTTTTTCTCTTCTTCATTTAAAGCTTTTACTCCACTTACTCCAGCTTCAGCTTGATTATTTCTTGTTTGCAATTCTTCGAAATTCTCTTTATTGAAGTCTATACCTCCAGTTTCTTTACCTGACATTTTTAACCTATTAAAAACTTCTTGAGTAATATTATCTAATTTTCCTTTAGAGCCTTGTCCTTTTACTCCTACTCCGCCAAATTTGTCTACTATTGATTTTGCGTTTTTTATTCCGCCTAATCCTTCTATAGCTCCAGAAACTGCACTGCTTCTTCCTTCCATTCCAAAACGCTGAAACTGTTCACTCGCACCAAATATGGCATTTCCAAATGACCCAAGATCCAACCCTTTAAAACCTTCAAATTTACCAAAACCCGGTAACGCTCCAAATCCATGATGAGTACTTTCTCCAGTATCTTGCCCAAAAGCTCCCATTCCCATTCCAGCGCCTCTTTCTACTTTATATCCAGCAAGAGATTTACCACCTTCAGTTTTATATTTAGCTACTTCTTTTTCCATTTCTTTTTCAGCTTTACCTTCATCATCTGCCCCACCTGGGGCGTAGTACATAAATCCTTCTGAAACAGCATCACCAATTGTTGCTGCTATTGCTATGATTTCTAATGCTGGTGCGAGCGGCCCTGTCAACGCAGCCGCTCCCGCTCTGATTGCAGCTCTTGTTGCAAGTCTTTTAGCAATACTTATTCCAACTTTTTTAGCAGTTTGTTTTCCTACTTTAGCAGCTGCCGCTTTTCCAGCTTTACTAGCAGCAGCTTGTCTATTTTTACCAGCAGCAGATTTTCCAGCTTTACCAACAGCAGATTTTCCAGCCTTTCCAGCCTTTCCAGCCTTTCCAGCATTTCCAGCAGTAGCTTTGCCAGTTTTCCCAGCGGCAGCTTTTCCAGCTTTATCAGGGATAGAGCGTGTTCCAGAAAACATATCTTTAAGCATTACAAATGTTGCATATCTCTGATACATTTCTACGCCTTTGTTTAAAGCCATAGACATATCTTCTGACAAAAATCCTGAATTGGCGAGAGTTGAAGCTGCCATACTAGCGAAAAAAGCTTTCTTTTCAAATCCACCCATTCCGCCTTTTAATCCTTCATATCCAAAAACTCCTCTTCCTCCTCTTCTTCCACCACCTCCACCACCGGGACCACCGGGGGGACCACCGGGACCACCGGGACCTCTTCCTCCTCTTCTTCCACCACCTCCACCACCGGGACCACCGGGGGGACCACCGGGACCACCGGGGGGACCACCGGGACCACCTTCTCTTTTTGCGAAGCGACCTTTGGGGTCCCTCACAAATCTATGGGGACCACCGGTGGGACCACCGGGACCACCTTCTCTTTTTGCGAAGCGACCTTTGGGGTCCCTCACAAATCTATGGGGACCACCGGTGGGACCACCGGGACCACCTCCTCTTCTTGAAGATTTTGCGCGATTCTTTTTCGCTAATTTCCTCTCTCTTCTATGCAAAGCTTTCTGAGTAGCATTTAATCTTTCTTCTTCTGTTTCTTGAGGAGCAAAAAATATAGATTTTCTTTTTGTGTCAACAGGCCCCAAGCTTTCAGAAGTTGAAGATTGTGGTAAAGAGTGGCCTAATCCAGCAGCCATCATCCGCTGTCGGGCCTTCCGCGACGCGGCCCGGAGCTCGTCCAGCTCGGCGTGGCCTAATCCAGCAGCCATCATCCGCTGTCGGGCCAGCTCTTCGCCGAGTTCTTCCTTGTAACGGGCAAATTCCTGTTCACGTGCAGCCATCATCCGCTGGCGAGCCAGCTCTACGCCGAGTTCAGGAGCCAAGCTTTCAGAAGGAAAAGATTCTGGTAAATAGTGGCCTAATCCACCAATAATCATCTCTTCCGGTGTAAGTTTCTCTTCTGTAAAATTTATTTTATCTTTATCTTTAGATCCTCTTTTTTTCTTTTTCGAAGGTCTAGCAAAATTAGGAATAAATCCTTTACTCATTCCTTTTGTTCGTGGATTAACTCCCGCTTTTTCAGCTAAAGAGATTCCATTATTTAAAGATCCTTCCGTAGAATTATAAACACCAAATCCTTCGGGATTGAACGAAGTTTTTAATTTATCGCTTTGACCAATTCTAATTTGAGAAGAAGAATATCCAGCAGACATTTCTCTTCCTACAGCTTCTTTAATTGGACTAAAATTAGGAACAAATCCTGCCGCATTATGAGATATTAAAATGGTTTTCCATTTTTTAGGATCATAAGATGGATTCTGATTAAAGAAATCGCGGAATTTTTTAGTTATATCACTTGGATTATAATTCTTTTTATCTCCACCTCTAGCTTCAATTAAAGTTCCTCCTGAAGATAAATCATTAGCTTTTTTAGGATTAATAAAATCAACAGCTGTGAAATTAAACATTGGAGTGACTGGATTTGACCCATAAGCTCCATAAGCATTTGCGCTCTTAAATCTATCTGGCCTCTTGCCTCCAAATTTTTGTTGAACAAGATCTTCATAAGCTTGACCAAATTTTTTTGCATCTCCACCAAAATCTGCTAATGTTTGATCCCAAGGTAAAATAATTTTTCTATAACCATACTTGCGAGTAAAATCTTTTTGAGCTTGAATTCTACCTTCTTTTTGAGTTTGTCTTAAAGCGGTAGTTGCTCCACCGGGAGTCCAAGTAAGATATTTAGGATTAACTGCACCTACTTTTTTCTTAATTTCATCTAAAGAAACTCCTTTGCCATAAGCAGCATTTAATGCCGCGCCGCCTAATGAAGTTAATGGCTTTTGTTCGCCATACTTCATCGTCATATATTCTTCTAAAGAAACGCTGCCATCTCCAGCGGCAAAATTAGGAATAAAACCACCGCTCAGTAAAAACATGCGGTTATTTTTGTATGTCCATTTTTGACTAGTTAAGTCAGCAAGACGATCATATTTTTCTTTATTATTTTTATAATCACCATAAAAAATACCATCAGCAGCATTTTTCCAATCAAAAGAAGGTAATCCTTGAATTATTTTACTAACAGCATCTGGTCGTGGGGCAAAATAACTCACACCTTTACCAAATAAACCTTCTTCAGC
>Ga0194115_10003435_pt1 | contig 17830 bp, 21 predicted proteins | sample TA2MahsurfametaG_3_FD_148656 | JGI IMG/M metagenome (GOLD analysis project Ga0194115, IMG submission 148656) | Freshwater microbial communities from Lake Tanganyika, Tanzania - TA2015002 Mahale S4 surface | ecosystem: Environmental > Aquatic > Freshwater > Lake | place: Tanzania: Lake... | reverse complement strand
GGGATAGGTGGGTCTCCGCGGATGTCGGTTAAGGGGGCATCATCGTACTTCAAAACAGAACTATTACGTTTGTTTGTCGGGGACCCCCAAACGCCAGATTATTAGAGGCGAATCTTTGCCCAGTCAGCTTCCACGTGTACCGCAATCCAAAAATGATCTCCGGTGTACGTATTTACAGTTATTCTGATCTTGATACATAGCTCGACCCGAAAGGACGAACCCATGATGAATCTTGAGGTTTAAGCCGTCACAATCAAATCCACTTTCGACTTGTTAGCAATAATTTTAAAGGCTTTGTACCACGAAAAAATGAAGTTGACACTAGCCCTTTTCATGGCCACCTTGGTCTCCAACGTCGTCGCATTTGCTCCACGACATGCTGGTTTCTCATCGGCAAGACAATCCTCAACGACGGTCGGATCTCCCACCATCCTTTTCATGGGCGACGTAACGCCGAAGACGATCAAGGAACTTCGTGATGCGACGGGTGCTGGAATGATGGATTGTAAAACGGCATTATTGGAGACTGATGGTGACCAAGAAGCTGCCGCAGAATACCTCCGTAAGAAGGGATTAGCCAAGGCCGATAAAAAGGCGAGTCGTGTCGCTGCCGAGGGGAAGATTGCCATCAAATCGGATGCAGGCAAGGCAGTCATGGTCGAAGTGAATTGTGAAACTGACTTTGTCGCGAAGGATGATAACTTCCTTGGATTCTGTGATAAAGTCGCTGGAGCTGCTGTTAGTTCTCCGGCTGATACAGTCGAGGGTCTGATGAGTCAAGAAGTGGATGGTGAAGTGCTAGAAGAAACTAGAAAAGCACTTGTTGCCAAGATTGGAGAGAATATTCAAGTTCGACGATTCGCGTCTGGTGGTGGGGATGGAAAAACTGTAGGGTAAGGCAAAGAGATGTGTGATCGATCAATCGCTGGTTTCTGTGGAACAAAAAAAGGTGAACCAACATGTTCTTCTTATTTGCTTCGTACGCCAGATGTTACGTCCATATGAACCGTATCGGTGTTTTGGTTGAATTGGAAGGTGGGGATGAAGAGACTGCCATAGATGTTGCCATGCATGTTGCGGCTATGAACCCTCCCTATGCTACTCCCGATCAAGTCCCGGCCGATGTCCTGGAAAAGGAAAAGAGAGTTCTGACGGAACAGGCTCTCGAATCAGGAAAGCCAGCTGAAATTGTAGAAAAGGTACGTCCCATCCTCTTCTTTTCGTGAACATGGCGTTTTGGTTTGCTGGTCTTATAATTCCCTACTATCTGAACTGTACATTAGATGGCGGAAGGAAGGATCCGTAAATACTTGGAAGAGATTTGTTTAGTGAGTCAATCCTTTGTCAAGGATAGTAGTATGACAGTTGATAAATACTTGAAAAGTAAGGGTGCATCCATGATTGGATTTTCACGAATCGCTGTCGGAGAAGGAATTGAAAAGAAACAAGATGACTTTGCCGGTAAGTTAGTTTTACCTGTACTATTATTCATGGTTTCTTGGATCGAAAAACGACGACGGATTGCCTGGGTGTGGGACCTCACACACTTGTCAAATCGAAATTTTCTCATCTTTTCTTCTTTTCCGACACAATTTCAGCTGAGGTAGCCAAGATGGCAGGAGGATCTAGCTAAGCTGCTTCCATCGACTTATTAGCTAAGTTCGTTGTAACATATATAATTGTCTTGCCCTAACTGCCCTTCCTTCATAGTATTCCACTAGTAAAACGCGCATTCACTGTCGTGCGTAGTTCGATACGTCGTTACTAAAAAAGTACGGCCGCCGAATGAAGAAAACTGCACGTTCCTATTATTAAATTAAACATGACTGTATATAGCAAAGGAGAACTACTCCATCCAACAAAATAGGAACCACGTAGGATATGGTCACTTGGTTTTTTTTGCTTGGATGTCCATGGTCCAAAAGATTCCAACGCATCCACATAGTTACTTTTTTCCCCATCAACGAATAGTAAAAGTACGATTTACAGAAGATCATGACGAAGTTTGAAGGTACGAACAGGAAAGGAGTGGATGTATCTATTTTATCTTTACAGTTATTTCGAAACCGAAAGCTCAACCCCCTGTCTTTTTGTTGGTTTTTGTTTGTTCAATAGGAGTACTTGTTGGCATTGGAAATCCATTGTTGGATATTTCAGCAGATGTTGGAAAGGATTTATTGGCCAAGTATGATGTCCAATTGGATTCTGCGATTTTGGCAGAAGAGAAACATCAACCACTATTCAAGGAACTTGTCGATAACTATAATCCCAAATACATCGCAGGTGGAGCGACGCAGAATACCATCCGTGTCGCACAATGGATGCTCCAAACACCGGGACAGACCGCCTATATGGGATGTGTCGGCTCGGATGGATATGCGAAACAATTGGAAGAATGTGCCGCGTCCGATGGTGTTTTGGTCCATTATATGAAGGATGAAACCGTCCCCACGGGGACATGTGCCGCATTAATCCATGAATCGGAACGTGCTTTGGTGACTAATTTGGATGCTGCCAATAATTTCAAACCTTCTCATTTGGAATCGGAATTGGCGAAGGAAATCTTGTCCTATGCGAAATTTTATTACAGTGCTGGTTTCTTCTTGACTGTTTCGGTAGAAAGTTTAGTCCAAGTCTCCGAACAATTCTTGTCAGAAAATAAGACGATGTGTCTGAATTTGTCTGCACCCTTTATTATTGATTTCTTTGGTGATCAATTATCGACTGCTATGCAATATGCCGATTTCTTATTCGGGAATGAAAGTGAAGCTCTTACGTATGGGAAGAAACATGGTATGGGTGAAGATTTGAAGGAAATTGCCAAAGCATGTGCAGCCTTGCCCAAAAAGGGGACGAAACCTCGGACTGTCGTCTTCACACAAGGATCCCAATCGACGATTGTCGCATCGAATGGGGAAGTTACTGAATATGCTGTAGAACCTTTGGCAAAGGAACTCCTTGTCGATACGAATGGTGCCGGGGATGCCTTTGTTGGTGGATTCCTTTCTCAACTCGTCCAAGGAAAGTCGATGGATGAATGTGTCAAGGCTGGACATTGGTCTGCTCGTTATATCATTCAGCAATCTGGAACTCAACTTGCAAAAGTCTGTGACTACAAGCCTTAAAGAATGGAAAATGCAGATCCCCTCCTGGAGAGACACTTCCACTTCTTTACTTCATCAAAACGTCGTCAGGCGATTCTCTCTCTCTCGTCTACCCAAAATACATCGAGATAATGTTAGATGACTTTGACCAAGTATCCGATGCCTATTTGTTTCTCTTCCGCTAACAACAATGTCTGCAATCTCCTACGAAGTGCTACTACAAGTGCAACCTTTCTGCAATTCTAGTAGAATGCAATACATTTGTCTCTGACCAGTGTGGGTCTTCATGTCGAACGCCGCCACAAAATGCCGTTTCCATCACTTCGTGACGAGTCTTCGACTCGTACGACTAATACAAAAGCTTCGTGGCAGTTTTTGGCAGGGTTTTTTGAGGGTAATAACAATACCTTGTTTGTCCATATCGAACAAGTCTCCATGAGATAGACTCTCACAGTCAATCAATATAGACTAAAGAGTCTGCAGTTGGGGGAGTGGAATGGGGGTGCATTCTTCGTCGTAGCTGCTCTGCAGTCGAAAGTGTTTTCATTTACTGTCTTCTTACTAACAGTCTCTGCTGAAATAATGTCACCTCAGTGGCAATTTCGAACGCTGGGTCTCCTGTTGGTCGTTGTCCTCAATTTGGTATATCTCTTCCGAGATATGACATATATTTGGAATATCAATTTGTCATTTCAATATCGAAAAGTAGAAGAAGAAGCGAATGTTAAGGCTTCTGTTTCAATGTCAGCCTTGGACTCATCGAAGAATCAAGGACAAGATTTTTCTTCCATCCGAAATGACACGAACCGCCCATCTTTCTACACTATTTTAGACCCTGTCCCGAATCGGAAAATTGATAAGATACGTATCCTTGGAGAGAGACATTCTGGAACGACGTACCTTACACGATACCTTCAGGGATGTTTTTCCGATCAACAAATCACAGATACATTGATTCGGGGGAAACATTGGTTCCAACCATCACCACAAGCTATGATCAAGGCAGCCAATGCGATGGGGGATATGGAAACCATGGTCAATTCCAATGTTTCAAATATTTCCATCAAATTCCTATCTATTCAAAGTCAGTTATCATGGTGGGAGACGACACGTCTTCCAAACCTGGATAGTATCTTTTCGAATTCCTTCATTTTGTACCTTGTTCGGGATCCATATCAATGGTTGGAAGCTATGCGTCGAAAACCATGGCACTGGCCAAACCATCTCACAATCCTTCCAGTGAATGAGACAAAAATCGCTACGATGAAGTATGATCGAGAAAGACGAGAAATCGGAAAACGTCGTATGTTACAATCAATGGTTCCCGACGACTTACGTCGAGTTGTCTCGGCACCGCCCGATGGCCCGGTTCGGATTCAAAAGTCTTACGTTACCTATGAAACATTGGATTGGGATCAATTTGTTCAGATTCCACTTCGTCTTGCAGATGAAGATGAACCTGCAACGAATAATCATACTGTGCAAATATGTAGGAATGGCTTCCCGAATGGAACGATATCTCCCTGTTTGGAGACTCGTTCCTACGTCCCACCCCTTGTTCGGCATATTCCTAAATCCTTCCTACGTCATCTACCTCTGGATGTGAATAATGTTGTTTATGAATTACAATTGAATGGTCAAGCCTTTGATCATCCCTTGGCACTCCGAGCAAGGAAGATTCAGAATATTCTAAAACTTCCCCATGTATGGGATTTGGGAGGATTCACTGTCTTACGGTATGAAGACTTATTGAATAGTAATGACAATGGTGCGATGTTAGAAGGATTGGTTAAGGATCTTGAAGGAGTTTTGGGGATAAAGAGTCATTGTCGGCCACACGAGAGGCTCATCAAGAAACCCTACTCACTTCCTACGGAGTTTATGGATTGGATTGATGAACATGCCATCTGGGAAATAGAACAGCGGATTGGTTATACCCATGGGAGGAACGTGTCTGATAGCGAGTAATGAGTTTTATCAAAATCAATAAAGTCATTAGTCCTCTACAAAATGTATGATGGCTGTTTCTGTATTTGTTTCGTTTGGGACTTTTGTCTTCTAGAGTAGATAGTGGCGGAGATTCTCTCCACCGGTCGAGTGAATCCATTGAGTCTCCCGAATTGGCGATGGAGAATCTCTCTTCCCTTTTTTTCGAAAAACGACGCGAATGACTTCGCATATTGAATTTTGAAGTGTGAACCACAAAAACGCAATTGCTGCCATAGTTTCCAACCTTCAACGTTCCACTGGTAGAGTAACTTCTGACGTGAACACCCGACAAGAGAGAGAGAAGTCCCCTTTGGAAGTTTCATACCCCAAAGAGTCTACACAATAACTATCATGACAGAAGTGTCGACGAGTACGCCATCAAAGTCCACCTCGAAGACGACGACGACGACGACGACGACTGCCGATATGACAAGACGGATGATTTGTGGTGGTTTGGCGGGGATGATTGCTAAGACTGTAACGAATCCACTGGATCGGATTCGGATGTTACGTCAGACAGGTGAACATGGGATGTCAGCAGGAGGATCATCAGGATCATCAGGAGGAGGAGGTGGGGCTTCCGTCCGAAAATTATATGAAGGGATTTTAAGGAATGAAGGAATATTGGGATTATGGGCAGGGAATGGTGCAAATTTATTACGTGTCTTCCCCGCTAAGGCAGTCGTCTTTTCATCGAATGATTTATTTCAAGGGATATTACGAAAATTTTCAGAAACACCATCGGATCAAAAACTCAATCCCTCCTGGTCCTTCCTAGCTGGTGGGATGGCAGGGATGACTGCTACGGCATGTACCTATCCATTAGATTTAGCTCGTGGAAGGATATCTGGTAAATTAGAGACAGGGACGAAGAAACAATACAAGGGTATTATCCGAACAATGGTCTTGACAGTGAAAGATGAAGGTTTTTGGGCATTATTCAAGGGTATTACACCAACATTATTAGGTGCTATGCCCTATGAGGGGATTAAGTTTGGTACTGTCGGTATTTTAGAACTTTTGTTCCCCTCTGATGAAATTTCACCGACCAGAAAAATGATCTTTGGTGGTGCTGGTGGTGTCATGGCAGGGATCTTAACGTATCCCAATGATACTGTCCGTCGATTATTACAATTACAGGGTAGTCGTGGTACCGTGACGGAATTTAATGGATATTGGGATTGTGTCCGAAAAACGTACCATACCTATGGTATACAACGTTTTTACTATGGTGTGACGATTAATATTATCCGTATGGCACCAAATGCAGCTGTCCAATTTGGTTCATATGAACTCCTCAAAAAGTTGACTGCAGGCTATGTTTGAAACAGAACAGAGAGCGACAGAGAGAGAGAATGAGGAGATTCTTCCATAGTACTACTATTTCAGTCCAGTGCTACTAGTACCATGTCATGATGGAAAATCTACTACCTACGCTTTGTTTCTTCTTCACGATATGATATGGTCCTTTCCATGGTGGATTCGAGATGACAGTCCTGCGAATACGATGAAGAAGCACATGAACAGGTAGTCTGTGTGACACGCGTATCAGGAGAGTCATCCAACGGTACAATATCGTAGACGACGCCAAGATGGACTTTTCACTTTCGTTCAAAAGACACCTCAATCATAGTAGGTAGGACACCATTGTGATTCGTTCACCATCTCATTCACTCGGTTGGTTGAACCCCATATAAAGGGGGGATTCGGTACAAAATCGAGTTTTTCAATTGGGGGCAGTGCTGGTTCCCCCCAAGGATCGTCGTCGTCCTGTCGTGGATCGTCACTTGTCGTCGTCACATACAGCAGCATATCAAACACAAGTTTGCCAACCATGTCCCCACAATAACAATATCCAAGGAAAGGTTCCAAAATGTCGATGAGGATCTCTCCCTCATGGATTATTCTATCTGTGATATCACTTGTCATCTTTATTCTACAAATTGGTATCCTTTTACTCTCATCGTCATCATCGTCGTCGAATAATGACTACAATGTCATTCCACACGGTGCTGGTCTGGTTGTTCAATATCCGATCATTCTGGTGGGATTACCTTATTCAGGATCCTTGGCTGTACATGATTATGTAAAGTGTCATGGTCTATCATCTATCCATTATTGTTGTGATGGATCAACGAATACAGAATTCCCATGTCCCAGTTGTGGTGAATGTATCTTAAAGAATTTACAATCCAATCATAGCCAACCTCCATTTGACGGTTGTTTTTCTTCTTCGGAACAAACAATACCCAACGACGTCGTTTGGAGTCGATATGATATGGAAACGTCTGAAACTTGGTTCCTGCCACAACATTTTACACTTGGACTGTTACATCAATCATATCCGAATGCTACCTGGATTTTACAAACCCGTAGTTCGGCAAGAGATTGGGCAGAATCGATCTATCATTGGCATAGTCGGACAAGACGTATCTTCCATGCCTACGAAATAGAAATCGATCCACCTCATACAATGTCATCGATCCCTGTAGATCCATCGACGACTGTTACGGAGGAAGATGTTGAAATTGATATGGAATTACAATTAAAGGGACGAATCTATAATCAAACAGAACATCGACGAAAGTTGATGGTATTGGAACGGATCTATCAGAATCATACTGCAACAATCTATCAATGGGCGAATCAATTCCGCTCTCATAAACTTATCCATATTAATGTCGATGATCCTCAATCCTCTATCCGAGGATTAAACAATGCCTTAGGTATCATGGATTCAGACCATGGGAAGAAGAAGAACAAGAAGAAGGGACCATCCTGTGAGTGGACTTTTCAATCCACTACTAGCGGAGATGATTGGAAGGATTTTTCATTTCCATTTTCTTTATGATAACATTAAATTTCAAGAGATGGTGTGTCTAGTGTAGTCCTCTAGCTAGTGGCGTCAGGACATCTACCATGCTATTGTTTGGCGTGCAAATTGCTAGGAGGACGTAGTAGTCAGATGAGTCCGTCGTTTGAATCGACTCATTTGATCACACGATGAGGTGCAAAGCTTGCCGCCGACAGCTGTTTTCACATGATTTGCTGTTGGCACGATAGAGTTAAACTCTCGGTTGCATCATAGCCCACAGACCGCATCATGAATGTCTATGCTCAGCAGACAGATGAGAATACAAGACTATGTTCTCTCTTATCCTCTGTCTTAAATCGTAGACTACGTCCTGAGTTTGTCGATGCGATTCAAAGGAAGGGCGAAATCTTGGAGGAAGATCGATCAATATCATTATCATCATTGTCAAGACGTATTACTGGGGAGAACTCTACGAATCGATTACGACTTATATTTGTGGGACCATCGTTAGCAATTGAATTTCTATCTCGACAATCATCAATATTCTCCAGTCGATATATCTTTGATGTCTCCCTACTTCCATTGTCTATACAATCATCATCGCCTCTACGAAGTATCCAACGGATCCTACAAGAACTACAGTAAGTTCGTTACGATGACTTTTTGAAATTTTCAATGTCAACTATGTCACCACCATTGCTTGTACTATGTTGGCTAACACCTTATGACTGGCCTTTCTTTGGTGGGGAAATGGGGGCGATCTTATAGAAGGACTGTCTCTCATTCAAAACAGGAAAAGCAGCGTATCGTGTTAGTATCGGTAACATCCGGTGTCGACCTTGTATACCAATTTCTCACATCGGAACGATATGACACGGCTACTATATTGGGTCTTGTGGCAATCGATCCACCTCATTATGAAATGATACCATTCCTCCCTCTTTTCATACCCATCTTTGTTGCCATGACGAAATCTCAAGATACCCTCTCGGATGCTCAACTTGTACATCGTTCCAATCCAAATACTATCATGGTCTACGGTGGGATGGATGCGGATTGTACTACAAAGTGGGATTCTTTTGTGTCTCATGACAAGGAAGAGAAAGAAGACGATGACAGCGACTATCAAGAAGAAGATTTCTCCTCCTTCTGGAGAGATCCATTGTGTCAATGGCTGGCACGATGTGTCGCAAAGTTTGCAGAAGCAGTTGCGAATCTGGACAGGAATGAAACATCCATGATACTCCCAAACAATCCCAACTCGGAAGATCGACGTGGGAAAATTTGGGAAATGACTTCGAAACTGTGAGGCCCAAAAACCTAAGGAGGGGGGGGGGAATGGATTATTGCCCCGTATGTAGGGTGTGGGGTTTGTTCTTTCTTTACAGTTACATTCCTACGGCTACGGCATGGATCAAGGATATAGTTCCGTCCCCCCAAGTGGGTGATATGGTTTATCTCCCAGTATGGTACCGTCGTCTATATCGTTCGCATCGACGAGTCTGTCCGATGGGAGGGTCAGGAAGTTCGTATTCCTTCAGACTGGATCGAACTGGAGGAATACCAAGAGATTCAACAAGAGCACCGAGGGGGACCAAGGCCCAACAGGACAACAGAATGCAGTCCTTGATACAACGAAAAACTAGGAGATATTGAAGCGAGTTTCCATCGGGATGTTTACCGGTCCGGCAATATGAATGTTGGCAATACGACGAAAAATCGCAGAGTTTGCACCTCTACCTCGGAAGGGGATGGGTCCATGACATGCTATCTCTTGGAAACAAAAGATGGCACCGACGACTAGTCCATGAAGGTACACTAATCGGACTGAACGTCTCCAGATTCGTCGTATGCAGGGGTCGCGTGTTCTGGTGTCGAGGAGTACAGCACTATGATGGATGTCATAACCTACGGGTATCGGTTAGACTCTAGTGAAAACCCCTGACGCGAATTAGGACCACGCACGATCCATGGTCCGTATCCAGAATCGCGCCCCACATATTATTTTGCGCACGCATCCTTCATCATGGGAAACAATTCCAGTTGCTAGCTTTGAGATTATTTTTGTCTTTAGACATCCTCTGGAATCTCTTCGATGACTGTCGTTGACTGGACTACAGTCTCCTCAGCGACGGTGGTCGACCGGCCTGCATCACTCGAATTATCCCGACTTCCTGAATTATTCATCATTCTCCGTGCTAACTTTCGTGCGAAGTGGAATCGAGGCGTCTCATGTTGCTCATACGTACCCTTTTGGGGTGGTGGAGGCAATTGTGTCTGCCGTAATCCCGTCGGATGACCGCGGAATGGTAGTGGAGGACTGAAGGAAGATTTCATGTAATGCATGATATGTGAGAAGGAAAGCTTCAACGCCTTTCCTGATCCTGCAAGGACAGAAGATGGTTCTTCCCAGGGTTCCAACGGTTCGAAGATACGATCACGCTTCTGTTCCGCCAAACGAGAGATGGGACATTGTTCTGCATAACTTTCAACGATAAAGGATAGTTGATTGATCAATAAAGCCTGCCAAATGCCCTTGGCAAGAGAATTCTTGGCAATTATTTTCATATCATCTCGATGAATCCGGAAGAGTTTCGACTTGGTAATACTAGTCATCTTAATTCTTGTCCGTTCAAAAATTGTTCTTTCCACGAATAATCCCAGAAAGTTGAGATCAAACATTTCTCCCGAAAAAATGATTCGATTGAATTTATGTGTTGCGTCGTCCACGCCGAAGACTTCCATCTTGACTTGACCATGGTAGATGATATAGAAATCATCTTTGGTTGGAATTTCCTGTCCAGGATCAAACTCGACGACCTTGAGATGACATGCGACAATGCTATGAAACAAACGTTGTGATAGGCCTCCCGTCCGATAGAACATCCTCCACAGGGCTGCCTCGTCATCTGTCATTTTCACATCTCTTTCATCTAAGAGTAAACACCACAGAGAACAGCCGTGGACGTACAGACTGATGACGGCCCAAACTAAGGAATCTACCGCCAATGCTCCATCCTGACCCTTCAGATTAGGCCATAAGGGAGAACCGACCACCGCATTGACGAATAACATAGAATACGCCAACACCAGAAAACCACGGATTAATAGCAAGTCTCCGAAGACTCCACTCAAAAGAAAGAAGCCACTGGCCAGCTGGATCCAAAGGGAGAGTGGCGTTACTATTTCCACCATGATTTCACTCTGATGTCTACAGGATCATTAGTCTAGATTTTGTGGGATGTTCTTCTGCACTCGGAGAGGCGACATGAGTTGTGAAGGCTACGTTGTGGAAGAGTCTCCGTCCGCTTCAAACGTGGGTGATGGGTGATGGCTCGTGATGAAAGTGCGACTGGATCAAGCGAAGGTCCATGGCTGTCTAGAAAAATAGCTCCCATCGACGTCATCAGCGCAAGATCAGGCGAGATCGTGGTGAAAGACAGACCACACATACGTACTACTATCTACTATCATTCATCCAGAATGAGAAGATGGGGGGAATGGGTGTATTGTAACAGCTACGAAGCAACAGCGACGAACGAGTTGTTCTCGATCTTTCATGGGAATACTCGAGTACCCCGTGGACGCGTCTATGAAAAGAGCACACCCTCTCCCTCATCGAATCGACGAAGCGATCATCATATTTGACGTTTTCTGTCGAATGTAAATTGTTGGAGGGACCCTATATGTGCAAGCCTCTTCAACAATCAGCAAGTGTCCTAACCCAGCAAGTGGTTGCGTGGAGGTGAGCTTGCAGTACCATACTACAAGGAATCTCTAATGTGGTGGCTATTGTGCTCTCTCAAGATGATGATGTCGGACACCCACCTGCAGTGTATTCGAATAATAAAGGATCCTGACTATCATCCTATCATCCTACATTGGCGTGATTTTCTGGGCGACGAAATCGATCGCAAGAGCAGTTATGGCTGCTGAACATGTTTCTGGCATGTGGACGACGTACCCACACCTTTTAGGTATTGCCCCTTGTGAGGATGCAAGGCCCATCCCTTCTGAGTAATTTGTGAATTATTCATCGTCCCGATATCTTGACCTCCCGTCCCTTCTCCACATGAAAAAGAAAGGATGCCTCTACTCTTCCTCAATAAAGGACTGATTCCTGGTGGATGGATTTGATCCTACCATAGTCCAGCTAGCATGGGAGGCGGAATGACCATTCTTCGGGGCCAGATATGCCAGATAGGCATTCGAAATGACATCCTCAGAATGCTGAACCTTCTTCATTAGACGCATATGTTCCATCCCCTGTCGGACTGCGGCACCACTAATGGGAGATGCAGACGTCGCAATCCTCATAATCGATTGAGTCCGATCCATCCGATTGCTCCACATTCCCCTACTAATCATCGAAAAGAAACGTTGGACACGATCTCCCAATCTATGGCACATGACACGAAGCGACACAAACCGCTGCATCGACGCGATCCGTGTCTCATAAAGTTCCTGAGCCAAATGCTGCCTCTTGACTAGTTCAAAATCAACCTCATCCTGCATCTTCTTGCCTGAGTTAAATTTGCGTATCTTCTCTCCAAAATACTTTTCGTCATTGGCACGGCTTTGAATAATTCCAGATTTGTCACGATGAATGGGGGGGACTCTTGAGAGCGGAAACTCCAAAGTCATTCGCACGAACCAAGCCTTCAAATTCACGGAAGAAAATTCGATTGCTGCCGTCTGAGTCGTATTGACGGAACAAACGTCTACCAACGTTTTCGGTAATGGCACTTTTCACCTTCCGGAGGGCATCGATAAACTCAGCTTCATCCAAAAAGCCGTCACCATCTTTATCCAAGTTTTCGAAGAGCAGGTGGAGACGGTCACCTCTACGATGCCGTATTGCGTCGTAGATTAGTTTGTTATCAAGTCGAGGAAATCTATCGTGTGGACTCCAATGTAACCTCCTCCAGCACACGAGTGGCATTCAATTCAACCTCAATTTGCAATATTTCACGACGAATGTTACTCCCCGTCAATAGTCCATTTCGGAGGTCCATAGTGGGCTGATGGAGGCGCTTTCGGATCCAGCTACGTTCTGTGGGATTCCGCGCTAGTGTCTCTGTCTGACGAAGCAGTGATAAGGCAGATGTCGTATCATCCGTCATGCCCGATGATGTCACGAAGTCGTCCACCAAGGGTTCTATGGCCTGCTTTAGGACTGCATCAACGACTTGTTGCAACATCTCAGGTGGTGCCTCACTGCTGTACTTGGAATCACCAGTACCATATTCTCGAAGGAGTTTCAACTCTGGGACGATGTCAGGATTCCGTGCTGCCTTTCCTGCCCGCAATGCATATTCGAGTAGATTGTTGGTGTCCTTCCCCCGGGCGACGTCCTTCGTTCGTTTCAGTTGTAACAGAATATGAGCATCTCTCGAACTGAATGGTCGAAAAATCACTTCCCGTTCAGGTCTTCGTGGTCGAGGCGCCATCCCAGCCGCGACTAGGCATGGATGATATACGATATCCCGGTATCCCTCTCTGACTTCCCAATGACGTTCAAGTTCTGTGGATTCTTTTGTCGGATTCGATGACGGAAGACGGGATCGTAGAACTCTGTCGGGGATATCCATGGCTTGTGTCAACATATTCAAAATTGAACCAGAATCATTCGATTGTACCTGCGCTACTAGACAACGACATAAATCGGGTAGTGGATCTCCTCCCGTTGCGACACAAATGATCTCAAGTCTAGCACAATTCGATAGGACACTGACTTGTGTCAATGCACTATGCTCTTGGAGGAAATCTTGTAGGGCTTGGATTGTTTTCGGCTTTGGGACGAAAAAGTCACGACCATCACCTAGGGTTGTATCTTTCCATTTCCACACATCACGACATGGTTTCGAAATCTTTTCGTCGGGCGTCCACTGCAACGAATAATGGTAGAGGTGTTCTGTAGAATTCCTAGTCGGTTCGAAGGAGGAGATATCCATTTCTGATTGTACCAAGGAATACAAGGCCGAGGGTCGAATCGTTGGCGAATGAGGAGATATTCTAACATTCGTAGTACGATGAAAGATGAAGGATAAGGCAGAAAGGGGCATGATGACGACGCAGAGGGCGAGAGTACTTCGAGTATACATATTCTTGATCCGTAGAACCATCTTTCGTGATATATACGTTGGATGGCCTTCGACGAAAGAAGGAAGACTGGTCTATATTCGTGCTCTCATAACTTGGGTTGTGCTTTAGGGGGGAATGGTCCAGGATATACCAGGTAAACCAGCAATGGGTCCTTCTTTTACTGTACTGGCGGGACATGAGTATGGATGGGAAAATGGTAATCACTGTCACATCGTTTACCCACGGACGTCAGTCGTTCCCCCTTTACTGAAATTTTCCACAGTTGATACTTCACTTATTTACCCTAGGCAAAGGGTGCTTTGGCGAGTAAGGCTCTACATTACTATCTTCTTATGATGGATTCTACTAACTTTTATTCGAATCCTCTAGTCATTCTGGTAGTATGGTGGAGGTAGGAAGATGTCGGGGTGAAAGTCTGAAGCATGTATCACATACACGGGGAAGTAATTCGTTTATTGTTTGTCATTGTTGAACCTATCATGTGGTAACTTGGCATGTCAAACAAGAAGATTGCAAGCAATAGATGCATTCCTGAGAGACTGATACTTGCCTACGTGAGATATGCTAAAAAATGTCAATGCTTCTATGGTACTTGCCTGTATGATATAGGTATACTAACTGTAAATGCTGTTCCTCACTGTCAGTCTAAATCTACTGTTAGTACGCCTTGGCTCGTTCATGGAATAGATTGGCACGGACATCCGTATCAAAAAAGAAATCGTTGTTGTTCGGGGGTGGTGGCATTTCGATATCCATCGTCGTAGTATGGGGATTCAATAATTGTTGTACTCTTGCCTGTATTTCAGGTATCGTCGGACGTTCATGTCGATTCTTATTCAGGATCCAAGAGATTAATGATAACATGTCAGAGGAATACCATTGTCCAGATGGTAATTCTAACGATGGTCGGGGGACATCCTGTAAGACCTTTAGTTGGGTACAATCAACGATTTGAAGACGTCCTGTCCGACGATGGAATTCTGATTCACTTGGACTTGCACCGAATAAAATTGCGAATAATACACAACCACAACTCCATACATCAACCTTCCGATAATCGATATCGATATCACCGACCCGGACTTCACCTGCAAATAATTCTGGTGGACGATACGATACCGTCGTATGTTGAGATGCAATGTCAGCAATCTCTAATACATTTTGTCGTGTCGTTAAGGATCGATAAATAGGTCCGACAGAACCAAAATCCATTAATATTGGCGTCATCAAATGGGTCATATTACTTCCCTTGCATAAGATATTCTCTAATTTGATATCACAATGAGAATATCCTGCATGATGAAGAATCGATACACTATGTAATAAATGTTGAAAAATCTGTAACACCACACTTTCACTCCATGGTGCTACACGAGATTCAAAGACATCATTTTTCCCATTCATGAAGATCCTTCGATGGACTTCCGCACGGAGGGAATGTGGTAATAGGGGGAATAACATATAACACCAACGATTGTCTTCCCATGCTACACCATATAGTGGCATAAGATATTTGGCATTCTGTGGTTGTCCCTTTTGTAATTCATGATGGATTGTAATTTCCTTCAAACATGACTGTCGTGTTTCTTCTTCTATACATTGGATCCGTTTGAGGGCATAGACATTGTTACCAGGATTCAAATCAATTGCCTTCAGGACGACACTAAACCCTCCCTCAGCAATGGATCGTCCAACTCGGACCTTGATTAAGGAATCTTCAAAGGTCAATACTTGACCAAACCATCGATCCCATAACGTTTGAAAAAATGTCACAAGTTGATGAATCCATGTCGCTATATACTGTTGTAACGTGATCATTGAAACTTTTCGATACCTGGGCATTTACCAGTAGTACTCAATCGGTTGGATGGGGGGGGGTTGCTCTCCTCTACGATACACCCGGCTAGTTGGGATGTAAGGACGAGGAACTCAAAAGAAAGTTGAAATGTGTCCTGCTGTGTATGATGTATATGTGCATGAGTGTCTCGGCGAGAGAGAGAACGCCGTAGACGAGAAAGTGGGTCGTGCAGCAATGATCTGTTTGTTTTGTGTTTTGTCCGTGATCCATTTTCAGTCGACTAAGTCGGAATGTCGCCTAGACCGTACATAGGATGTATACCTATGTCTCACGTCATCCATCATGGCAAAAGATTGTCGACGCTCGGTGGGTGGTCGCTATGATATTCAAGGCCATCACCCCGACAACAATAGAACAATGCCATCAGAAGCAGAAGGCAAGGAATGTAACGTTTGTTTGAAAATTACTAGAATTATTCACACAAGCACCCCTTCCTTGGGTTTTCCCTCTATCGCGTTGGTTCGTCCTATTCCTCCTGATCTGGACTGATTGATGGGTCGCAAAATCAACAAGAAGAAGGATATGACGATGATGATGATGATGATGATGATGATGAACCTACCGTTTTCTGTCCAACGTCATGTGCTGGTATTCCTAGTATTATTAGGAAGCAGCAGAGAAGAAGGACATGCTTGGATCTCCGTATCACGACCACCTTCACCACCACCCAAGATGTATCATCGTTATGGTCAACAACACCATGGTCCTCCTTTCTTGCGATTGTTGCAACGAGGGCACCCATAGTATGGCAGGACTTTGACATACAACAACTATGACGTGACTTCACTGTTTGCTTCGTCTCTTGCTCTTGCTGCTAGTGTTACTACTACTAGTACTGATAGTCCTTCTTCAGAGAGCAGGAGTTGTACAACTTCTTCTCCTTTTTCCACCATGAATCATTATCCACCATCAAGAACAGCGGCTGATACTTTCTTTCAGTCTCAAGTACTAGGAACGATGTGGCCAATTTGAATTCCTGGACAAGATGATTCCTTCTTGGGTGCTGTGGGGGTTCCAACATTTGCTGCCAATGGGAGACTACTCCTGCAGCAGCCACTGCAGGATCCATATTATTCCTATCGGAGGGGCATACATGTGCGTTGAAACGGTCGGGATTCAATACGCATGGATTCGTGACTTGGACGGAGTCCGGCTTGGGAAAAGAAGTCAGATAACTGTAAGAGTAGTGATTATCTCGAGATTTTTCGCACTGCATAAAAATGGCTCTTTATACAAAGCAACCCAGAGTATGTGACGTATCATCAGAGTTTACGCTCGAAATGCGAAACGTCTATATGCACCTTGTATTGCCGCTTGTTTTGTGCAAATTCGCTGTTTTGCGCCGCTTTGATGACGAATATCCCCAAGCAATGGAGAATATCCCCAAGAGCTACAAAATTCTCGCATGTACTTATGGACTTTAACCGAAGGGCATTGTGATTGGTCTATTTCTATTCGGATGGATCAGGTGGGGATGCACAAAATACGTGGAGCGTGCATAAAGATATTCAGATTTTTTATGCATGGATAAAATTTTTATGCAAGGGTTGGATCGGGACGCCCGGCGTTTCGCACCGGAATAATCAGCCTTTTTGCACAAAAGGGTGCGTATAGGGGTTTACGCACCCCAAAAATCGAGATAAGCAGAGCTCTAACTGCAAAAAGGCCGTCCCTTCATATCGTCGACGAACAACGACTACGAACCCCGCCGTTCGCGCTCATCAGCCGGAAACACCGGTCTTTATGGGATGAAAAACGAACATGAAACACGAACTACCGGTACCCTGACACGTACAAATCCACGTAGAACCTAACGAGTAAAAAACACAAGTCCGGCAACCCGACGATATCATCAATCTTCACAAAATCAGTCATTACACTTAGCAAGTTTGCCATAGCTTTAAGGAAGAAGTAGTAATGAAAAACAGTCATTCCTATTTTGTATACTTTACCTGCATG
>Ga0194115_10003432_pt1 | contig 17841 bp, 18 predicted proteins | sample TA2MahsurfametaG_3_FD_148656 | JGI IMG/M metagenome (GOLD analysis project Ga0194115, IMG submission 148656) | Freshwater microbial communities from Lake Tanganyika, Tanzania - TA2015002 Mahale S4 surface | ecosystem: Environmental > Aquatic > Freshwater > Lake | place: Tanzania: Lake... | reverse complement strand
CGGCTATCTCAGCATCTCGTCTTGCCTGTTGTAGTTGTCTGTCTCGCTCCTCCTCCTCCCGTCGTCGCTTTTCTAGGATAATCATTTCTTCTGCATCCATTCGCTGTTTGATGATCTCCATCATCGCAATAACTTTTTCCACCTGCTTCGAGTTTCGTCGTTTTTGTTGAGCATAGTCCTTCCCTCGCCTCCACTCTTTGTGTTTTGGCATGGCCTCCGTACTCAGGGTGGCAAATCGCAAACCATAGACATATGCTTCATCAAGACGTCTTCCATCCAAGGCCTCCTGAAAGACATCGAGCAATCGCTGAGCGATGTCAAAGTAAGTGCTCAATGGACAACTATCCAAGACTCGGATGGAATTGCTCGTATCACCTTTACGAAGGGCTTGTCGGCGAGCGTAGCTGGGCGAGTCATCCGCTGAGGACATGGAAGTAAGCGTTTCTGTCGTTTCGATGTGCAAGTGTGCGATGGAGGTGGGTTGTATAGGGATCAGATGGGTAGCAATGTCTTGGTTCAGGAACGACAACTCTTTGTATGAATCCGCGCACCTTGCATGACGGTTTTATCGTTTGCTTGCTTTTGTCGAGTATTTACGGTTTGAGAGGGTTGTCGTCTCCCAGTCCCGTTTGAAATTGGTCGAGCTAATCAATCATTCTTGGAATCTCGCTACAGTAAAACTGCAAGACTTGGAGCCGTCAAGCGCAGGTGACTCGACTACCTGTACATTCGGAGCTCATCACCAAAGGAAGAAATACATAGGTATTACATGACTTAGAGGACGATGACTGCGTTTTCGATCTCGTTGCAACGAGGGAAAGCACTTGTTCTCCACCGACTGAAAACATACGGCTCCCGAGAAGTTCTAAGAAAACGAAGTCCTTTGTCAGCAGTAGTACTAGCAACGGGGCTTAACTACAGAATGATGATGTAACATTGAAGGAGCGAATGATTTTCCGTGCCATGGTTTGTTAGCCCTTTATCGAAAGCGACATTTCCATGGTGGTTTAATGCTTAATTTCTATCTTCGTGTACCTGTTCGTTCCTCTTCAAGATTTCGTACGCGGTAGAGATGCCTCCCCATGGGTACGGTATATCCATTGCTTGATTCTGGTCAAATCCAAATCGAAAAATAGAAGGTATCGTATCTCCTTACCACGAGATACTGTGGATTCCCATCCGGAACTTTCCATCTTGTTCATGCATAGTTTCTTGTACAGTACCTTCTGAGGAGAACCAGATCTGGTTCTCCGTTGGACGTTTCTGTGTACCAAGGCAATACTGTACAAGAATGCTTGTCAAGAAATAAGCGAATGGTGTCAAAATTCGGTTGAAGTGCGATGACAAAGATACCACACCCCGGCATGTCCAAACGATAGCTTGACGGACTCGCCGTTTGAACCTCTTTACCGGGTGTCATGTCGCAAGCTGCCATGATACGACCATGACGTCAACTACAAAATCGTCTATACATTTTGATTGGGGCAATCCAGATTTTTCTAAATTCTGATGACGTCCTTGAGCCAATTCGAATCGATCGTGCTTCCTCCGGGTTTTTTCTGTTGTGACGTCAACAAGATTGAGGTTCTGGGAGTCGAGAACTTTCTAGTTTCGTTCTGAAAAAAGCCAATCTCGATGCCTCTTACTGTATTTCCCACATTTCTTGACACCTTCCGGTCGGCACCGCCACAAGTTCAATCCCCTGCCAAAGTCGTCTAATTTTCCAATTTCTCAACATGAAATCTGTAGTTTTATCCTTACTCCTTACCTCTAACTGTGCGGCATTCTCACCTGCAACCTTCGGGGAAAGCAGAACGGCAGGACGATCGAATACTGCCATTCACGTTTCGGTTGTTCGTGGAATGATCAGTAAGAAGGTTTCTGGTCCTATCACAAACAAAAAACCGGATGATCTTGTATGGGAAATGTTTGAAACTCAAACTCCTGAAACGGTAGGAATGAAGGGACCTGGAATTCAATCGTCGTCTCAAATAGAAGATGCGACTGAAGTGTCGAAGTCCAAGCGAAAGACCAACCGAAGACGGCGTAAACACAACTACAGTTCACAAAGTCATCTTCAGGAACAACCTGATCTTGATTTTTTGACCCTACATTCATCAGCAGTCTCTCATCTGCAAAGGGACACACCAGTGAACGACATTGTGTACGTTTTTGGCGGGACGCCTGTGCGAGTAGACTCTTTCGACTCCTTTTTCCAATGACTCACGTAATTCTTCCCTCATGATTTTGTTCTTATTCGCTGCAGACGTGCCATCAAACGAGCACAGAATCTCCATGACATTCATGACTTGACCATCGTCGCCGCCTTCCTTATTGATCATTGCGATGAACAATGGGGGTTCGGGTACAGGGGCTCATTGCTTAGCCGGTTGGCAGTGGCGGCTCTTCACTGTGGTGAAACAGTGACTGCTCATCGTGCGATCGAGACTCGAAGAACTTACGAACGTCCTTCCATGCAACCTCATGAATCGGCTGCGATCATCCGAGGTCTGATGCGAGTGGGACGTCTTGAACAAGGATGGGAAGTTCTCAATGACGAACTCCGACTTCCCATGGATGGACTAAGCCTCGCGAGTGACCATAGTCAGGAGGTCCTCAAACACCGAGCACGGGCATTGGCCAGCATTGCCTCTCGACACTTTTACGACGGAGAACCCTACGTCGCAGCTCGTGCATTATCATATCTAGGCTGCCTTGGAACAGTTGTTGCGGAGTCTCCAGTCGCCCTTGGTGATCTAGACTTGCCATGGGCCAAGTTGGTCACGGCAGCAACGGTGTGTGCAGACACCGTGAGTAAGAAGGGATGGGAGGCTAAGCACAAGGATGCGCGAATTTCTCTTCCGTCTGATTTCACGGACCTGGTTTGGGATGCCATGTCACAATTTCCTTGTCCGAGAGATGACGAGGAATGCTATATCGAGGATTACATCGCAGCTACCCCGAAATGAGGCCTTCAGAAAGGGACGCCATCGTAGTCCAGAACCTCTTCTTGAAGGTGTTTTAATACGACACACGGAATTTTTTCTTGCCCGATCATACAATGTAAATACCAGAGGCATGTCAAAATGAGCTATGTAGAACGCAATAGACTAAGGTTTTGTTATTACTAGCACAGGAATTACACTAATTCTTTATCCCATCCAGCTCGTGGTACGGAATCCTGCACCGGCATAGACGGTCTTTTCCGGGCCCAATTCCTCTTCAATTCGTAGGAGCTGATTGTACTTGGCAAGACGTTCCGATCGGCATGGGGCACCAGTCTTGATTTGTCCGGTGCAAAGACCGACGGCGAGATCGGCAATGTAGGTATCTTCTGTTTCTCCAGATCGGTGTGACGTCATGACTCCCCATCCAGCTTGCTTGGACATCTTAACAGCGGCAATACTTTCCGTGATGGAACCGATTTGGTTCACCTTCAAGAGTAAGCATGTGCAAGCCTTCTCGTCGACAGCCCGCTTGATTTTTTCAATGTTCGTCACGGTAAGATCGTCACCAACCACCTGGAACTGTGCTCCATTCTTTCCAGTGAACTTGGCCCAGTTGTTCCAGTCATCCTCGTCGAAGGGATCTTCAATGGTGACAATGGGAAAGTCAGCAGCAAGGCTTTGATACAAGTCACCAAGTCCTTCTCCAGAAACAACATCTCCGTCGTACTTGAAGTCCAAGTCATAGGCGTCCTCGCCCTTGACCTTGAATTCGGAAGCAGCGACGTCAAGTCCGATTGTGCATTTTCCAGAATACCCAGCCTTTTCGATGGCTTCCATGATAAGTTCACATCCTTGACGATTGTCGCATGGCGGAGCAAAACCTCCCTCGTCACCGATCAAGGTAGCATCGCCACCAAACTTGGATTTGATGATTTTTCCGAGAGTATGGTACACCTCACATCCAATGACCATCGCTTCCTTAAACGTTGAGGCTCCAGTAGGAATAACGAAATATTCTTGGAATGCAAGCTTGTTTCCGGCGTGCGAACCTCCATTGATGACGTTGAAGCATGGAACTGGCATTGTGAACTTGTCAAGTGAATTCCCCGCCAAGTCGGCATAATGTTTGTAGAGAGGAACCTTCTTGGCTGCGGCTCCAGCCTTGGAGACTGCCAAACTGACTCCAAGGATAGCATTGGCTCCCATATTGGCCTTATTGGGAGTACCATCGATATCGATCATGGTCTTGTCGATAGCTGCCTGGTCGACGACATCCATACCCTTAACGGCGGGGCCTAAAATATCATTCACATTCGACACGGCTTTGAGGACACCCTTTCCAAGGTATCGATCGCCTCCATCTCGTAGTTCGACAGCCTCATATGCTCCCGTCGATGCTCCCGAAGGGACGGAAGCACGGAACATACCATCTTCGGTGGTAACTTCGACCTACGCGTGGAACCAGAAGTGGTACAGGGACATGTTGCTGTCAGCGCCATTTCCACTCGAACTATTGATTCAACTTCAAACTGCCATGCTTTCATCAAGGACTCATGATTGCAATGCGCTATGCGAACTCACCTCGACGGTGGGATTTCCTCGAGAATCCAAGATTTCCCGAGCATGAACACTTTTGATGGATGACATCGCCAACGACGAGGATGATTGGACGGCCGACGTTGTTTTGATAGGAGTAGCAGGAGAGAAAGCGGCAGCTAACAAGAATCGATAAAGTAAGCATATGCATCAATGATTCTTTGATCATTCCACGGGGTTCCCATATTGGATTCATGGTCGAAAGTCGGCGGACATTTTCGCCGAGAATCTTGCTTTATGAATCTTGAACCATCATCGTTGCCTTAGCGCTTACCTGAAGTGATAGCCAAAGAGAGGATGATACCAGAAAACTTCATTTTTAATGTGGTTTCGGTTTGGTCTCGTAAAGAATGAGTCTTTGGTAGAGTGGAGGCTGATGTCGGTAGGGCGAAGGCGACTTGACAAGTGCAATACGTCGACAAGTTGCAGATCGGATCGTACGTTATTCGAAGACACGCAATCTTTCAATTCGGGCTTCGTCGGCATCATCATCCCACGACCGTTCAACAGTTTGGCGAAGGATTTTGATTGGCTCTAGTTGACCAGGTTGTCGAACCCGTACATTGCCACACACGTTTGGCAGTCCGATCCATTCATGGTATGTAGACACATAGTATGCTATATGGTAGCGTCAAACTCCTTTACAGTTACTGTTATCTACATATCATACGTATCACCTGTCATCTGCAAGCACCCAAAGTGTAGTGTCAACGGAAGGGCGATCGCGAGCTTCGAGGTCTATTTTTCAAAAACTTCATCGAGTAGCTTGTACCGAATCACAGTCACAGTCACTGTCACAATCACTGTCACAGTCAGAGGCATAAGGGGTGCTTGCCCCCCTCCTTGTTGTCAAAGGTTGGTGTATGTGGAAAATTGTTCCGTAAAAGAAGGGGTATGCCGGCATGTAACAAGCCGTCGCACATGCGAACCAGTCGTCGCAACAACTTGCAGACAAATCCGCATACCAGATGAATCCTGGACTAGAGAAGGGTCAACCTGTTGAATCCTTTAGACGCGAGAAGGGTCGCTAGGAGAGCAGAGGCAGGGTTCCATAGCTAACTGTAACATGTTTGATGGGGCATGTGATGTGACTGACCCTCCGACAAGACCAAACGCCAAACGATGAAAGAAGGAAGCGAGGACTTGACAGACAAATCGAAGGCAAAAAAGGACACAGAAGGGGATCTGGAAGAGGGGGAGATCCTCAGTTCTTCTTCGACAGTCATCGCCAATGATGACAAGCCACCTTCTTCATTGCCTCATTATAAACAGGCAAATGATGGTGCTGACGTTGCCAAAATGGATGTAGTAGTAGTAGAAGCTGGAGAATATCAAGGATCTGAGTCGCCTCGTCGGAAGGGACGCAGAGCTAGGAAGAAGAAAGTAAATATGGTCACCAGCACTAACGAGGAATCCAGAGATGGTGGTATTACTATTCGTCCAGGCGCAGTAGCCGTTCCGGGGATTACTCTGTCGACAGTTCCATCGCGGCGACGAACGAATGCAACGGGGTTGGTGTCGCATAATGAGGAACAGGAGGATTCGAGGACCATTCCTCCATTCTTCTTGACAGCAGTCCCCATCCCCGAGGACAATAATTTGACCAATCTTGTTCGACGACTCGAGTATACTGAAGAAGCACTTGAACAACAGCAACTCAGACTTCAGGAGACACTTTCCGAGCAGCGAATGTATCATAAACCCACCGTGTCAGGTGTAGCCGTTGAGATGGTCGATAAAGACGATGTGTCGCGGTCCACAAGTCCGAATACAAGAAGGCAACGTGTTTTGTTGATATTGTTCCTTGTACTTGTGGTGTTACTGGTCTCGGTGACTATAGGAGTCCTTCAACGAAATAAGAAAAAGGAAGAAGAACCCAAGTCAACAGGTACCACCACAGAAGTAGTAGCCTCTACACCACCCCCTTCCGTCCCGACTATCAATTCAACAGTTACGAATCTAGTCGAGCGCCTAGTCGGACAGTATCCTAATCTCGACGCTGAAGTAATGTTGATGGATGGTACACCACAGAATCATGCCATTTATTGGATGGCAGTGGAGGACGACTGGACTCAAGAAGCCATGAAGAAGAAGGATGATGTCCGTATGAAGATGATCGGCGAGCGATACGCCTTGGCAGTTATTTACTATACCACCAAGGGCGAACAATGGAAGTATAAAAGTTCCTTGTTCATGAAGGCAATTTCAGTTTGTATGTGGAAAGCTGCAGGTCCATTTGATGATGTGATACCGGTAGACGTCCATGGGGCTACGGGCACGTCATGCAATGATGAGGATTCCGTTGATGTGCTTGATTTGAGTGAGTACTACTACTACACCCCCGATAGCGACCGACGAATTCATCGACTATCGACGTTTTCCCCGCCCATTATCCTTTCTCATGTAGTAGTGCTTTTGCCTTTGTTTTCTCTTCAGCCAACGCCGGCATGCTTGGAGTCCTACCAACAGAAATTTCCCTTCTTTCCAATTGGCAACGATTACATTTGGTGGACAACAACTTATCTGGGCCAGTACCACAAGATTGTTCACCCTCACAGGCCTGACGTATATTGACCTGTCATGGAATCGATTCAATGGGAGCATCCCATCTGAAATCGGTGACTTAACGACGCTTTCCGACTTTCACTACAGCTACAATACAATGATAACAGGAACCCTTCCCACGGAACTTGGTCGTCTGACGGCTCTCAAGTCGCTCGACCTATCCTCAAATTCATTGAGCGGAAACCTTCCGACGGAACTTGGTCGCCTGACGGCTCTCGAGACACTCTTCCTAACCTCAAACTCACTGACAGGAACACTTCCAACGGAAGTGGGTCTTATGGGAGCCCTAAGTCAGATTGACTTGGACCGGAATTTACTCACAGGGACACTCCCAACGGAACTTGGCAATATGGGGGCACTAAGTCATCTCAACTTGGATGTGAATTCATTCACTGGAACGCTCCCCACGGAACTTGGTCGTATCGGGGCAATGAGCAGTCTTGTCTTGGAGGCGAATTCACTCACAGGAACACTTCCGTCTGAACTTGGCCTTTTGACTAATCTCTACACCTTTGGTATGATTGGAAATTCGTTGACAGGAACTCTTCCAACAGATCTAGGTCGGATGACGATTCTTGATGCTCTTGATTTGTCTGGAAGTACATTGACAGGACCACTCCCATCAGAACTGGGTCATATGGCGGCTCTAAAGACGCTTGACTTACATGGAAGTTCGTTGACAGGACCGATCCCATCCGAGCTTGGTCGTTTGACTTCTCTGAAGTTGCTGAGTTTATTTGGAAATTCATTGACGGGCCCGCTTCCATTGGAATTTGGGAACTTGAGTTCTCTCAGTGATATTTTTCTTTCACGCACTCAAATCAGTGGAAACTTGGATAGCATTTTGTGCAATCGATCAATTATGGATCTTGACGTACCTATTAGCATCACTGCAGATTGTTTGGGGGACCCACCCGAAGTTCGATGTGATTGTTGCACGGAATGTTGTGATGAATCCGGTACATCCTGTGAGATGCAGCAGAATAATACCGAAAGCTGAATACGTGGGGGGATGTGTTATTTCTTTCCTGATGGAACAACGACACCCCTTGGATTCAGGCGCGGTTCTATGGCTCTAAACTCGCCGGGGATAGTCGTGACGACCATTGCACCATTATGACATACGTTGCACGGGACAATACTAGTTGAAGTTTTTTGGTGAATTCCCGGTTTCTTGCCGCTTTCATCGTTAGACAATTAGTTTGCCTATTGATCTACTCGAGCGATTCGTAGACCATATGACGATCTAACTGTAAATGACGAATGCGACGGACCCGTCTACACTTGTGTGCCCTGTAGGATTCAGCGGTTCCGAAAGAGTGCCACTATATACAAGCATCGATTGCGTGATGGTCCATGCTGCTGGATACTCGAAAGGTTTCTTCAGATTTTTCCACCATTCCATCTTGGCATCATATAGTATAGGTGTTTGTTCGTTTCGAAGCATAGATTTTGAGGATTTACTGGTACAGATACAAAACGAATTCCGTTTACCTTCCGTGATATGTAGCATAGATACGCTACTACCCGAATCCTTCACGGTCGTATTTCCAAAGCGGAACGCAAATCAGTCTTTTCTTGACTCTGTGTCGAAACAATGAACACCAGCTGACTGGTGAACCAAATAGGTATCTTGGGTTGTGGTGGACGTGACGTTCACAACAAACGACTCGCTGTGCAATAAGAACTTACACAGTCAGTCAATATCATACACGCGCAATCTTATGGAAGCAAATCAAGATCAGGAGGGAGAGATCTTCTCGAATCCATCTCTTCAGACTGCCGAAGAAGACGGCAGAGAAGAAGGAGACGTCCCTAGTACAAGGCCCGAAGAAGGAGGTAATGATAGCGAACAAGGTCGCAGCAGTATCCTATTATCAGCAGTCATTGTCCCCAATGAAAATGACGTCGCCGATCGTGTTCGTGAACTCGAGAAACAACGACGTATCCTTGAGTTGGAACAAAAAGCTGTGGAACAGGCGATTCTAGAGGATCGAAGACAAATGCCTAGGTCAGTTTCTGCCCTTGCAGTTGAGAAAATCGACGACGCCGATACTTCTTCAAGACCCCACAGGAGAAAATTCCCATTGTTACTACTAGGACTGCTTGGGATGGTAGTCTTGGGTGGTACTATCTTTGGCATCTTGCGACGGCGGAACAAGGACCAAAGAAACCCAGGGGGCGATGCACCACCCAGCACCTCTTCGGACTCTCCAATCGTTCCTACCGTTCCAGTCATGGTTACGGATCTTGTTAATCTTCTATCGACTGAGTATTCTAATCTTGACACGGAACCATTATTGACAGATGGGACACCACAGAATCGTGCCATTTCCTGGATGACTCTAGAGGATGATTGGACTGAAGATGCGATGACGACGGCGGATATCCCCATTCAAATGATAGGAGAACGATACAGTTTGGCCGTCATCTACTTTGCAACTGATGGAGATCAATGGAGTGATCACGAAGTCAAGTGGTTATTGAACACTACTTCAGTGTGTGAGTGGAACAATGTGACAGGTAGTTTGGATGACGTTTCGACAGGGAGTTTCGATGAAGTTACTACTACTAGAGGTGTATCTTGTAATGACGATGGCATGGTTGTGACCCTTGATCTCAGTGAGTAAAGAAAAAATCGAGGAGTCTCGCTGAGTAATTGGCATGTCCTTGGTCATCTACTAACATCCTGTTCTGCTTCGGGAAATATTGAAGCCAATCAAGGTCTTCTTGGAAATATACCAACGGAAATCTCCCTTTTGTCAAGATTACAAAGTTTCAGTCGCTCTTCGAACGTCTTGCTATCTGGGTCGCTTCCAAAGGAGATGTTCAGCCTAACGTCACTGACATCTCTTGACCTCGGTGGGAATCAACTGACATCGACGTTTCCATCTGACATATTAGGGATGAGTTCTCTCTCCTTTCTCAAATTGTCTAGCGATGAGCTGACAGGCCCCCTTCCTTCGGAACTGGGACTATTGACTTCCCTCATTTACGTTGACTTGAGTGAAAATACATGGACGGGAAGAATCCCAACGGAACTGGGCCTATTGACTGCTCTCACCCATCTCGACTTATCGGGAAATTCATTAACAGGAACAATTCCCTCTGAAATGGGTCTCCTTGTTGATATCCAATGGATTGAGTTGGATTCAAACTTGATTACAGGCATCGTCCCATCGGAATTTGGGGGACTCACTTCGATGGTGGAATTCAACATCCGTGATACCAACATTAGTGGCAATGTCGACACTCTTTTCTGTAATTCCTCAGCACCGAACTTTGCAGAACTCAGAGTCAGTACGCACTGTTTGTTAGGAGGATCACGGTACGTAGACTGTAGTTGCTGCAAGGTATGTTGCGATGACCAAGTATGTTGTAGGTCGGGAGATTCATCCGCTATTTGTTGCTGATTGGGCACCCGTTCGTTGAAAGACGGCGCAAAGAACTAGGACTTCATTGCTGTAAATATGGGTATCTGTAACTTTATGGTAGTTTCACCATCGATGGTAGCCGCAGTCTTTACTACACCACACAAATGTGTCAGAAGCCATAGAACGTAAAATTTCGAAGCCACCCCTGTGGTACAGTCCTTTTTTCCATACCAAGTTATACTAGTGACCCCACGGGGCAATAGGTGTTTACCTTCTTCACACCGTAACTTACGGTTATTTACAGATACTACTGTTTCTTTTTTCTATTCACAGTCCGGTCGTAGGTAAGGGGTTCGGGTTACCGCCTACCAGCTATCATACATACATACAGACCAGAGATCACCGTCATGCCACGATATGCATCTCGATCGGAACAGGCCATTGCAGGCCATGACAGGAATACATCTACTCGCAGCCTAGGGAACCATCTATCGCAGAAAGTATAAGTTTTCGTCCAAATCGAACACAAAATCGCATCCATGGACGACAATCTGGAGGCGAGAGAGCTTCGCTAGTGGACTATCACCCATGCCGAGCCACTTGCTGTTCCGATCCTTACCAAAAGGAACCACCAGCCAGGAGCCATGATGGTGTTGCAGTTACTGATTGATATGGCAGAAACAGAAGCAGTACTGCTAGAAGCTCCAAGCAGATGAACGGATTTGGATCGTTCCCACGATCTCTACTTTCTAGTAAGGACAACCGCTTGAACCATGAATAGGACGACGTATCCCAGTGATGGTAGTATTGACTTTTGTGATCCAGGTACAGTACGGTGACGGGCTTTGCTTTCGTCGACATTTTCCATCGGCGACGAAATGAGGCAACATCACCATAGCTGGGTTCTTTCCCCGCGCGAGCTTTCTTCTCATCCTCACACTTTTGACGTATCTTGAGCTCTGATCAAACACAACTAAATACTATCCCCACAGAGAGATAAACCAAGACTGTGAATGAGCCATCAAACAACCCAGTTCCGATGGAATCGTTTCTGGCAATAATCTTTTGGTGGAGATCTTGAGAACAGCCATACGCCTCTGGTCCGTTGGAAGCCTTCCTGTTACGGCATCCCCGACGGGAAGTCAAGACGAGCAGTTGTTTTGATGCACTGACAGGAACGCATTCATTGCATTTGTGTTGGATAGCGGCTCTCGGCGATCTTCCACTGGAACGATGATTTGATTATTGACGGGATGGGTACCGTCGGAACTCGATTTTTTGACTGCTCTTTTTCGAATTTCCACCTGTACGAAAATTGATTCTCAGGCAGGCTATCATTGGAACCCGAGTCGTCTTATGGCTCTCCCACCCAAAAAGAGTGATGTCGGAAAGATGGTCCTTAGTAAGTTAGATCAATTCTCCCACGACACCTAGGAACCTAGTCTCCCATTAGGCCGACTCCATCACTGCCTGGATCCCCTTCAAGGACTGTGACGGTACCTACGAAGGAACTCCCACCCGGACAGCCAAAATTAAGCTATAAAGTTGTCCGGTTGTCCTGCGTTTCCGACGCCCGACGTATGTTTCGGAATCAAGGCATGACGTACTATAGTCCCGATGTGTCCCCTTCCTTATCTCGACTTGGTTTGTCATACGTCGACCAAACAATTCGAAGTTATACCAACTGCGAGACAGGTTGACCCCAAAGCTTTAGACAAAAGGACAGACTCATCCTTTGCGGTAACGCCTCGTCGTTCGAGACATTTATCGGTTCTACGGGTAAAGCAGTTCATACCAAGGATAACGCTAGCCGTTGCCTCTGCGTGACAAGCACGCTGGTGTGCATGTGCAATTTTGGACATACACCACGTATGAGGTGCTACAAAGAGGAATGACACAAGACAGAGAACTCGATTCTACAAAGAAAAGAGTGGCTCTTTACAGGGTTTGGTAGCTTAGTTTACAAAATTGCTACCAACAAATGTGGCCTAGGCAAGGAACACGTCCACCCCTACGCGGCTGCAGCAACAGTCGGTGCCTGAATCGAAAGAAGACTGAACAGGACACATTGCAGTGTCGGTTCTGCCAACACTTCAACACTTGCAAGCCTTACCATGCCCGTCAAACGACGTAGGCCTTCATAGGCTGCCTCAGAGTCTCCATCGGAGAGCTGAATCTGCGCCAAATTGTTTATCGTCGCTAGCTTAATCATGAGAACGATTCCCATCTCGACGAGGGAGTCATCTAGGACTCGAAGGACCATCGTGTACAGCTTGGCTGCCTTTTGTTGAATGATCCATTTCCTTGGAGACCTTGACGGTGATGTGCCAGAGCCAAATTGAAAATCACAGCGGCGCCGCACGCCCGGGTTTCAACAGGAGAATTTTCTCCGACATGGCAAGGAACTTGGATTGCATGGTCGAAGAGTTCATGATGATCATCACCAGTTGTGAGATGAGGAATCTTGACAGTCTTCCAGTCGTTAGCTTGTGAGGCGTGTTTACTGGATGAGCATGATGATTCAGAAGTTCGCTCTGCTTTGGCAAGTTCTTGTTTCAAGATCTTCACGGATTGGGTCATTGACTGGATCGCAACCTTATCGTTGCCTTCGGCGAGTGCAGTGACAGCCCTATTGTTGAGGTCTGAAGCTTGTTGAATAAGGGACATGGTGATGGAATGGGATATGGCGATCGGCAATTTTATGAAGCTGGAGGCCTTTCTCACAATCGCTGCCATGCCGAGCGAGACATTGTCCTCCCCGAGTTTACGCAATTGGTCACTGTCATTCGTGGTCACACTTCCAGTTCGTGGTTGTTGTCGTCGAAGTGGCATAATAGTTGGCCGCCACTTGTAATACGTATCGCATAGATTCAACCCTCTACGAAAAACGCGTTCGTATTATACAAAAGACTCTTACTTGAAGTGCCGATGTGTTTTCTGTCTCTAACGTCTCCATATTGGACCCCATTTCAGCATTTACAATACGTCTATAAATAGCATAAATGTAGGAATGAGCATCTACATAAAGTACCAAATATATATGTTACGTATTCAGCCGGTATGATGTGTATGCCGGGGGTGGCCTTCATAGTCAACACCACAGGAAATCGAGGCAACTTGAAGTTACTGTGTTCTTTCCCGGTCGTATTTCCCGTTCTCCCCGGGTCCAACAAGAATGTCACCGAAGTGCGAAACGAAGAAACGTACGCGATCACTTCATTCGAACGACGGAATCGCCCCTGACTTCATAACAAAATCTGAAGCCCGTACCGGTATCGAAGAACATAGCGCAAGAGTATACCAGTCCAGTATTGACGCCCGCTAGATCCGAAACAAAAGCTAATTTGGATATCCATGATTTGCTATAATGATCTGCCATTTAAGTATAAGTATCATAAGCACTAACCGGTTGGTTCTAATCTTCTTCTACAAGCTCATAGTATCATCGGTACCCGGATGATGATTGAGCATTTCGGCGGGAAGGCCGGGGGACATCTTGTGTGAGAAAGGATTGTCCAGGTTATCCAAAAGACCCGGGGGCTCGAAGGGGGAGAACTGCTTTTGGTGAAGCTCGGGTGGAGCATTCTGTTCTTCCATTTCACGTTCACGGATAACACGGTCCAATGTCTCCCTTTGATAGTCGTCGAAAACGCGGCCACGGAAAATGTTGGGCCCTACAAGGTGGCTCAACTCGTACGCGCAAGTCCCAGCTGCATGAATCGAGATTGCAGACGCCGATCGTGACTCGATGTTTCGCATGAGAGGATCCATGAAGATATCGAGATACAGCCTCTTGCATCGTTGTTTGCCCACAGCTTCCATCATCGCCGGAAGGTTGCGCCAAAGAGTCGACCGCAAATCGTCAGCTTGTGGAAAGTGCGAGACCCGACAGACATCCGCAACCTTCTGAAAAAGGGGCAATAGCACATTGTCCGACAAAGGTGGAATAGTCGAGTCTGGCAGTGTCGAAGTTTCAACGAGTTCACGAATCAAATACAAGCATCCATCTGTAGCTTCCCATGGCTGCCTGGGACGGTTGATGTCACAGTTGGAGCAACCGATTCTTCCTGCTCCAGCCTTCTTTTTGAGCTTGGGAGCCAGTGATCCACAGCTGTAAAGCTGCAAATCAGAATGCGCATCCATATTGTTTTGCAACGCCTTGTACTCCTCTTGTGTCATTTTGGGTTGGTCCAAAGCCGCTGGCAAATTTTCTTCGATGAACTTCATGAGGCGATCAAAGAACTCTTCTCCATACGCTTGGCAGGCTTGTCCAAGTGCCACCGCTGCGCGGCTGCGGCAGGACCAGATCTGATCTGTCAGTTGCTCGGCCCAGCGAGTCCAGAGCGTCTCTAGAGAGGAACGGCACTCTTCAGGGTACGCACGGCAAAACGTACCACAAGCCAAGCACGCTTCATCCCGAACAGGCCAAGATTCGTCGTGGAAACACATTAACAAAGCTTGCAAAAGTACCTCAACGTGTGGCTGCAATACAGCGGCATACAACTCGTCCATGCCGATCCTTACAGCAAGTTCAGCCACCGCCTGGCAGGCTCCTTCTCGAACAACGTGATTATCGGCATCGCACATTTGAACGTAGTAGCGCACGATTGGGGCAATACTCTGAGCGACCACGGAGACGCCACCTTCGGGGAAAATCTGTTTCCATGTTTGATGGGAATACAACTTGACTCCTTGGGCCAAATAGAATCGATTCAAGCACATGCGAGGGATCAGCACAGGATAGAGCATCTGCAAATTCTCTTCCGATACTCGGCAGAACTCTTGCAACGTGGTCCAAAAGACACGATTCAAGACCGATGCCGCCATACGGACTTGAGACCAATTATCAGCAAGCCCAGCCTTGAGTACGCTGATCACAGTTACTCGAAGTGTCCCACTTTCCAACAGTGGCCACTGCTCTTCATCATTTCCCGCCGCTACGACTAGCTGTTCCAAAACAGCAATAGCAGCCGCGCGAACGTGTCGATTGACATGGGTCACTGCCGAGTGCTGAGCGTTGGAAAGAAGAGGATTAAGATCGAGTCCATCCACCTTGAAATAGTTAGATCCAAGGCTAGCGATCCAGCATGCTAGGCATTGCCAGTTCGTTTCAAGTGCACGCCATCCGGTAGTGTCGTCGAGAGCGCCAGTAGAGGATTTACTGTACTTCTCGGGATCATCCCGACCCTGCTGAATGTGATCCTGAATCGAAGCCACAATTTGATTATGAATAGCTTCACGTTCGGTAGCATGTCTTGTGTAGTTTTCATCCGATGTTGACAATCCAGCACTCCACATCGCATGGGCCCCCACAGCTCTCGCCACAAAGGTTCTAACTCGTGGCTCACTGTGCTCCAAATTCTTTAAGCTTGAGGTATGGAGCCAGGATGCGACTTGAGACAATTGAGCTTGAGTCAAGTCCCGATTTCTAGCACTTTTCGTTTCTTCGTCCATCCTCTTTTGAGGGACTCGGGGACCCTCAATGTACACTGCCTTTACAGCACGTTGACTGGCCGCGGCAGCCTGTACTAGGATTTCCGTGGAGAGCAACAAACCAACGGCCAAGCCTTCCCACCTATCTTCAATGTCACTGTGAAGCATCATAGAAACACCCTTCAGATAGTCTTCCTCCGAAAGGTTTCCATCCTTCCACAACAAGAGTTCCTTCGAAACAGCCACTACCTGTGCTGGGACCGCAGGCCGACGGCGATCCAGTGACTCCAAGGCGCGGGTAGCACTTGAGAAGTCCATCTACTTGGGACTGGGTTTTTGGCAAGGTTAACAGCAGCAGCAATCGAAGTAAGAACAGGCGCTGCAAAGAGTTCGCCGTGTTATCAAACAGTCGACGGAAAGGGTCTCTAGGGAATATGCTCCCCTGTCAAGATGTGCAGCTGGACGGAAACCCAGAAATCTTTACCCCTCTTTCGGAGTCGATCGTTTGTCCCAAAAACCCGGATGTACCATGCATCGGTGAAACAAGTATCATATGTACAGACTTGAGTTACTTTGAGAACAGCAGAACAGTAAGCCCTCTCTGGTGGACGCTGCGGAACGTTAGTACGATTCTGCCAATGAGGCCATTGTAGCTTGTTTCTAACTTTGTCTAAATGTTGCAATCTTCTTGACTTCTGTAGGCGATGGAAGACGAAGAGAGCGTCTTCGTTTGTGGTCAACATGACTTCATGATAACTTGAAGATGACGTCGGCACGGGTAGCCATTTGCTACTACTACGGTTTCGCTTCTAAACTTATGAGCCTAGAATATCAGAGGGGTAAAAGTACCGTTGAGGGATACTTTGGCAACTGATGAGGCTGAGAAAAGGATCACAATCATGATCATGCGGTATACCCTTCGAACAATCGACTGGCTGGATGAGTTTGGTTCTAGCGTCGGCCAACGAAATAGATTTCAGTCTCTCCTCCAATCATCGCCTCAGCTGTGTTTGGTTTTTGAGAAAACGAACTGCCATAGCAGTCATCATCGCGAAGACTACGACAAAGACAGTTGTTTCTGTCATCACATCCTTCCGCCGAAGCTGCTTTTTCCTTTCGGCGGCTTCGACAGCACCTTGAACGAAGATCGGTCGTAGGGGGGAAATCACTTCCATTGCTTCATGGATTACACTAGGATCGATATTCATGTCCTTTAGGGTAGCTACAAAATGTTCCATGACAACATCAAAATATGTTTCATTGAGACCTCGATCGAAGAGTGACTGATGACGGTTGAGAATCAAATGTCGAACATCAAAATTTCTGGAATTTCCGCGAAGGCGATGCTCATGACTACACAAGAACAGCAATAGGATTCCAATGTACATGAATGAGTCAAATTCATTGAGGGATCTGGCCCGGTAAGCGGGTTGGGTGGCCGTACAGCAACTCACGCGACGGTCCATGGGCAGCCTGGACGAGCTTCCTCTTCTTTCGCCAGTGTACGTCCCGAACTACCGTTCTCACGCACGAATCGCAGGATCAGACTTACGGTTAGATTGATGCCACTTGAGTATGGTCAGATCGGTTCCATGGAAGAATTTGAGTAAGCGTTCGTCATGGACTTGACGATCGTAGAATCTGTCGGTAGCTTCGGATAACGCTTTTTGACCACCAAGTTTGTGGAGCATATGATATCTTCGCTCGTTGGCGCCGTAGTGTAGTACATCTGTCGACATGGGATCTCTCCTATCCAATTTTGACTTCGTGTGTATTACCTGAGAGTTGTCTCGTTGTGTTCCTTTGGAATTTGTGCCTAAGAAAAGATAAAGAAGAGGACGAAAGGGATCGTCGCGCTTCTCGTTTCGTTGACATGCTTGACTGGAGAACTGTCGTAAATAACGGCATGGCGAAGGGTACCGACG
>Ga0194115_10003431_pt1 | contig 17842 bp, 6 predicted proteins | sample TA2MahsurfametaG_3_FD_148656 | JGI IMG/M metagenome (GOLD analysis project Ga0194115, IMG submission 148656) | Freshwater microbial communities from Lake Tanganyika, Tanzania - TA2015002 Mahale S4 surface | ecosystem: Environmental > Aquatic > Freshwater > Lake | place: Tanzania: Lake Tanganyika... | reverse complement strand
GAAAGCAACAACAATGTCTTTCCTAATAGAATTAGTATCCCTTCAGATATTAAAGAAGATTATTATTTATATGGATATAATGATATTACAACAAATAAATCAACATCACAATTTGTTTTATATCCAGATGATAAAATTGCAATTTGTGTATCAATATCTTCTAATATTCATCCTCGAAAAATTAAACAATTAGTAAAAATTAAAAAAGGAAAATGTAAGATATCTTTATTTGGATATCAAGAAAATGACAATAAAAAAATATATGATGAAAATAGACTATTGAAAAATTATAAATCAAATAATTTTCCAAATATAGTTATAGGAGATATTGTTAATACAAATGAGTATTCAAATATTAAGGAATTGAGTTATTTGAATCATATTGATAAACAATATACTAAAACAACTAATTTTTATAATGATAGAAAGTTAGATGAAAGTAATAAATCTATAATAGGTCAAGGTAGAACATTTAATCCTTATATGAGAATTGGAAATGACTATCAATTAAATATAAAAAATAAATTTATTTATGATGATGCTTTTTTGCAATTTCCAAATACTTTAAGTTCTCCATATATTGACAGTTTTGATAGAAAATATTTTAGAGATAATATATTTCAAAACATATTGCAATTTAAAAAATATAAATACAATTTCCCCATTCAGTCATACATTGATCAATTTGTAATAACATATGAACAAATAATAGAAAATTATAATGAATCTCTTTTGAATACAAATTTAAAGAATTTTAATATATATTTTTCTTCAAAAAGATATGGTCAATTTAGTGACTTAGTGCAACAGAGACAATATACGACTTTATATAATATTGATATCAGTCAAAAAGAATCAGTCATAGTAAAGGAATATATTGATTCTAGTAATGGCGAGAAGATCATAGATTTAACTGACGTATATGGCCTAAATAAATCCTTAACATATGAGTTAGTTGATTCTAAAGGAGCTCCTGTTACAACTAATCAGAATTCTATAGGGCCTTCTGCTGGTGGTGATACAGTTTATGAAAATCTTCCTTTTCCATTTTATGACAACGTTGCGAGATGGAATTCAAACTGGACTTGGTCATATAATGACATTTTAAATTTAAAACATGTTGCTTTTAGAGAAAACGTATCATCTTAATTAATTATTATAAAATATAAAAATTTAAAAGACAGGTAACATGTCAGGTATTTTAGATAGAAAACAAAGAATAATGGATTTTTCTTTAACTCGAGAAGGTTATAAACAAATTCAAAATGGCGATATTCGAATTAAATATGCTAGTTTTAGTGATAAATTTGCTATATATGATACTTTAGAAGACACAATCAATATTGCAGATGAGAATGCAATGCCTTTTTCTTTTGAAACTTTTGATAATGATTTTGATGTTATTAATCATGAGGTTGATATTAACACAAATTTAATTGAAAATAGTAATATCAATAATAATATTAAATTTATAACAGATTATCAATCAAATTTTATAAATGTTAATAATGGATATGTAACATTTGAAAATCAAAATACATATCAAAATGAAGTAATATTTCAAGAATTATCAAATACGACATTGAATTCAATAAAAAATGCATCTTTACTATTATCTGATGATTTATTTAATTTTAATCCTTTAACCGGAGATAATGATGATATTTCTTTAAAATTAAAAAAAGTAAATGATGTGTTATTGACAAACGATCACGATTTTTCTAATTCTTTTTCTTTAAATACATTAAACAATAATTTAAACACTAATTTTATTAACAACAATTATTCCACTTGTCTATCGACATTAATTATAGACGATAAATCTTTATTTGAAGACTCTAGATTTATAAATAAATTACCTTATTTGTTTTTACCTCCTTCAAATATGAATTCAAATACAATTACAAAAAATAATAATATTATAAATTCATATACTCATTCTAATGATAGAAGACAAAAATCAAAAGTAATATATAAAGGATTTAAAAATGTTCAAGATCTAGAAATAAGAAGAATTAATTTAAATGACTTGTCAAATAATGAAATATTAAATTCTGTTAAAAATCTGGAAATAATGTCAAAAGAAAAGATTGAGAAATATATTACTGATTTGACATTAAATACAACTACTGAATTTCTTAATAATCAAAGAATATTGAGTTTTGAATTAGAATTTTCAAAAATTGAAGTAAATTCACCATTTCTAATTCAGTTGTATGAAACAGAGATTGATTCTAATAATCAATTAAAATTTAATAAATTGTTAGTAATTGATCATGGTGAAGTATTTGATTCTACACAGCAAAAAAATATTCAGGTTTATTCTTTAGGAAAATTATATCATTCAAAATTAGATATTGATATAAAAAATGAAAGAGCTGATAGGGTTGTTGAAAAATACATAGAAAAAGATAATTACCTATTTGTAAATTTATTTACAATTATAGCTGAATGATAGGTCGAGATATGTTACAAACAAATTCAGGAAAAGTATTTAAAAATAATTTTAAAAATTTTTTAAGATATTTTAAAACAATAAATAACCAAAAAACTACTACAAACAAAATATCTGTCGACTTGAGTATTGATTCAAATTCAATTAAAGACTATAATTTAAAATATTTAAAATTAATCAGTATTAATCATTACAGTAATTCCATAGATTATGATATTAATCAAAATGTTTTTGGTAATGACAATTTATATAATAACACAAGTTCTTTAGAATCACAATTAAGTAATATTGATATTAAAACTTCAACTTATAAAGTAACCGGTTTGAAAACGATTCAGAAGAATCTTTCTTCTTTATTAGGAAGTATAGACTCTTTAAGCAATAAAAATATTAAACCAAATATGAAATCTTTTGAAAACATTTATGAATTTAAAGAAATACAAGAGCTATATACTTTATTTTTTAATTTGGAATATAACAATAATGAAAGTTCGAATAATAAAAATATTTATGATTTAATCATATACGCTTATGATTCAAAAGATAAAATTATTGATCGATTCGAATTATTAAATCAAAATATATTGAGTTATACTGAAACCGATTTGACTAAAAAAAATAAATTAATTGAATATACTAATATTAATAACATGTTCGAAATTCATTATAATGAGTATTTAAATGATAATCAAAATAGAACAATAAATTTATTATTAAATCCAGATATTGAAAAATTAATTAACGAATTTGAATTAAACAATTCAAATAAAATGATAAAAAATATTGAAATATTAGAAATTTATAATAAAAAAATAATCGATCAAAAAAGAATAGAATATGACAATAAAAATAAAAATATAGAATTAACATTTAATAAAAAAATTGAAGTCCTAGGAGATAATGATAAAAATATTGAGTATAGAATTATTATTACAGACTATTTAAGTCGTATATGGACATATGTTAAATCTATAAATAATATTAAAATCACATCATTTCAAAATATAATTAGAAATTCTATTAAAGATATTTTTTTAAATTATATTGCATATGAAAATGTATTTAAATGTGAGATCTCATTATACAATTTATTGATAAATAAGAATCTATATTTAAAATCATTAGAGATTTCTGGAATAGAATTAATAAATAATTGTTACGTAAATGATCAAAAAATAGAAAAAATTGATTTTGAGAATAACAATTTATATACAATATTTTCAGGTAATGATTCTATAAAATTCTATATTTTAGATACTGATTTTTCGAAAAATATTGAAAATCTTATCGTTAATAATGAAAATTTAAAAATTTCTTTTTATGATAAAAAAGAAAAAAAGAATGTATTGTTTTACAAAAAGATCTTTTTAGATTATTTCGAAACCACAAATCAAAAATCATTAAATATAACAAATTCAGATTTAGACAATTATATAAAAGTCAAAAATGATATGACAATGTATAATATAAATTACAATCTTTCATTAAATAATTTTGATAATTTTAAAAGATTGAGTATCGAATCTGACAATTTATTATCTTTAAATTATCAAACTTTCTTAGATGAAGACAGTAAAAATTTATTTTTTCAACAAATCAATCAAATATTCAATTTTTATGTAGTTTTTAAAAAAAATATAATTACAAATAATCAATTTGTTGAAAAATTTGAAATTGCAAAAGTAAGTATCAATTTAGAAAATATCGATGTTAGTTTTGAAGATAATAAAATAAAAGATTCAATATTAGATCAGAATTTATTATATAAAAAGATATTTTTTGAATCAAAGGTTTTTGTAATACCTAACAATTTATTTAATTCTAACGTATATGAAATCAAAAAAAGAATTAAATCAATCATTAATACAAATAATAATATACTAATAAATAATGATGAAGAAATTAATCAAATATATAGAATATTAAAGAAAATTAATGATAAAAATATTCAAAATATAGATGATTTTGACATGTCATATTTATATAATTTGTTTTCAATAAATAACACGTATGCTAGAAGTAATATTAAGATCTTTGAAAACTCTGATTTCTTAAGTAATAAGATTAATTTAAATAAAAAAGTGTATATTGAAAACAATAAAATCAATAACTTCTTAAATAAGAATTATTTGGAATTTGATATTCTTATTAATGTTGAAGAATTAAATAGATCTAATGTTAAAAGTAATGCAATTATTTCTTTTTTTAATGATTTAGTTAGAAAGAAAAAAGTTTCTTTTGATAAATTTTACAATAAAACAAATAATGAAATTTCAAAATTTGACATGTATGACTTGTTTTTAAGTACTAAAAAAATCATTTCATATGAAGAATATATTGAAATATATTCAGAAATGAATAATAATTTTATTATGACATATAGCTTTATTTCGAAGGATCAAGTAAAATTAAATTTTAAAGTAGATAGATCTAAATGTGTTAAATTAAATAATTTTATACATTTAATTAAATCAAATGGAATAACCGGATTAAATCTTGCAAATTTGTATCAAAAAATCAATTTCTCTTCTGACGTTTTAAGTTATTTTGATGACAATAATAATGAAGTAAATATTTCAATTAGTTTTGAATCTTCATATGTGTATCATGATTTTGAAATATTTGTTTAAATTTAAACTTGAAAATTAATTTAAATAAAATAGATATATTCATAATAAAATTAAAGAATATATGGTTAATGTATGGCAATATTTCAAAAAGATTTAGAAAAAATTGAATCTTTAAATCAGGCATATGATAAGACTTTAAGGGCTGAGTTATTGCAGTTTTTAGATTTAAATAAGGATGATGACTATCAAGGTTTAGATGTAGATTTCGAACTTAAAAATAATTTATTAGGTCAATATAATAAAAGTATATCATATCTTAATTTATTGAATAATAATCATATTTCTTTTTTCGAAAACACAATTAAAAATCTATCTGACAAATCAAAAAGAATCTCAAATGGTACTGAAAAATTGCTATTTGAGATTACAAACGAATTTAATCTATTAAAAGAAAGAAAAGATTTAAATTCTAGTTTGAGTTATATTTCTTTGGCTGATAAAATATATAAAGAAAATGACTTTAATGAGACATCTGATTTTTTAAATGGGCATTTTCTTTTTAACAAAAAGCTATTAAAACCTATTTATCAAAATTCGATTGATGAAATTGTAAAAAATGATTTATTTAAAGATTTTCATTTATTGTTCAGCTTTTTTTCGAATTTAAAAGATAAATTTATAAATGAAAGATATAATCTTTTATCTGGATTTAATTTAAATCAAAACGAGCTAGGTATTTTTAAAAAAATATTAAATACTCAACAAGTTACAAATGATATGAGCGTAAATAATATAGAATCAAAAATTAATCTTTTTTTTAAAACTTATCTATGTCATAATGTCAATTTAAATAATCAATTAAAAATAACAAATAACAAAAAATATCCAATATCGACATCAGGATTAAGTCAGTCAGTATATAATCTAATTGAAAGTCAAAATTACTATTCCAATAATGCATTATTTTATGGAATAATACCGATATCGACAAGAAATATTTCTAGAGACAAGTTTGACAAGACTTTAATTACTGATGTTGCTTTTTTTCAAAAAGATATATCTAATGAATTTTTACCTCTTAAATTTATTAATAGAAGCGATATATCTATTTTTGATGATAAAGTACAATTCCAGAATTTAATAAAAAATATAGAAAATGAATTATATGCAAATGTCAATTCTGACAATAATATATTATTAAATACTTTTGAAAAAAATGATATTGAAAAATTAAATCCTTCTGCATATACTAGTTTGTTTATAGATAACAACTTCTTTAATTTGAATAAATATATTAATCCTGATGATAAAGTTGTAGGAGAATTAGGAAATATATCGATTAATTCATCTTTATTAAATAAAGATATAAAAGCTTTATTAGATAATGATATTATTCAAAATAAACATACCAAATTTAACATTTTTAAAAATAAGTTTTCAAATTTATTTGTTACAACTGCATCTTCAGTTGACAATCCTAGCTTAATTAATTTCGAGAATAAAGATTCAATTAACCCTTATATTCATATTACGGATGATGAAAGCCTGACTTTTAATGATACTCAAATATTTTATGATGAAGTTATTATAAAAAATCAAGCTAAAAAGGTAGGATTAAATTTGTTAAGCATGATTGCTTCAAAAATTAATACTGATAATCTTACAATACTAAGTACACGACGTTATTTATCTCAAAGTAAAAGTCCTATATTTGACGAACCTTTAATTGTCGATCCAGATAATTTAATTCAAGGTAATAATGAACTGTTAAATGGTATTAATGAAATATCAACAACAAGAAGAGGTAAAGGTGCTCTTCCTTTTAATGTTAATACAGGTTTGGCTGTCAGTACAAACACAACAAAAACAGGTGATTTGAAAAATATAAACGATATTATTAATTCAACTAATGCATCATCTGTAAATGTTTCTTATGCAAAGAAGTCAAAAATATTTCAAGAATCAAAAGGTTTGTCGAATTTTTCATTTTTTAAAGAAAATACAAACTTTGCAATGTCTATTACAAAAAATCGATTTTTAATTAATGACATTGTTAAAAAAGCTAAAAAAATATTAAAGCCAAACGCATTATTAAATTTAAAAAAAATAAATCAAAGATCTAAAGAAATTATAGAAAATAAAAATCCTATTCACTATGATTCAAATTCTTCTAGAACAAAAATGAATATGTTTAATAAAATTTTTGAAAAGAATTTAATTGATTCAAACAATAGAAATAAAAATTTATACAAGGATTGTTTAACAGTTGAAGATTCATTAGGATTTTTGAATAATTCAGATTATCAATTAAATGATAAAATTATTTTAAAAGGTGATAATATAATTACAAATGATTCTCTATTAAATATTGTCAATACAAACATTACTAATTTTATTAATCAAAATGTGTTGAATGTAGATAATCAATTAAATGAAAGTCAATTTCAGAATTTATATACTACTGAAAATAATGATATTCTTGAAAACATAAAGAGCAATCACTCAAATGATTTAAAGCATTTTATTAATACTAGTTCATTATTCGAATACTTAAAAGAATATTGCAAAGAGTATATTGATAGAAACTTAACTGACGATGATCATTTGAACAATTTTTCAAAAAGAGCTAACATTGTTGAAACAGCAGTTTTATTATGGTCAATATCAAAAAACTCTATAGAAATTAGTCAAAAATTTAATTTAAAAAATGATTTAGTAGATATTCTTTTATTTGAGTTAATAGCTAAAAATAATCCTAATATTAGAAACAGCAATGAAGATATCAATAATATTAAAAATAATATAATTTCAAATGTGTCTCCAGATTTAATATCAGATATTGCCGGATTCTATGTTTGGAGTGATAAACTTAAAAATATAAATATTGATAATATTTCTCAATATAACCCTTATAATAATTCAGATCATTTCGAACAAGAAGGATTATTTTATCATTTTTTATTTTCTAATCTACATCAAAAATCATATTTTAAAATAAAAAATGAAACCATTGAAAAATATTCAAATTTCTTTAATCCTCATGAATATCTCAAAACTATTTTTAGTTTCTATACATCTTCTAAAAATACAAACAGAAACTACATATATACAAAGAATCTTTTAAACTCAGGTTATTTTGATTTCTTTGGAGAAAATGATGATTATATAAATCTATTTTTACCATATATTGAATACTCTTTTTATGAAAATAAACCATGTTTTATTATTTCTTTAAAGACATTTGATATTGATAAATTAAATTTATTAAAAAGTACTGTAAAATCAAAGCTTACAGACATTGCTTTTAACATGAGAAATAATTTATCTTTTGATAAATATTTCAACGATATTGATGATTTAATCAATAATATTGATGATGTTATTAAAGAAAAAAATATATTAAATATTGCTAAAATAGAAAATAGCTTTTTAAATTCAAATGATTCGAATTCTTTCCTTCAGTCATTAATTAATGACATGTTAGATTTCCCAGAAATCAAAAATAAATTAAATGGAATTACTAGCTTTTCACAATTAAAAAATTCAACAGATGAAAATATTTTGTCAATTAAAAATATAATCGAATCAACTCTAATATCATGTTCTGATATTTTTAATAAAATGTTTATTGAATTACAATCATATAATGCATTATCTTCTAGAATATTTGAATCTAATTTTTATTTTCAACACAATAAGGAATTATTAAAATTATATCCTACAGGCGGAAATAATACTTTCAGTGTTAATGAAAAATTAAATAAAAAAAATGTGATAAAATACATTTTAAATGATGAATATAAACAAATATTAGGTGTTGATAATTTAGAAAAAATTAAAAATTATTATACACAATATGTTGATAATAATCTAAATAAAAAATTTAAAAATTCTGAAAACGATATTGTTATTAATCATAACACTTTAAAGCCTTCTGAGAAAAAATTTATAAGTACTCTTAAGAATATTCTAGGTATGTCAAAGGATGACATTTTAAAAATATATACATATATGTCAAGTCGTCCGGAATTAATATCTAAAAATGTTAATATATTTGAATACTTTAATTTACATTCAGTTCCTATACAAAAAGTAGTTAGATTTAAAAAAGAAGATTCAGGAGCTTTTAATTTTGGTTATGACTGCTCTACATTTACATATGACTATTTACATGAAATTGATTGTTTAAGTAATTTCAAAACTTACGTAAATATTCCATATAATGATCAATATCCAAGTAATAATGATTTAAATGATTTAAATGATTTAAATTATTTAGAAAATGTTTCAGCAATTGAAAGTAGAATAGATATGTCAACATATATCTATGACAGAGATAATTTAAATGATTTAGAGACTCTTCAGTTTAATTCATTGATTTCATTAAAAGATATTTTTAATTATATAATTGTTCCTTCATATAATTTAAGAGACGATTATCATAATATTGAAGTGTATAATATTAATAATCAGACAATATCACAAAAGTCAGGTTGCAAAAATTTATCAGAAGAAAATATCAATCATTTACTTGACATTAATGATTTTAATGTTTTAAAGCCTACAAATAATGATATTATGACATTTAAAGATATTCTAGTAAAAAATTATTCTTCAATATCTAATATTAAATTTGAAAACATTTTTGATATAAATAGTAATTGGTATAATCACGTTTACAGAGGTTTAATACTAAATGATTTCATAGAATTGTTTAATATGGAACTCATCTCTTATTATAATTCATATGAAAAAGGTATTGGAAAGGATACGTATGATATATATCAATATTTAAATAATATTAGGAATAGTAACACAAATTATTCATCAGACTCCAATTTATTTACTTATAATTCCAAAGATTATTTAAAGCAAAATACTACTTTGAAAAATTTTGTATTATCAAAAAACAATACTCTTCTTAAAAAATCATACTTTCAAAATGTATTTAATTCGAAAAAAAGCAAAAACCTAATTGACATTTTTAATAAAAACAATAAAAATATACCTATTGCAATGAATTATTTAATGACAAATAATGATTTTATATTATCTTCATTTAAAGATTTTTATTTAACAAAATTTGTTGGAGAACAAGAAAAAATATACGGAAAAACAATAAACAGTCCTAATAATTCGAAGTATTTGTTGTTGAATCAAAGTAATGATTTTAAAAAATCTCATTTATTAACTATAGGAATTGAAGAAAATAATAATTTTAAGAATGACAGTATGTTTATAGTAACTGTAGAAATGATTGATCATGATTTTCCTTTAATTAAATGGGAATCAAAGCAGTTTGAATTTGATATGTCTTTAGATGATTCAATAAATGAAATATTTCAAAAAAATAATTTATTTTCTTCAATTGGAGACCCATCAATTGCAAATGTTGTTGAACAATTACCTTTAATATCATATGAAAAAATTGAAAATGAAAATAATAATATTGTTAAATTAGTAAATCAACAGGCTTCTCCACAAGATTTATATACAAATAATATTAATTTAAAACAATCTTCTTTAAATGAATTAGGATTGAATATTAGTTTAGATTATCAAAAATTATTACAAAACAGAAAAAACTCATATATAAAGAAATTTGACAAAATAAGATCATTAAATGAAATTGATAATAATATATTTCAAAATACAATCGTTGAAGGAATGGTTAGACGTTCAATTTATAATCAAAAGAGAAGTACACATTTAAAGCATATAATAAAGTTAATGACAGGAAATGAATTTAATTTAGAATTTAGTTTAAATGAAAATAAACAATTACAGGATATATTAGTATTAAATGAAGTATATGATTTATATACAACTAGTATTTTTTCAAATCTTAATTCTTCAATTGAAAATGAATTAGGCTTTACCTTCGAAGAGTTAGAGCAGGCATTTTCAATATCAGGAGATATTAATTTTGACAAGAATATTGAAATAGGAGGATTATCATTTAAAGTAGGAAATATTACTGATAATCAAAAATTAAATGTCTTTATTAAATTTATGTCGGATTTTACTCGAGCAATAGTTCCTGCAAATGACGTTATGTCAAATAAAAACTTTAAAAAAATAGTAAATATTTCTGTTAATCCTGCAGATTTTGTTGTTTCATCTATTTCTTTAAGATCTACAATATTTACAAATCAACCTCAAGATTATTCATTTATTTCATTTTTCGAAATCGACAAAGATATTATTGATGAATTATATCTTCCTTATAAATCTTTAAATGGGTTGATTCTTTCGAAGAATGATATTGGCATACAGTATTTTGAAGTAAAATATAATGATGAAAAATATATTCCTAAAAACGTTTCGTATAGAATAAAAGTAGATTTGTTAGATTAAAGTATATTTTTTTTATATATAATTTTTAAAAGAAACAAGTTTTAATCTAACATGAGCAATAATATATTTGATTTTTATAATTACAATTTTCCTAAGTTTAATGTTGATGTTAATTTCGAATACTATAGATATAATCCTAACGATGAAGAATTAGATTTAATTGATATAGTTGAAAATTTTGACAGTGATATAGCTCTTAAAAATAATAAAATTAATAGCTATTGTGCTATGAAAATGAACATTAATATATTACAAAATCCTAAAACAACAGCTTCGAAAAATGTGCAATCAAATATTGACAAAATCGATAATAATTCAGTTAAAACCATTTTTGAAGGAAAAAATTTAAATAAAACGAATACAAATGATCCAAATATTTTAGATATAAATTTTTTTAATTTTAGAAATGAAACTGATGATAAATTGACATCTATTTCTTCAAATATTGATATTGATTTTCATACAAAATTAATTTTGGCGCAAGGCAATAAAAAAGATGATTATCGAAATTATTTAAATGAATCAAATAAAGATTCATTTAAAACTTATCATGCATCGACAAAATACATGTCAGATATATTGATAAATAAAAAAAGAAATTTATTTTCTTTAGATAAAAATCTATTAGAAAATTCATCATTATCAAATGATGAAAATAATTTAATATTGTCAGGATTTCAAACAAAATATTATGAAATAGATACGCAATTAAATAATTTTATTGATCAAAATATTACCAATATTGATGATGAAAAATTAATTTTTGAAAAGCTCAAGCAATATAATATTGATACATATTCAAAAGACAATATCGATGATTCTTTTGCGTATTTTATAGGTTTTTTAATTAGAAAAAATATAAAAAATGCTAATGGTGTAATTACTAAAAATGTTGCATCTGAATTTATTTTTTATAATATAAAATCAAATGGTCCTTTAAATATTGTAAAATATGATGATTTAATTAGTTATGGAAATTTTTATTCATATGAAGTATGTCCTGTCTTTTTATTATCATATTTTAAAAATAATGAAATTCATAAGTATTTAATATGCCAAACTTCATTTCGATCAAATTATGTAAGAGCAGTTGAATATTTTCAACCTGAGCCACCTAATGGTTTACGAGCAAAATATCTTTATAATATAAATAAAACAAAACTTGAATGGGACGTACCAAGTAATCCACAAAATGATGTTATTGGTTATTTTATTTATAGACGTGAAAAACTGGAAGAACCATTTGAATTAATTAAAGTATATTCAAAGAAATCACTTAATGTGTATAAAAACTTTACATTATTTTCTGATACTATTGATAATTCTATTGTTGAAGTAATGAATTCTGATGTTATTAAACAATATTTTATTGATGATGTTGATAATATAAATAATTTATATGTTTATTCTATATGTGCATTTGATGCTCATGGTTTTGTTTCAAATTATTCAACACAAATAGGCATAAGATATTCAAAGTTATATAATGAATTAATAATCGATACAATTAGTTTGGCTAATGCACCTAGAACATTTCCTAATTTATACGTAAAAAGAAAAAGTAGATTATTTGAAAATGATAATTTATTGTTTAATTTTTCGCCAATGTTTAAAAATAAAGAAAAGATTAAAGTATTTTTTACTCCGGATGGTCATGTCATAAAAAATGAAAATGAAACCTATACTAGTAATATAAATATAGAAAATAGTGAATATCATTTAAATATAATTAGATTGACCGATTTAAATAGTAAAAATATAAGGTTTAATTTTAAATAAAAAAATTTAAATTAATATAAATAAGATATAAAAATAGGATTAAAAATGGGATTTTTAGATCATACAACAAATAATGTTATTATTGATGCAGTTTTAACTGAGCGCGGTCGTGAGCTATTATCACAAAATACAGGAAATTTTTCAATTTCCTCTTTTTCTTTTGGTGATGATGAAGTTGATTATACAAATATAAAGAAATATGGTTTGCAAATGGGTAAAGAAAAAATTGAAAAAAATACACCCATTTTTGAAGCACAGACAAATGAAAATTTAGCATTAAAATATAATAATATTTCTCTAAATAATAATAATCTAAGAATACTTTATATTCCTTTACTTAAAAGATATTTTACAGGAACTTCTAGCCCAAATGTAGTAGAGTTAGATATTAACAATACGACTGCACAATATCAAACTATTACAGTATTGTCAACACTGAATCAGTCATCCGGTCAAACATCAATTGATTCAAACTTAATAGATAATTCATTTACTATAAAAATGAATAATTTAATATTAAAAACATATCAAACAAATGGTGTGGAATTAGTACAAGCGTATTCAGACTTAGATGAAAATAATATTGCAACATACTCAAATATTAGTGGAAGTCCAGCTAGTGTTGCAAGTTTTGAAGGTTTTGCTTTATCTGGAAGACAATTATTAACATATGCTGTAGGTTTATCAAAAACTTCACCTCAGATTAATTTATCAACTTTTCAAAAATTTGGATCGATTATTTCAGGAAAATATGTAATTAAAACTCAAATAGAAATTTCAGGAAATAGTTCAGGTTCTAGAATTATAATTCCTGTTAATATTACCGGACCTTCAGTTTAATATTAGAAAAGGATTATAATAAATGGCATCAAGATTTAAAAATATAACAAGTACAGACGTAAAAGTAGAAAAATCAAGGCTGAATCAACTCATCGATATTATTTCATTGGACATTTCATCAGTTTCTAATCGAAAAAAATATCCTTCTTTTGTTACAGGCCTTGTTACTCCTGTAACTAGCTCATTATTTCAAACAATATATGATCAAGATTACACATATCAATCATCAAATGCAATGCTAGATGTGGCATTTGGAGTATATGCTAATGTAACAGGTTCATCAGTCGTAGGATCAGAGTTGGTAACAGAGTTAAGTCCTACAATAGGTGATGGAAATAAATTAGTTTTTTCAACAACAACATCAACAATGATGAGAGAAAAGATTAATGTTTATAAACAATATGCACAAGCACTATTAGGAAATGCAGATTCAGCTTTTTATTCACCATTTGAAGATACAACTGAATCTAATCGTATTGATGAAGCTATTTTTATTAATGTTAAAAGATTATTTAAAAGAGATAATATTTATAAAGGATCATTTGGTATCAAATTTTTTGATGAGCTAACAGGCTTTGATACTGCAGCATGTCCAGATACTCAACATGGTTCAGTAGGTTGGTCTAAAAAATTGACTGGTAATTTATTTAGCACTAGTAATAATAGTACAAATACTACAAATCAACCTGTAATGTTAATTGATAAAGATGGTTCAACTAACTTTAGAATAGGATATGCAGGTGAAATTGGTAGTTTATATAAAACTGTAGATTCTGGTGCAAATTATATTTCTACTCCTTGTGGTTTAATATTTTATGATGCTGGAATTGTTGTTTTAGATGTTAAAAAAATATTTAATTCGAATGAATCAGTAACTGGAATTATTGATTTTCCTGATTCTTTGGCAGTTAATAATGTTGTATTTAAAACAGGTGGTACTACTCATAATATTCCTGTAGGAAAGAGAGCAATTGGAAATAGTGGTTCACCAATTAATTTTTATGGATTTTTAAAGCTGGCAACATTAGATGACATTATTGATCATTTTTGTATGTCTAGATTTTCATCAAATTTAACAACTGCTATTGCTTTTCAAAATGAGACAATTGTAAATTCTACAATTTATTATTGTAATGCTTCTCCTGATGATTTTAATTACAGTACAAATCCAACTTATACTGACTCTACAGGAAAAATAGTTGTGGTTGAAGATACAAATGATATTCCATTTACATATATCACAACAGTAGGTTTATATAATACTGCTTCTGAATTAATTGCAGTTGCTAAGCTTAGTAGACCTGTTGAAAAAAATCCATTACATAATTTATCAATAAGAGTAAGACTGGATTATTAAAGTAGAGTTTTTTATTATATTGACAATAAATATAAAATAATTTTAAAAAAAGAGTTTAATATTAAATGTCAATAATCAATCTTAAAAATATAAATTTTAATAATGAATCAATAAGAATATCACCTAATAGAATATTTGGATATAAAAATCATTCTTTTACAGATGATGGTAGTTTCTTTAAAAAAATTAATGAATATAATTTAAATGAAATTCAAAAGATTAATATTGATACTAATAAATCTGAAAGTTTTTATGGTCTATTGTCACATAATGCATTTCAACAAAGTAATACACAATCATCAATTAGAGAAATAAATAACAATACTTCAAACTTTATTAATAATGGTAGCTATGATATTTTTAAAATAATGTCCGGAAATATATGTGGTTGTGAAATTGATGATACAAATTGTTCACAAAAAATTGACTTAGCAAAACCTTCTATAAATTCTTTTTTAAATAATAACACAAAAAATATAGAAATAGAATCCAGATACTTTGGAGTTAAAAGGTTACAACAGGAATTTAAATATTTTAGTCCTACTCTTCAAAAAAAGAAAATAATAAAAGAAAAAATATTAAATGATTATAATTGTAAATCTGATTCTTTTTATCAACAAAATATGAATTATGGATTTCATAACTATAATTGTTTAAACTTTTTTAGTATTCAACCTTCAAAAGAAATACTTCAAAGTGAAGAGTTATCAGAATCAGATATTAATAAAATTAAAGAAAATACTCATTCGAATTGTTTAATATATTCAAATAGAAAAATTAATAACATAAATATATTTCCAAATAACAAAGGAGAAATGTCTTTAAATTTTTGGATTAATCCAAAAAGATCAAATGTTTCAGGTTACAATTATAATCCTGGTTGTATTATTAATATTCCAAATGTCATGTCTGTATATTTGGTTGAAAATGAATATTCTAGAAATGATCTTTTAAAGGCACAAGAATTTTATTTGCTAATTCAGTTAGAAAATAATTCAAATACAAATCAACCTAGAAATTTCGTGTCTAATAAAACTTTTATTACAACAAATTCTTTAAAATTAAATCACTGGCATAATATTACAATAAATTTATATATTGATAAATTAAAAATGTATATTGACGATTCATATGAAATATTTGATACTGATGTTGAATTAGATTTTAGTAATAATTTTGATAGTATTATTACTATTGGAAATAAGTTAAATTACACGCAGGCTAGCTTTCAATATAATTGGAATAGTACTTTAAACATACGAAAATTATTTTTTAATCAACATTTCTTTTTGAAGCAAGCATTAAATAAAGATGACATATACATTCTAGACAACCAGAATATTATAACTGATTTGAATAGTTTAAATTTTTTAAATACAAAAATATATGAAAACTCACAGGATCTATCAACAGTATCAGATGAGTCTTTTGCATTAAATGCTGAATTACAAGGTATTATTATTTTTAATTCAAATATTAATCATGATAATCTATATGATCTTTCAACAGGAAAAGATTATTCATTACTAAATTCTACTAGTCTATCTTTTTATTTACCATGTGCGTATCTATCAGTAGAAACAGAAAAAGAATCATATATTACATTTGGTGACAAAAGAAGAATGTCAACTAGGTCATTTGTCAATCCTAGCTTTTCTCAAAAGGTAAATGGCCATGAAGTGATGGTTGAAAACTTTTTAGTTGATTTTGCATTTAAAAGAAGACCTTTTGTATTAGGAATGTCTTCAATTTTATATAATGATTCTTTTACAAAAGTTAATGAATCTTCATCATTATCTTTAAAAGAAAAGAAAAAAGAAATTATTGCAAACTTTTGGAAATATCATAAAACACCTAATCAGATTTATAATTTAATATTTACGTCAGATATTCCTTTTATTGATACTGATTATTTTGATATTGATATTTTTCTTAAAGATAATTTAATCTATAGAAACAATTTTATATTACCTTGTGATAATGGTTTAAATAAAATTAATTTACAAAATTATATACAGACAAAATTTATTAATGAATATTCTAATTCTTTTTATTATGAAGATTTAAATTATGTTAATGCAAATAAATTATTTGATTCTGATATTGTTTATTCTGCTTCTAGTTCTTTTTTTAAAATTGATTTTGTTATTGATTCATTATTAGAAAGTGGATTTAGTAATGAATCAAGTAAATGTTTAGTATATAAAAATATTGACAACAGCCGTATCTATAATAAAGATAGTTTTTATTATTTTTTGTTAGATAATTTAAATGAAAATAATATGAATCAAAACTGTTATTTAATAGATTTTAATAAAGATATTAATAATAAAAAATTATATGAAGTGTTATTTGATAAAATCAAAAACGTACTGCCTGTTAATAAAAAATTTACAAATAATTCAATATTCAAAAATTTTGATGATAAAACACGTGAACTTAATTTACAACAAAAAACATACACGAATTTAAACACATTTACAA
>Ga0194115_10003430_pt1 | contig 17850 bp, 11 predicted proteins | sample TA2MahsurfametaG_3_FD_148656 | JGI IMG/M metagenome (GOLD analysis project Ga0194115, IMG submission 148656) | Freshwater microbial communities from Lake Tanganyika, Tanzania - TA2015002 Mahale S4 surface | ecosystem: Environmental > Aquatic > Freshwater > Lake | place: Tanzania: Lake... | reverse complement strand
ACCACCATCATCACCAACCAGACCAAATCAAACGTGATGGATTTGCACAGATCGATAGATAGAGACACAGTGTGAGAATTCTGGAGACGGTGGCACGAGCCCAGCATGCATCGGAACACAAAAAAACCAACCGACCAACCAATCCACCAACCAACCAACGAAATTGGGATGAAAGAATACATGATAGAAAAAAGGGCGTACCTGAATCACAAGACAGATAGATCCTAAAGAAAAGTATTTCGGAAAGAGTTTAGCTTGAAGTTTTCCAAATGTCTGACGTGGAAGATTCTTAAAGGCTGTAATCCCAAAGATAAAGGTCGTATAGATCATCGTCCCAAACCATGTCGAAAAGGCAAACAAATGCATCATTGCCCCGAACTGAGAGGCAGAAGGAGAAGAAGAAGAAGACAACGACGACGAAGCAATCATGGAGGTTGGTGGTTGTGTGATACCCATCACCAAGGAAAGTGTCAACAAAAGTGCCGCCGAACGGAACCAATTGGCATTGTGTAAACGTTTCGGTGTCCATTCGGATGATGATTCAGTATTGATAGTAGCCTTCATTGGAGGAGGAGTCGTCACGGTCAATCCTCGTCGTCCTGCAGGAATTGGCTGTCGCATTGACGACGGTGGTTGGAATCTCGTCGTGGCGGTGATGCTGCCAATTGACGGAAATTGAAAGCCGACGACAGTAGTCCCATAATACAGCGCATACGTCGATGCCACAAGAAGTCGAAGGAAGACAGAAGAAGAAACCTTCATCGTTATTAAAGAGGGTAACGAAGGAATGGAATCGGATACCGTAGTATCCGACGTTTTACAGAACCCTTTGATTGACACGAGAAGAAGAGATTGGAGGATGTGACAGCGCACTGCTGCGTATCCAATCGAATCTTGAGGTTCAGACGACTTGCTCGACTGATTCGAAGACAGAGTGTCAATCTACCGCTCGGTCATTTGATTGGATCCCTCGGAGAAGATCACGAACAGCGTCATGACACCACCACGAATATTCAAATATATTCAATCTGAATATCTTGATTGATCGGCTTCGCCTCTTGCTGCCCAGTGATGGCCCTCTTCTTCCAGGGAGGGAATGCAATTTTTCTTGCACCAAAAATATCTGCCTTTGTTCCTTCTTCCCTTTCCTTCCTTCCTCCCACAAAATTGTAATATTTTGATCCTATTACGTTATTTTAAGATACCATGATCGGTAGAGTTGCATCCAAGCGTGGGGTATCCGCCGTATTGGCTTCACGTCATGTACCTCGAGTTGTTGGAGGGCATCTGTCTTCCTCGGCATGCACGTCCTCGTCGTCGACGTCGTCGTGGATGTTCACGTCCACCTCTTCGCCTTCATCCCCTCGGTGGCAGTCCACTTCATCTATGGCAGCTGTCGAGACAACATCGACTAGTCCACAAAAAGAAGAGTCTAGTCTTCCCAAGTTTGTCCCATCACAAGAACGAAAGTACGAGTTCTTTCAGAATGTCGAAATGACCCCTGAAGGTGTAGCTGTCATCCGATTTGACTGTCCCAAGAAGGTCAATTCGATTAGCTTTGCTCTTTCCAAGGAGGCACAACAACTTTGGAAGGATGAAATTGCTGAAAATCCCAATGTGAAGGCTGTCGTCTTTGGTTCGGCCAAGAAGGATATGTTCATTGCCGGTGCGGATATCTTTGATTTACAAGCTGTGGAAGATAAACAAGATTTGATTGGCTTGATTGAAGATGGGATGAATTTCTTTCAGGGGATGAAGAAGAAGGGTGTTCCCCTGGTATGTGCTATTGATGGACCAGCCCTGGGGGGTGGTCTCGAATGGGCCATGTGGTGTGATTATCGTGTCTGTAGTGATTCCTCCAAGACCAAGTTGGGCCTCCCGGAAGTCAAATTGGGTATCCTTCCCGGATTTGGGGGAACACAAAATCTTCATCAATTAGTCGGTCTTCAGAATGCTATGGATATGATGCTAACCGGGAAGGATGTCCGTCCTGATAAGGCTAAGAAGATGGGCCTCGTCGATCAAGTCGTCGCACCTCAATCGGTAGAGGCAGTCGCAATCCAATCCGCGATTGATCTTGCCAGTGGGAAACTCAAACCGAAACGTAAACCCAAAACTTGGGTTAACCGTCTTTTGGAAGATACATCCGTCGGACGTAGGATCATTTGGAATCAAATTGATAAGATGGTCGCGAAGAATACGAATGGAAAATATCCTGCGCCATACGGGATCATCCAATGTGTCCAACATGGGATTAACAATCCATCCACCAAGTATGAGAATGAACGAAAGCAATTTGCTCGACTTGCTGCTACTCCAGAATCTGAAGCCCTGATTGGGATCTTTGATGGGATGACACAGATGAAGAAACATAACTTTGGTGCAGATGCTGCCCATCCCGTCAACACGGTTGCTGTGATGGGGGCTGGACTTATGGGTGCCGGGATTGCACAGGTCACCGCCGAAAAGGGTATCCAGGTCCTATTGAAGGATCGAAATAATGAAGCTATTGAACGTGGACAGAAATATATGCGTGATAACTGGGATAAGAAACTCAATCGGAAACGAATGTCCCGATTCCAACATAACACGGCGACATCGAACGTAATTGGCCTATCTGATGATAGTCCTGCATGGACGAAACATTTTGGGAATGCTGATCTAATTATTGAAGCCGTCTTTGAGGATTTGTCGTTGAAGAAGAAGATTGTTGCCGCCGTTGAAGAAGTCACCCCCGATCATTGCATCTTTGCTACCAATACGTCCGCGATTCCTATCGCTAGTATTGCGGAGGGCGCGAAACGACCTGAAAACATTATTGGGATGCATTACTTTTCTCCCGTCCCCTCTATGCCCCTGTTAGAAATCATCCCCCATGAAGGAACGAGTAACAGTACCAAGGCAACTGCCTTTGAAGTTGGATCCAAACAGGGTAAGACGTGTATCATGGTCAAGGATGTTCCAGGATTCTACGTCAATCGTTGTTTGGGACCATTTTTGGTAGAGGTGAGTCACTGTTTTGCACATGCGGTCTGGTGCGAAAGGAATTAATATTGGGATGGAATTCTCACAAACATTCTCTCGTTAGGTATCCGCTGTCGTCAAGGATGGTGCTCCATTGGAAAAGTTGGATCGTGCATTGAAGGATTTTGGAATGCCCGTCGGTCCAGTCACTTTGGCGGATGAAGTCGGTATTGACGTCGTCTCTCATGTTTCCAACTTCCTTTCGAAAGCCGATCTTGGTGTCCGTATGACAGGCGGGGATGTTTCTCTCATGTCCGATATGGTCCAAAAGGGTTGGCTTGGAAAGAAGTCTGGTCAAGGATTTTACACGTATGGAAAGGGAAAGAAGGGATCGAAGACGATCAGTCCCGAAATACAAGCCTACATTCAATCCTTTGTCGAACGTGATTTGAAGTTGACCGAAAAGGAAATGCAAGATCGAATAATCAGTCGTTTCGTCAATGAGGCAGCGAAATGTCTAGAGGATGAAATCATTGAAAATCCCGTCGTGGGAGATATCGGGTTAGTCTTCGGAACAGGATTTGCACCCTTCCGTGGTGGACCCTTCCGTTATTTGGATCAAGTCGGTGTCGATAAGTATGTTGATATGATGAATGGATTTGCTGATAAATATGGACCCCAATTTGAACCTTGTCAAATTTTGAAGGATTATGCATCCACCAACAAGAAATTCCACAAGCTGTAAATATATTAATAAGTACATCTAAAGATCAATGAATGATAGTACAAGCTATAGCAAGTGCGATTGTCCCCACCAACCCTCTCCCTTCCACATCTAATTTGTGAATGCGGGTCGTACTTTTGACTTTTTCTTCAGATATAGGCTTTATATACACAACGCTCTTGAATTCGATCTGTATTGAAACATTATTTTGGGTGTTCTGGTGGTGGTTACCCTCTCTCCCACTTTGTCGCGGTTGAGGAGAGGAATGAGAGCCAAAATCGTAACTTTACAGTGACTGTTAGTTTCAAAGGTATGTAGGTAGGTGTGTAGTCCTAATATGTAGGATACATACATCTGATATGTCCAGGGATCGTCGAGTCCCGGCTGTCAAAATCTCCGGCTACTACTAGCTAGGAGTACTGTACTGTAGTAGAAGCACATGTTTCTTGTCATCCTACCTCTCTTGGTTCGATACTTTGGGGGGGAGACAAATCTTGGAATAAGGATCCTACATCCTCCTCTACAAGCAAGACAGCGTGTGTTGTTGTACCCCCATAGTTGTAATTTTTTTTCCCAAATGACGACCACGAAACGAGTGACCCGAACGAACTCGAAACGACGACGAGAAGTACCATCATCATCATCAACAGCATCTACGGCATCTACGGCATCTACGTCGTCGTCATCATCATCGTCATCATCATCGTCATCATCTACGTCTTCGTCGACGTCGGAAGAGGAATGGATGTCAACAACAACTACAACAACCAAAAGAACAAAAACAGCTTCCCATGTCGTCGCCGCTTCTGCCGCCGCTACCGTCGTCGTCCCCGTTGGGAATGTACCACCCAAAAAACAACAAAGAAGACAAACGTTGTCACTTACAGATAAGGATTGGAATCAATCTTTTTTTGAATTAATGGTCTTCAAAGCAAAAATGGGAATATTGATGTGAGGAAGGAGATCATGACACAGGACAATACGAAGAAGAAGAAAACGAACAAACACGAATATAGGAATTTACTTGAATGGATCGATCAACAACGGAGGGAATATGGAAAATATCAAATCGATCCATCCTCGACGACTATCCTTAATGAAGATCGGATCGCAGTTCTACAAGCGGAACATTTTTCCTTTTGTCCTGACGGACAGGATCATCATGGTGATGGAAGAAAAGCAGATAAAACAACCAGAACAAGGACAACGACGACGAAGAAAACAACACCAACCACAACCATAGCCACATCGAAATGGTTCCATCATTATCAAGAATTACAAGAATTTCAAAAGATACATGGACATACAAGAGTTCCAGGAACTCTGAAGAAGGGTGGTCTTGGTCAATTGGTTGTACGACAACGAATGAAATATCAAGCAAAGAAAATAACAGCAAAACCAACAACCCCGACAAAGACAACAACAACAACGACAACAACCACCACACCCACCAACGGGAGTAGTACCAACACGGACGATATCAACACCAGTAGTACAGCTACTACTTCTGCTATGACAACCCTAAACTCTATCGATCAAGAGCGTATTGATTTACTAAATAAGATTGGCTTTGTTTGGAAGGTACGAGATCGTCCTGGTTGGGAGGAACGATTTCGTGAACTTTTAGAATTCCAATCCTGTCATGGTCATACGGTAAGAAAAAGAGAAAGAGAAAGAGAGAGAGACTGTCTAGCTACTCCTAGGTGATGTGGGATGGGATACTCTCCATGAAGCCCCCCGCCACCGATAAGCCCCCCGCCACCGATAACCAGCCATCCCCTCCCTCGTTCTCACTTGCGTTGTATTGTATCTCTCCTTCATGCACCCACCCACCCACTCACACACATACACGTACGAATAGCAAGTTCCACAAGCCTATCCTACAAACAAGGCACTTGGGAAATGGGTAGCAAGACAACGAATGGAATACCAACTCTTTAAGAAAAAAAGGGAAGATCATCGTTAATGACCAAGGAACGAATCGATAAGTTGAATGGGATTGGATTTGCTTGGTATGCTGGTGGTAGGGAATCTTTCGTAGACTTTGACGCTTGACAACGAGGCAAAAAAACACGTCTTGAAACTTTTGGGGGCATTGGATGAATAAGTGGCAAGGGGGATGGAGTGGGGTGGGGAGAGCGGGGCTCAGGGGTTGTCGGATTTACGAGGCCAGATGTTAGTCAGCATGATGTAATATACCTTTTTCGATACACTCGATGATACGCACATATATGTAAAGCATTGACTTCTGGTTGTCGAACGCTAATTATTTGGTCTCTGAGATACTGTAGTGAGGGTCTCAAAATACAAGTTCGTTTTGGCGCCGTTTGGACAATCCCCTCAAACTCCTCCTGCCAAAGTTCCCATCCTATAGAAGAAGGAAAGTCACAAGACGACGTCTACGCCGTCCGGGCAATCCTAGCCGAAGAAGGAAAGCTTTAAAGAAATATGATCCTTGATGAAGTTTGATACGAAGGAAAATAGAACATCGATATCCGTAGGATAGAGAGGAGAATCATCGTCTTCAATCACCGTTTAGATTAGTTTCGAGGCTGCTACGATTTTGTCATACGAATCCAGGATACTAGCCGTAGTAGGATCCGTCTTACCAAGGGCACCAGCGACTGCTGCATTCGCTACCTCATCGACAGATACAGGTGGTTCCAAGGCAATCTTAATAAATCCATCTGGGACGATCTTCGTCACAGCACGGATTGGGCCAGAAGATAATAGTGTCTCAATGAATTCACCATAAAATCCTGCCACCCGGGGTGGATTGACATTAAAGGAATCTCCACCATAAATAAAGGTCGGTTCAATCAGAGTACTACCCCCCGTCGTCGTCGTCGTTGAACCGAAACTCGAAAGGACAGCCTCTTGAGAAAAGGTCTTTCCCTCCATATAGGCCTTTAGGAAATCAATATCCTTCGCAAATTCCTTCACTTCGGGAGCGACAGAAATATATACAAATTGACGAACACCGGCTGTCTTGGCACCAATTGCTGCTAATCCTGTTGCTGAATTGACCTTCAAATCTTGTTCGGTACCGATACAACCAATCGTTGAAATGACAGCTGTACATCCCTTGGCCAGATCTTCAATTGTTTTCGAAATGTCCAAACTAGGATTTGAAACATCAAATGATACCGTCCCCTGTCGGCCATCTCTCGAAGTCGAAATTACATCGACACCTAAATCTTTCAACTTTTGAACGACACGAGAGCCAACAAATCCAGTCCCACCCAAAACTAAGACCTTTTGTTTGACGGATGATGATGACGAGGTCGATGATTCATCATCCGCATAGGCCATAGATCCAGGACCCACCAGGGTAGCGGCGGTGACTGTTCCTACCGCAAAGGTCGTCGTCGTCCGGAATACGACTTCTTGGAAAAAATCACGACGAGAGGACGAGGAGGGTGATGATGACGCCGACAGAGCACTAGTACTTGGTGAAGCAATAAGATCCCTCGAAGTCCACGGGAAGACCACTTGACTCGGGATAATAAACGCCCTTGTACATGACGTCATCGTCATCATGATCATGATCATCATCATCATGAGAGTCTTCAAGGAACGAAGCATGACCATACTTGTAGTTGGTGTTGCCTTGCCACTTTTGTAATCGAGATTAGATTCTCAACAAAACTGAGCCAAAGTTAATTCTTGGTCTATTGTAGCGTTCCGAGATGCAACTTTTCGGCGGATTGGATCGAGAGCGAACCGTGCGTCACTCAAATGGGGGAGAAGTGAAGCAACATCGGTCCCCTCCCCTTTTAGATCCCATCACATTTCCGACCGACTGACCCGTGCGTCATTCAAATGGGGGATAGTCGAAGCAACATCGGTCCCCTCCCCATTTATATCATAGCACGTTTCGGACTTGTGTCCGGTAAGTCGGGGTTCGCGAGCGATATGCTTCATTTTTGGTGTTCGCGTTGCGCGCCGTTGGAACACACGAAGAAACCGGTCTCACACATCAAACAGATTTCACGCTCTTCTTCAATACGAAAAGGAAGTTTCAACCTAGAAAGACTCACTCCACTCCACTTCATGATGGTTAGGCAGAGTAATTCTACCGTGGAATTTCTATTGGCGCGGATCCCCAACTTGGGTTCGCCTTTTGTTGCTGATTTGAATGCAAAATACCCTAATGGGCAGACGGTTTTGCATATCCTAGTCAACGGTTACTGGCGCTGGATAACGACAGCTGAGGGCTCTGAGCTTGTCACTGAGCTCATCAAACTAGGCGCGGAACCCAACGCTATTGATGAGGACGGATTCACTCCCCTACACAACCTCATTCAGCGGGTAAACGAAACTGATGCGGAGTGTGTGTTGCAGATGATCTGCAAATTGGTTGAACACGGAGCAAACTTGAATGCGAGAAACAAATACCGGCAGACAATTTTGCATCAACTATTGTTGAAACCTCACCGTAATGACATTGCGATCTCCCACTTGGTTACTGAAATCTTGAGACTCGGTGCTGACCCAAACTTACGAGACAAATACCGACGGTCCGCCGCATGGCTCTCAATGCCAGGACTTTCAGAGGGCAATGTGGTGGCCAGGCTGTCAATTATCAACGAATTGGCACAGCATGGTGCCGACTTGAACTTGAAGGACAGACGCGGTCGGACACCACTAAGCGTCCTGATGTCAAAGCTTCGCAGCGACAATGTAGATGCGACAGTGAAAATGGTCGCCAAACTGGTAGAACTTGGTGTCGATCCAAATGTCAAAGATGAAAAGGGTCGAACAGTCTTACATTTTCTGATGGAGCATGGTCCTCTGGACCATGGCGATGCGACCCTTGCAATGATCACCAAATTGGTGGAACTTGGTTTTGCAGATATGAATGCTCGAGACAACAACGGACGGACAGCCATGCACTTCCTTATCTTAAATCTTTACGCCGGTGTTGCTGATGATACGGCTGAAGCGATGACGAGGAAACTTGTGGACCTGGGAGTGAACCTAAATCTTCAAGATAAGGATGGTCAGACTGTCTTGCATTTTCTAGCCAAGAAATCAGGATTCAGGATGCGACAGAAAGGAAGGTTGTTTGCAATCCTCGATCAAAATGGAGTCGATCTTGCAACCATCGAAGATAACAAAGGGAATACCCCCCTAACTTATCTTGGGAATCCATATGCATTCGATGCCACGACTGGATTTCTGTGGCTTCGAAGTATGGTGAGTTCGGGCTACCTTCAGGCAGACTAGACTGTAGTGGAAACATTTGTAGGAGGAGGATGATCATGGGTGGGCCATAGTAGAATATTTCTATCGAATAGGTAGATGACGCGGACATCGTCGTAGTAGGGAAATCCAATGAATGGAAGGAGGACATTCAATCCAATTACTCTTAGAGGAAAGTTAGTTTTCACTATCACTACCAACTATCGAAATTCACGGAGATCCTGACTGTCATGATAGTGCTCGTCGCTACAAATCAGTAGGTCACTCAGACTGGTAACAGATTTGACTACAAAACAAATGTGTGCAGTGACATGGTGAATACCGAGTGTCAGCATCTTGATAGACTGATTCCACGAGCTTCCTTTGGAGAGTCCTCTGTTCGCAGAGTTTTTCCCATGCATTTGTGACGACATTCCTTTTTCTCTTTGGAGGGATTCTAGCATATGCATACTGGTATGCTGGGAATGTGGGTATAGGAAAACATACCTTCTAACCAGGAGAGTCCTTCGAAAATTCCCCCCACTCCCTTCTTCGCAAGGACTCACCGCGCGCCCTTGATTCAGGGACCGAACGGTAGGCGCAGCAATACCGTACAATCGGCCCGATCGACGGCGACACCAGAAGTAGGTAATTACTGTTACATTAACTGTGATATCATCGAAGTTGCCCTAAACAATTCCCATTACACGTGCTTCAAACCCAAATCCTCTTGTCGCTCGTCTCGAGGCAGTCAAGAGGGTGAGAGAGACCGTTTAGGACTTTAAAAGAGTTTTTTCTCATTCTTGGGATCTTCAAAACTCCTTCGGGACAAAGATTTTCGTTGCGAACAACATAGGCGAACCCTCCAACATGTCCCAGCGTCCTGAGGACTATGAAGATCCTCCGGGGATGCGACCACCTCCTGGTATGGGGCCACCGCCAGGAATGGGACCTCCACCAGGGATGGGACCTCCACCAGGAATGGGGCCCCCGCCTGGTATGGGCCCCCCGCCTGGGATGGGGTTACCTTCGGGCCTACCGCCAGGCATGATGGCACCACCGCCCGGTATGATGATGATGCCGCCTCCCCCTCCTCCGATGGACTTTAACATGGCATATCGTCATGATGATGATGATGATGATCTCGACAGTGGATATGCCACGAATGTCTTGCCTCCACCACCTGGAATGTTCCCGGCTCCACCTGGTATGCATTCTGGTGGATATGGTCGTTTGGCTGAGGATGATGACGATGGGACGGTGGACGAAGATGCTCGTTTGAGGGCTCAACGTTGGGATGCGATGCAAACCGAAGAATACAATGAGCCTAAGAAGATGCAGACCCCCACGTCAGCCCCCCAAAAGGAAGTCCTCCCCCCGGATGTTCTTCGTAAGATTTTACAAGATCATGGAGACATGTCAAGCAAACGGTACCAGTCTGAAAAGCGTCTCTACCTAGGAGCGCTGAAATACGTCCCGCATGCCTTGTACAAACTCCTTGAGAATATTCCCATGCCATGGGAATCCTACAAGGAAGTTCCAGTCCTTTTCCACGTCACCGGGGCCATTTCCTTTGTCGATCAAGTTCCGAAGGTTATTGAACCAATCTATCGTGCACAGTGGGGGACTGCATGGTTACTCATGCGTCGTGAAAAACGTGATCGTCGTCATTTCAAACGGATGCGTTTCCCTCCCTTTGATGATGAAGAGCCGCCGTTGGATTATGTCGATCACCTATTGAATGTTGAACCTGGAGAGGCAGTCCAATTAGATCTGAGTGAGGACCAATATGAACTGATCCGTGATTGGTTTTACGACCAAAAACCCCTGGCAGACATTCGAGAGTCGGATGATCGTAGAGGTTCTTCTCTCCGCGGCCTGTATGTGAATGGGCCAAGTTACAAAACTTGGAGGTTAAGCACTCCAGTCATGGCGCAACTCTATGAATTAGCAGATCCACTTCTGAATGCGTTCCCAGACAAGAATATTCGATACCTATTCGATCTACCACACTTTTTGACCGCCAAGGCACTGAATGCCGCTATTCCAGGTGGGCCTAAGTTTGAGCCACTCTTTCGAGATGTAGATGAAGATGAAGATTGGAATGATTTCAATGATATTTCCAAAATCATCATCCGTCAACCGATTCGGACGGAATACAAGATCGCCTATCCACACCTATACAATTCTCGACCCCGTAAGGTCCGTCTGGCACCGTATCATTACGTTCAATCGAATTATGTTGGTAACGATGAAGGCGTGGCCGAAGAAGGGATCCTTTGCTTTGAATCGTATCCGTCTCAGCTAAGTCCGATCCTTCGTGTTGAGCAACGTGACTACTCTCATGAATACGATGAGTTTGATGATGAAGATCTCAACTTGCCTTTTGTTGGGGAATGTGACGATGATTTCGAAAATGTATGGATTCAAGGCGGAACCAATGAGGATGATGACGACGACGAGGGAGACCAGGAAGAAATCACGGCGACGGTGACTCCGTTCTTGTCGCATGCACCGCTATCGACACCCTCAACCGGTCCTGGTGTCTCGTTGTATCAAGCCCCTCATCCATTCAATATGAGATCTGGCCGAACTCGCCGTACCATTGACATCCCCTTGATTGGACACTGGTTCCGAGATCGAGTGTCTCGTGACATGAATTATCCTACCAAGGTGCGCGTGTCGTATCAGAAGTTGCTCAAGGCATGGGTGATCAATCAGTTGCATTCCAAGCCACACAAGCCCAAGACAAAGCGCGCCCTCTTCAAGAGTCTAAAGAGTACCAAATTCTTCCAGTGCACTGAACTTGATTGGGTCGAGTGTGGGTTACAAATTTGTCGTCAGGGACACAATGTTCTCAACCTCCTTATTCATCGAAAGCAGCTCAAATACCTCCACCTCGACTACAACTTTAATCTCAAGCCCACAAAGACCTTGACGACCAAGGAGCGCAAAAAGTCTCGTTTTGGAAATGCGTTTCACTTGGTCCGCGAGATCCTTCGCCTCACCAAGCTGATCGTGGATGCACATGTGCAGTATCGGTTAGCAAACATCGATGCCTATCAGTTGGCAGATGGTTTGCAGTATGCCTTCAATCACGTCGGGCAATTGACAGGAATGTACCGGTACAAGTATCGCCTCATGCGTCAGATTCGTACATGCAAGGATTTGAAACACTTGATCTACTACCGCTTCAATACAGGCCCGGTCGGAAAGGGCCCTGGAGTAGGCTTTTGGGCACCAAGTTGGAGAGTTTGGATTTTCTTCCTGCGTGGAATCACACCTTTGCTAGAACGATGGTTGGGCAACCTGCTTGCTCGGCAGTTTGAAGGCCGTCTCTCGAAGGCATTCGCAAAGAATGTCACCAAACAGAGAGTCGAATCGCACTTTGATTTGGAATTAAGGGCATCCGTCATGCACGATATTCTTGATATGATGCCTGCTGGAGTCAAGCAGAACAAGTCTAGGGTCATTCTCAGCCATCTGAGTGAAGCCTTCCGGTGCTGGAAGGCAAACATTCCGTGGAAGGTCCCGTCAATGCCAGCACCGATCGAGAACATGATCTTGCGATACGTCAAGGCAAAGGCTGACTGGTGGACCAATATTGCCCACTACAATCGCGAACGAATCAAGCGGGGAGGAACTGTGGACAAGACTGTCGTAAAGAAGAATCTTGGGCGACTGACCCGTCTTTGGTTAAAGGCTGAACAAGAACGCCAGCACAACTATTTGAAGGACGGACCTTATGTATCGGCAGAGGAAGCTGTTGCAATCTACACGACTACGGTTCACTGGCTAGAAAGTCGCAAGTTCACCCCCATCCCATTTCCACCGCTTTCCTACAAGCATGACACTAAGTTGCTCATTCTGGCGTTGGAGCGTCTCAAGGAAAGCTACGGCTTGCAGGTTCGTCTGAACAGCGCTGCTCGCGAAGAACTTGCACTCATCGAGCAGGCGTACGACAATCCCCACGAAGCCTTGAGTCGAATCAAGAGACATTTGCTGACGCAAAGAACCTTTAAGGAAGTGGAAATCGAGTTCATGGACATGTACCAATATTTGTCACCAGTGTATACGATTGAGCCTCTCGAAAAGATCACTGATGCATACTTGGATCAATACGTGTGGTACGAAGCTGACAAGCGCCATCTTTTCCCCAACTGGATCAAGCCTGCTGATTCCGAACCGCCCCCTCTACTAGTCTACAAGTGGTGTCAAGGGATCAACAATCTCGAGAATATTTGGGACGTGGAAGACACTGGTGACAGCGTCGTTCTCCTCCAATCCAAGTTCGAGAAGTTTTATGAGAAAATCGATTTGACTCTTCTGAATCGATTGCTTCGATTGATTGTTGACCACAACATTGCCGACTATATGACGGCCAAGAACAACGTTAGTATCTCATTCAAGGATATGATGCACACGAACAGCTACGGATTGATTCGTGGATTGCAGTTTTCATCCTTCATTGTGCAATATTTTGGCCTCGTTCTGGACCTCCTTGTTCTTGGTCTCACTCGGGCAAGCGAGATCGCCGGTCCACCGCAACGACCCAATGAGTATCTCACCTATGCCGACATCGAAACGGAAGTCAGCCATCCGATCCGCTTGTACACTCGATACCTTGATAAGGTATACATTCTTTTCAAATTCGACGCCAACGATGGAAAGGACCTCATACAGAGGTACCTCATCGAGCATCCTGATCCCAACAACGAGAACGCTGTTGGCTACAGGAACAAGAAGTGCTGGCCGCGAGATTGTCGTATGCGTCTCTTGAAGCGTGACGTCAATCTTGGACGAGCTGTATTCTGGGACATGAAGAATCGCCTTCCCCGAAGCGTAACCACACTGGATTGGGACAATTCGTTTGTCAGCGTGTACAGTGGTGATAATCCGAATCTCCTGTTTGATATGTGCGGCTTTGAAGTCCGAGTCAAGCCATTGCGAGCTAGTCGTCGGAACCAAATCGTTGGCGGCCACATCGAAGCGAATGCCACGACATATCGCGATGGGGTTTGGAACCTTCAGAACGAAACTACGAAAGAGATGACGGCCCAGGCTCACCTTCGAGTCGAGGAAGAAGCAGTTCAAGCTTTCGATAATCGAATCCGTCAGATCTTGATGAGTAGCGGAGCAACAACTTTCACCAAGATCGCCAACAAGTGGAACACCGCGTTGATAGGGCTGATGACTTATTATCGTGAGGCTGTATTGAACACTCAAGAGCTTCTCGATTTGCTCGTAAAGAACGAAAACAAGATCCAGACTCGTATCAAGATTGGTCTAAACTCCAAAATGCCGAGTCGTTTTCCTCCGGTCGTCTTCTACTGTCCCAAAGAACTAGGTGGTCTTGGGATGCTGTCGATGGGTCACGTCCTCATTCCTCAGAGCGACCTTCGCTACTCGAAACAGACTGACATGGGTATAACGCACTTTCGATCTGGTTTAAGTCACGACGCTGATCAGCTTATTCCAAACTTGTTCCGTTACTTGCAGCCATGGGAAAGCGAATTTGTGGATTCACAGCGAGTGTGGGCCGAGTATGCACTCAAGCGCCAAGAAGCCAACAGCCAGAATCGCCGGTTGACCCTAGAGGATCTGGAAGATTCATGGGATCGCGGGATCCCGAGAATCAATACGCTATTTAGCAAGGATCGTCACACTTTGGCATACGATCGAGGTTGGAGAGTCAGGACTGAGTTGAAGCAATATCAGATTTTGCGCGTAAATCCCTTTTGGTGGACGCATCAACGCCACGATGGCAAGCTATGGAACCTCAATGCCTACCGGACGGACATGATTCAGGCTCTTGGTGGAGTTGAAGGTATCCTGGAGCACAGCCTCTTCAAAGGCACCTACTTTCCCACGTGGGAGGGTCTCTTCTGGGAGAAAGCCTCTGGATTTGAGGAGAGCATGAAATTCAAAAAGCTTACGAACGCCCAGCGATCCGGTTTGACACAGATTCCAAACCGTCGTTTCACGTTGTGGTGGTCTCCCACTATCAACCGCGCCAACGTCTACGTGGGATTTCAAGTCCAACTGGATCTGACGGGGATTTTCATGCATGGTAAAATCCCTACGCTGAAGATTTCCTTGATCCAGATCTTCAGAGCCCATCTTTGGCAGAAGATTCACGAGAGTATCGTGATGGATATTGCGCAAGTTTTCGATCAGGAGCTTGACGCACTCGAGATCGAAAGCGTACAAAAGGAGACGATTCACCCCCGGAAATCTTACAAGATGAACAGCAGTTGTGCTGATCTTGTCCTCTTCGCGGCCTACAAGTGGCCAGTCTCGCGACCTAGTCTCTTGCACGATACAAAGGATGACTACGACGGAAGTACCTCGAACAAGTATTGGTTGGATGTGCAGCTGCGATGGGGGGACTTTGATTCGCATGATATCGAACGTTACGCCAGAGCGAAATACCTTGATTACACAACAGACAATATGAGTATCTATCCCTCTCCGACTGGCTGTCTTCTGGCCATTGACCTGGCATACTCGTTATACAGTGGATTCGGAAACTTCATTCCGGGGGGTAAACCTCTTCTGCAGCAAGCGATGGCAAAGATCATTAAGGCCAATCCCGCTCTATACGTACTTCGCGAACGTATTCGCAAGGGGTTGCAGCTGTATTCCAGTGAACCGACTGAGCCATATTTGAGCTCTCAGAATTATGGAGAGTTGTTCAGCAACCAAGTCATCTGGTTTGTTGATGACACCAATGTATACCGGGTGACCATCCACAAGACATTCGAAGGAAACTTAACCACCAAGCCGATCAATGGTGCTATTTTTATTTTCAATCCGCGCACGGGGCAGTTATTCCTGAAGATTATCCACACCAGTGTGTGGGCGGGACAGAAGCGGTTATCTCAGCTCGCCAAGTGGAAAACGGCTGAAGAAGTCGCGGCTTTGATTCGTTCGCTCCCCATCGAAGAACAGCCAAAGCAAATTATTGTGACCAGAAAGGGTATGCTTGATCCGTTAGAAGTCCACTGTCTTGACTTTCCGAATATCGTACTGAAGGGATCTGAGCTTCAACTGCCATTCCAGGCGGCACTCAAGGTTGAGAAATTTGGAGACTTGATTCTTCGTGCTACGGAACCCCAGATGGTGCTTTTCAACATCTACGACGATTGGCTTAAGTCAATTTCCTCGTATACAGCCTTTTCGAGGCTTATTCTGATTCTCCGTGGTCTTCATGTTCATGTGGACAAGGTGAAGCAAATTCTACGTCCAGATCGCAGCGTCATTACTGAACCTCACCATGTCTGGCCAAGCTTGACCGACGAACAGTGGATCAAGATCGAAGTTGCCCTGAAGGACTTAATTCTTGCTGACTATGGCAAGAAGAACAACGTAAACGTTTCTAGCTTGACTCAGAGTGAAATTAGAGACATCATTCTTGGAATGGAAATCGCCCCTCCCTCGGTTCAGCGGCAGCAAGTTGCTGAGATCGAAGCGCAAGCCCGAGAACAGTCGCAGATGACAGCTACTACGACAAAGACTACGAACGCTCACGGAGAGCAAATTGTAGTTACTACTACGACGCAGTACGAGGCAGCCACTTTCCAGAGTAAGACTGATTGGCGCGTGCGTGCAATTAGCGCAACAAATCTGCACTTGCGAACGAAGCACATTTATGTCTCTTCCGAGGACATTTCGGAGGACGGGCTCACCTATGTTCTTCCAAAGAACATATTGTCCAAGTTCATTACCATCGCCGATCTCCGAACCCAGATTGCTGGGTACTTGTATGGTGTGACACCTCCAGATAATGACCAGGTCAGGGAAATTCGATGTATCGTAATGGTACCTCAAGTCGGTACCCATCAAAATGTCACGCTACCCAAGAAGCTCCCCGACGATGAAATCCTCTCGGATTTGGAACCTCTTGGATGGATTCATACACAGCCAAACGAGCTGATGCAGAACGGAACGCAAGTCCTACCCGCTCCTGATGCCGTGACACACGCTTCAATCATAGCCGACAATCCTGAAGCCTGGACTGGAAAAAATGAAATTATCATCACTACGTCGTTCACGCAAGGATCCTGCTCCCTCACGGCGTATACTTTGACTGAAACTGGTATCGAATGGGGCAAAAAGAGTCGCAATGTCGCCGGGGGTGTTGCCAACGCACAGGACTATTCCTCGGGGTGTTACGAGAAAGTTCAAATGCTCCTCAGTGACCGATTCAAGGGATTCTTCATGGTACCGCGGGACGGTCTCGGCTGGAATTACAACTTCCAAGGAGTTAAACACAATGTCGGCATGGACTACTCGTTGAAAATGGACTCCCCTGACAGCTTTTATGCTGAGTGTCACCGCCCACAGCACTTCCTCTCCTTCGTCCAGATGGAAGAAGGAGATGGGAACGATGGCGCTGATTTTGAGGATGCGCTTGAGTTCATGTAGCTACAACAGTACAACCTATACGTGTGTATTTATCAATACTGATCATTTAGATACATCTATTTCGTGTCTTCATTTATGAAGCTGTATATGACTGACTTGCCGGGCTGCGCCTAGTGCCCTTTAGCGGCTTACAAAAAATCTCCCTTTCGATCGAAGCATGTTCTCAGTAGATGTTCCGCGACGAATGCGGCGAGGACCAGAGGTGAAGGCTGGATCTCGCTGCGTTTCGCTACTATCGAGGTCGTTGAGAGGCATCTCATAGTCTACGAAATCCACTGCATCACTAGGACTACTGTTCGAATGGATCATCCGAAACGTCGCCAGCGCCCCACATTGGTTTGATCGGCGAGACCATCGCTTTCGATCCAGAATCAACGAGTCAGTCTCGCACATGAGACCCGTTCCTGGTTTGAGGGGGCTCTTAGGGAAACTCTTGTAGTCTCGTGATCTGTCTTGATACGTGAGAGGCATCGACTCTTTCGTAAGGATCATGGAGTTGACATCATGACATGCAAACCTCATGCTCTTAAATTCGCTGCAGTTACCCTCAT